>Ga0307518_10001913_pt1 | contig 15395 bp, 18 predicted proteins | sample 25_EM_MG_FD_203889 | JGI IMG/M metagenome (GOLD analysis project Ga0307518, IMG submission 203889) | Populus trichocarpa ectomycorrhiza microbial communities from riparian zone in the Pacific Northwest, United States - 25_EM | ecosystem: Host-associated > Plants > Roots > Unclassified | place...
CCAGTGTGCACAATCTATGCATCTGTAGCTGCCATCCCCACCACACAATATGCAAATCCATGGACAGGGGGGAGCTTCCATGGCAAGAATGATTGAGAGATATTTCTGTTTATGGGGCAGCCATGCCCGGAGATAGCTGTTCTAAAAGCAATGTGCATGAGATACAGGGTAATATATTGTGGAATAATACTCTACCTGATTTTTGGTTGTTTTAAATTGTTTCAAAGGAGGTGGATCATCTAGCTCCTGGTAAGCATCTTCATCACCATTTTGAAACACATTGTGTTCTGCCATGATGGATGAGCAAGCCACAGTAGGAGATGCCTTAGATTGCATAGCCTGTCGACCCTTTCTTCTGGGAGTGACCTTTTGAAACTTATCAATTGATCCTCTAGTTGTTTTCACAGTCTTCCACACCACATGGGTCACAGAGGTAGAAGAGGTCACTCCAGATATCCTCAACTTCCCCATGATTGATAGGCTTGGTGCAAACTTCAGTAGGAAATGCCTCATTGCAACATCATGGATCACAATCATCGCATCCGGATCTGTGTATCTTGTCTGAGATTGGTACCAATTGGCATCAGGAACATTAGGTACACTACCTATATATAGTAGGTGATCTGCTGATTTGTGACATTGGCTACTTCTTATGGTTAGTGATCCACTGCACCGGAACCATAGCTAACCTCAAAAGGAAATTGTTCAGATCAAAGGAACCTTACATGACAGCTGAGGGAATTCCATTCAACATGGTGCACACTATGATATGGGGGGCTTCACCAACAAAGTCTACCACATTCACAATGACTTCAAGTGACTCAGACTCCCATTCATCTTCTGAATCATCTCATCCTACAGAACCAGAGGATCCCACAACCACTGGACTGGTAGGGGAGAACACTCCAGGGAAACTCACCTCTGAGGAAATAGAGATTCTTTATGCAAACCTTGAAGAGTGGAAGGCTTTAAAGGGGGACAGGAGGAAGCCTGTGAATAGGAGGGTCCAGGATCTCATTAGACACCTGCCTGCAAATGAGTACATCTTGGGAGAGGACTGGAAAGCTAAGTTGGGTGTAGGTCACGTTGTATTCCGCTCTGCAAAGGCTAACATTTTATAGCACATCAAAAGCTGGTTTTATAACCATGGCTGGTCCTGAGCACACAAGGGGATGCTGAAGTGGGGGCAAAATTGGACTGTGCGGAGGGTAATAAGGGAGCAGAAGCGAATGGTGATTCAGCAAGAATTCCAACAGCACGGTATTGGGGCTGGCAGCAAGGAAATGATAGGAGGGTACCAAAAGACCGTTGGAAGGCTGATGAAAAAGGTTACCAAGGATGAAATGAAAGAGGCAGAGTGGGTTGCTCAGGAGTGGAACGAGGTCCAACCACCACTGGAGGTACAGGCTATGTATGTACACATTTCTAATCTTTTGTATGATACACCTCACAGGTCTTCAGTGCAGCTGAGAAAACAGGCCAGAAGTATACTTGCGAGCATGCAGAGACTATGTGGAAGCAGTGTGGTACCTGGGTGGTGGTGATGGTGGCTTGGAAGGATCAGAATGGAAAGGTGATGGCCGGCATGTAAGTGGAAACATGGCATTTACACATTGAGATGACCGGAACAATTACAGACATGATCTCAATGATGAACTTGGGAATGCAAGTACATTTCCGGACTGGGAAGGAATGGAGGGAAAATGGCCAAGGTATGCTTCTGATGTATTCAAGGCCAGGGATATTCGGGATGGAGACCAGGCAGATGATGAGGATGAGGATGCAGATCAACATCCTCGAAAGATTGTCAAGAAGGGTAAGAAAAAGGCACAAGTAAGCCTCCAAACCATTGACAGCGGGATTCCGCAACTTCTGAACATCCTTGACATGCATGTGCCAGAGAAACAGGACATCATCTGGGCATTCGTGACCTGTCACTACCGTAAGGTACTTGGATTTAGGTGAGGGGTAACTAACTAAGGCACAATAGGTCGTGCTTGTGGAAAGGCATGCGTTCATCAAGGATGCTGGATCTCTCATGCAGCACCCTCCTGACCATTCTAACTGCTTATTGGGGCAGACTTCGGCGAGTTTACCATTTTATACATCAATACTATCTTCTCAACAACAGCTTATAGGTGTCAAGTGAGCCCTCCAATGCTGGCAACGTAGATCAAGACTGGGGCATGGATGGTGGGTTTCCTCCGCCTTCGCCTGGGTGGCATACACCCCCACCAGCACATGGAGATGCTCCCACACCCTCACCTGGACATTGTACACCCCCACCAGGGCACAGAGATACTCTCCCTCCCTCACCTGGATGTCATACTCCCCTGCCAGAGCAGGATGACATTCCCCCACCTTCACCCGGACATCCAGCAAATGCCGACTCTCCCACCCCCTCACCTGGACGCCGTACACCCCACCCAGCTCCTGATAATACTCCCCTACGTTCGCCCAGTCATTCAGTGAACGGACACACCACTCCCAACCCACTTTTGGGTCGCGACCTAAACGAACTAGCCGAACTAGCCTCCACCATGCCAAAGCATGCACAAAGCATGTCATTTATTCAATGGATTTGGAATGCCTCACTTGATGATGGAATGGGGCTTACAGGGGAGTCTCTTGACCGGCTCCGCAACCCTCCAAAACGAGTGCTCAAACTCGACAATCTTTGTCAAAAACTTGCCATCAGGAACTTCATGGCACTTGAGCATTCATTAGAACATCAGCAAAACAGCACTTTTGCCACACCAAGTTTTGACATATCACATGAGCAATTCAGTTTCTACAGTCAAACCCAGTATGTAAAAAGCTTATTTTTGATACAAAGAAGGTTCAGTGAAATTTTTAGGCAAGGTTTATAGGCCAGTTTTTTTGTCCATTTTCTGTACAGCTCTGTATTACTGGGTACCTTGCTGTAATTTTCTGTAATCAGCTGTACAGACTGTACAGGGCATGGGTCAGTTTGCTGATGAAGATGTGTATGAGAAGATACGCATGGGCATCCAAGCTTGTTTTCCAGGCTCCGAACTTCCCTCTTTCTATCAAGTCAAACGACTTCTTTGTGATTTCACTGGCATCACATCTATCATCAGTCATATGTGCATCAACTTGTGCATTGCTTTTGTTGGTCCTCATGCAGATCTTGATACCTGCCCCAAATGTGGTGAGCCATGCTTCAACCAGCTTCGGCAGATTAGAGGAAACAAACACCCTCGCGCAGTGTTTCACACTATTCCCATTGGCCCCCAACTCCAGGCCCTCTGGCGACATCCTGAAAGCGCAGAAAAGATGCATTATTGCCGGAACAAGACACAACAAATACTCAATGCGCTTCTCATGAATGATGGTCTTGTCAATACATACGACGACATCTTCTGTGGTAGTGCTTACCTGCAGGGAGCTCTCAATGGCACCATCACACCAGACGACACTCTCCTCATGATATCCATCGACAGTGTGCAACTGTACGAGTCGAAAGAGTCCAATTGCTGGATTTACATTTGGATCATCCTCGAGCTCTCGCCGGATCATGACTACAAGAAAAAGCATGTACTACCTGGCGCCATTATTCCAGGACCAAAGAAGCCCAAGTTCATTGAGTCCTTCCTGTCCCCAGGTCTCCACCATGTGTCTGCCCTACAGCGTCTGTGCACACTGTACATCAACTGAGATTTCTGGATAACCCAACTCACCTTATGTACCACCAGGACTACACAAAAGGCTTGATCCGGGAAGGGAGATCTGTGTAGTAGATGAGAGCGTTGGTGATGTCAGTGGAATGGATGCTACTCAGTATCTTTATCTGTAAAACATTGAATGGAATGGAAGAAGACTTGCCTATGGTTGAGGCACGTGATGGTACATACTATATGGGTGGTGTGCGTGGTGGGCTTGGGCTTGGTGAGTACAACCAGTTAGACTACTTAGCATTAATCCCTTCCTTCCCACAGGCCCCAAACATATACATTGCTTAAACACTATTGACGACAACGACGATGGAAGTAGTTCGGTTGAAACGGATGATGGCGTTATCGCAGTTGATCATGATGGTTTGGTAATTTGGGAATTTTCTGATACAGAGGACATGGAAGACAATGAATGATCTTGATGATCATACTAACATTCTCAATTTATCATTTGTCGTTTTTGTTTCATTTGTCGTTGTCATTTCATTTGTCATTGTTGTTTCATTTGTCATTGTTGTTACATCCTCCATCCTCCAATACACATGCATGAATTCTCCACTATATGTACACTGCTCACATTGTGGTCGAAATGAACTGGAGTCCTTGAAAGAGCAACTGTACCATGGATGAGCATCACAGAAGACCCACAAAGTTATATTGAAAGCAAGTACCTCCCTTCTGATGTCTTGTTGAAGGAACCTAGCAAAATGGGTGGTGTGCAAGTGACTCAGATCCTGGAATTCTGGAGGAGGAGACAACAAATCGATCCAGAAGATGTATTTAGGTTCGTGGCCTGGAAGGATTCCGAGGGAGCATTACAAAGGTTGGTTGGTGAAGATGAGCACTGGTCAGACAAGGCCCTTGGAAAGAGAAGGAGACAAGGTGAGCAAATTTCTCTGAATTGTGGAGTCTCTACTAAAAAGATTACATAGAGGACCAATGGGATGAGGGTGATTCCCCCAATGAAGGCATTACTGACCGAACCAGAAGTCAGAAGCACAACCAGCCTGCCCCAAAAGCTCATGCACCAGCTGGTGACACTATTGCAGTTCCCCCCACCCAGCCACGTCCACGCCAGAGGAGAGGAACAGGTATGTTCATTGAATAGAATTGACAGGATAATGACATTATTATTAGATAATGTGGTTCCGGGGGATATTCCCATAGCTGGTCCTAGCAACAAGGAACCCAGTCCCAGTAATACAGTCCGGCAGTCTAAAAGGCAAAGAAGGGCAACAGAAAGAGCAGATTGTGATGCACCTACACCCCGAGATAAAAGGAAAAAGAGATAGATTACATATATATATATTATGAATGTGTCCTGTTGTCAAATATGGTATCTATTGATATCATCACCACTGGTCTCATCCCATATGATACCAGTATCCTTATTATTGGCCAGTACAATCTGTATAATTATTATATGTCAATATGCAACTCATTTGGTCCGGTATCCAACAGTTGTGTTCTTAGACCATTATGTTTGTATAATGATTACCAGTTCACTACTACCAGTGAGTATACTACCAGTATGATCACCACCAGTCAGTATACTACTGGTATGATCACCACCAGCCAGTATGCTACCAGTACAGTCACCACTGGTCAGTATACTACAGGTATGGTCACTACCAGTTGGTATACTACCAGTACAGTCACTATGGGTACAACTGGCCCACACTATACTGGTATCCATATTATCGGCCAGTGCTATCTTACCGTTATGGTCACTACTGGCCAGTATGCTACCGGTATGGGTACGACCAGCCCACACTATACCGGTATCCATATCAGCGGCCAGTACTATCTGCATGATTATTACCTGTCAATATTCCACTGTCAAATATTCCACTGATCTAGTCTACTATCCACAGGCCAGTACCATCATCTTAGTATCATAGGCCAGTATCATCACCACTACCGGGATGGTCACCACCGGCCCACACAAGACCGGTATCCTTCCAGTACAATCTGTATAATCATTACTAATCAATATGCAACTGATCCGGTCTGGTAGCTACCAGTATGGTCAGTACCGGCCAATATGCTACCAGTATGGTCAGTACCAGCTGGTATGCTACCAGTATGATCACTGCCGGTCAGTATACTACCGGTATGTGTACCACCGGCCCACACAAGACCGGTATCCTTATTATTGGCCAGTTCAATGTGTATAATTATTACCAATCAATATGCAACTGACCTGGTCTGGTAGCTACTGGTATGGTCACCACCGGTCAGTGTACTACCAGTATGCGTACCACTGGCCCACACAAGACTGGTATCCTTATTATTGGCCAGCACAATCTGTATAATTATTACTAAATATGCAACTGATCTTGTCTGGTAGCTAAGAGTTGTGTTTGTAAACCATTATGTTTGTATAATGATTACCAGTCAGCACACTCCGGGTGTAGTCATCACCAGCTACATCGGTCTGATGAAGATTGCATTGGTACTACAAAAGTACTACACTACAGAAGGGATGGATCTAATTTTACTGTTGCCAACCATTGAGTCTCCTCCTTTTCTGCTGCTTTGGCCAATTCATCCCGGAATTTTGACCATACTTGGTGCCGCCAGACCAACTCTCTCCATCGGCTGGTGGCTTCCACCAATCTATTTGCATATTGGGTATATGCTGCAATTAGTTGGCTATCTTGCATGGGGTGGATTGGTTGCTTGTTGAAAAAAGTCACCGATCTGGTGATTCGCCTTGCCATTTCCACTGTGACTGTATCAGACAGCATAACTGAAGGGCTCCAGACATACATTGTGTCAGGGGTACATCTCCCTCCCGCACAGCATACCGTGCGGACTCCCTTGCTAATAATTCATAGAGCTCATCTAGCGGTATGCAAACATTAGGAATGGGTTCATAGGTGACATATAGCAGAACCTACCATCATCATTTGGCATCTCTGGAGATGCAGTATTGTCCTTTGAAGCTGGGGGTGTTGCAGATGCACGAAATGGACTCTCAGTAAGATCAATAAAAGAGGGCCAGCTATAGGTTTTGGCTGGACTGCATTGCTGTGGGAGGTATTTATTCTGTCTGGTGAGTGCCATGGGGATTCGAGGGAGGAACAAGGTCCCTGGACTGACTCCTGTGAGGTGAATCGAGGCGTGGAGTGGCAAGAGGAGTAAACACATGCATAGTAGTAGATGGTGAGCCAATTTGGGGTTGAAATAGAGAACCGGATGGTGGAGACATTGGTGATGCCGAAACCCATGAGTGCCACACCACCAGTGAGTCAAATGGAGGGGGTGAAAGTGATGCAAATGAATTGGGAGATAATGGGGATGAATTAGATATATCATGGGGGATGGAATGAGACCTTTCCGACATAGGGGAGAAAGCAATTATTGATTCCGGCCCACAGGTGAATTTGGTGTCCTTGGAGAATGAGTGGAGAGGAGGCTCAGGAGTTGGGTACAAATCAGGGGAGTCAATGGGGGGTTCAGAACCTAGCGTGAAGCTTTCATTGGCACTTTGCTCATTGACCACCATGGCATCCTCATCCTCCTCCACCATGGTGAGTGAACTGGGGCATGAACTTCCACTGGGTGAAGGTTGAACAACTACAATAGTTTGTCACATATCAATGGAAAATTATTGCAACTTACAGTGCTTCACCTGTCTTGTTGACAAGAACCTTACACATTTTGTTGAATGTTTGGTATCCATCAATGGAATTGTGTTTCGTGAGAGTAGAACAAATAGGATGCGAACAACCAGGTCAAGGGCAAGAACACCAAGGTGTATTATATAATCAATTACCCCCAAATGATCACCAGTCCGGTTTGGGTACCAACAGCCAAGCAAGGACTGGTGTCACTGGGTTGGAAAGGTTCCCCTTATCCTCGGCCACACCTGGCTTAGAAAGCATAACCCTGATATCGATTGGGTTACCGGACAAGTTAATTTAACTAGGTGTCCTCCTGAGTGCAAGTCACTCTTGGAGACATGCTTTGCTAAATTATTACGTGAAAACAAATCTCAGGAAACTTGGATTCAGGCTTTAAAGGCTCACGAGTCAAAGGTTGCTATCGATGAGACAACCCTCGAAGAAGCCCAGAAGCTTGTACCCCGAGAATACTGGGAGTATTTAGATGTCTTCTTGAAGAAGTCGTCGGAACACATGCCGCTTAGAAAGCCGTGGGATCATGGCATAGATCTCAGGGACGGTTTCCCACCTAAGAAAGGGTGTTTGATACCCCTATTGGTGGATGAACAGAAGGAAGTTGAGAACTTTGTTGATGATCAGCTTGCGAAAGGATATATTCGCCCGTCCATTTCTCCTCAGACCTCCCCTGTCTTCTTTGTTCCCAAAAAGGACGGCAAAAAGCGCATGGTACAGGACTATTGTTATTTAAATGAGTGGTCCGTTAAGAATAACTACCTGCTGCCCTTAATCAGTCAACTTGTTGACAAGTTGAAAGGATGTAAACTCTTCACAAAGATGGATCTTCATTGGGGATATAATAATGTCCACATCAAGGAAGGCGATGAGTGGAAAGCTGCGTTTGTAACGCACAAAGGGGCTTTTGAGCCCGTTGTTATGTATTTCAGACTATGTAATTCACCCGCAACATTCCAGAAGATGATGAACGAGATCTTCCACGATATGTCGGATATTTGCGTGGTGTACATTGACGACCTAATGATATTTACGAACATGGACGATCAGGAAAAGCATGACAGGGTTGTGCTTGAAGTCTTAAAATGACTACGTGATAATGACTTGTTTGTCAAACTGGAGAAGTGTCACTTCCGCGTTACCGAAGTCAACTTCCTCGGAATGATAGTCTCATGTGATGGTATAAAAATGGACCCTGAGAAAGTTAATGCTATTTTGAAGTGGCCTGAGCCAACGAATGTCAAACAGGTCCGAGCATTCTTAGGCCTTGGCAACTTCTATAGACGGTTTATTAAGGACTATGCAGTCATGGCTAGGCCACTAACGGACTTAACATGTAAGGACGTTGTGTTCCACTTCAGTGATAAGGAACGTGCTGCGTTTGAAGCCTTGAAGGCTGCTTTTACTCGTGCACCGGTACTTCAGTACCCCGACCAAGACCGTGAATTCTGCCTCAAAACCGATGTGTCTGAGTTTGCCGTTGGGGGAGTGATATCCATTAGGTGCAAGGACAGCGAATTCAGACCAGTAGCATACATGTCGCACTCTATGACCCTGCCGGAGCGCAACTATCCTATTCACAATAAAGAAATGCTGGCCATTATAAAAGCAACAGAGGCCTGGCGCCATTATCTCGAGGCCACTCCTTATGCCTTCGGGATATACATGGACCATCATAATTTAATGTACTTCACGAAGTCGCAGAATCTTTCTAAGTGTCAAGCGTGCTGGCAAATGTGGATGACGCGCTTCAACTACTCGTTAATTTATAAAAAGGGAACCCAGATGCACATTGCAGACCCACTTAGTAGGCGATCAGACTATTGCATCTCTAGTTCTGAAGATAACAAGGATCAGACCTTGTTAAACCCTGTATCTATCAAGGCGATCGACGTTACTGATCAGACTTACGAAGAGCGCCAGTCGCTTATCACGGACTTTCATGACACACCTGTCGCCAGACATAAGGGTGTCAAGGCTACGTTTAATGTGCTCAGGAAGCACTATACCTGGAAAGGGATGAAGGAACAAATTCAGACCTATGTGAAGCACTGTCAGAAGTGCCAACAGTCAAAGGTTTCGAATCAAAAGACTTCTGGAAGTCTTCTTCCTCTCCCCATTCCAGAAGGACCGTGGCTTGATGTCACAATGGACTTTACCGAGATGCCTGAGTCCCTCAGTTATAATTATGTATTAGTAGTTGTTGATCGGTTCTCAAAAGAGGCAGTCTTTGTGCTGTGCACTAAAGAAGAAACCACATTGTCAACCGCCGAGTTATTTAGAGACCATGTCTGGTGTCAACATGGACTTCCTAGCACTGTGGTATCCGACCGTGGATTGGTCTTTGCAAACAACTTCCTGGGGGAGTTGTACAGGCTCCTAGGCATAAAACACAAAATGTCTACTGTGTTTCACCCTCAGACTGACGGACAAATGGAGCGGTTGAACCGCGAAATTAATCAGTATCTCCGGACCTATGTCAACGATCGACAGAACGATTGGGCCAAATGGATCAAAGTTGCCCAGTTTGTTTGGAACAACACAGTCTCGAAAGTTACTCCTGATTCCCCGTTTGGAATTACCTGGAGTTATTCCCCGTGCATGGGTGTAGAACCAGTGCAGACAGTAGCCCCAGCAGCTAAGGACTTTGCTGCCATATTTAACAAAGTCGTTGAATCTTCAGAGAAGGCTAAATGCAACATGAAGCTTCAGGCGGATAAGCATAGAAATCCCGCCCCAGATTATATTATTGGTCAGCAAGTCTGGCTTTCAACGGACAACCTTTGTATGTTAAATCGTGCTTCTAAGAAGCTCACAGAGAAATGGATTGGCCCCTATGAGGTCACTCGGGTAACCCTGAACACAGTCGAGCTCAAGCTCCCGAAAACTCTTTGGATTCACCTGGTAGTGAATGCCTCTCGGGTTAAGCCCTATTTAGGTCCACTCCCTGGACAACCCGTCTCCCGGCCTGGCCCGGTACACATCTCTGAAGAACACGACTGTCAAGTCCGGGTCTACTCTGGTAGGGGGTCCGGTCAAGTCCGGACGAAAGCAGACAAAGGAGAAGGGCAGAGGGCTGGACAAGGGATTAGTCCGGCCGGAGTTGAGACCGATTGGATTCAACGACAAGGGGGTCGAGCGTTGATCCCTTGCGTAGGTTCCGGTCAAGGCGATGGAGTCGGAGACAGAGGCAGAGACAGACAGAGACTGGAGTAGAGACTAAGTTGATTTCAGACTGAGGTATACAGAATAAACTACAGAGTACTTATACTAAGTAAGAACTAGGGACAAGTATTTATGGTGACAAGTAAACAGCCTGAAAGGTGGACAAGGAATGACCGGAGTTGGGACTAGGTCAGGTCTGGGTAAAATAAACCAGGTCCGGTGAAAATGATACAAGGTGAAGGATATAACAGGTACACGGAGAACTCACGTCAAGGCAGGGTAGACGGTGAGGTGTAGTAAGGACTGAATAGGGATTAGACCAAGGGTTGTACTTAACGGAGGTATAACTGCGCGACTGTGACCGGAGTAAGTGATGCGCGACCAGAGTTGAGCTGTAGAGCTGCGATGCGACCGGAGTAACCGGATAAGGCCTGGAGTTGGACATGGTCGTAACAGTATCCCCCTTTTAGGGGCCGAACCCATGAGGCCCCAATGAGGCTGACGTGTGGTCGCCTAGAACAATGCGGAGTCCGGAGTGAATGTCTGAGTATGAACTTTGGATCTATAAAGATCAGACCGGTTTTGCCCTTTTACCCCCAGTTTTCTTTCCGTGATCCTAACATGTCGGCCATTGCTAAGTCCACCAGCCCTGTCACCCCCATTGCCACCGAGTCCAGGGATTGGACGAAGGCCTTGACACCGGAGCTCCAGTCCGGTAGCGAGGACGAGTCCGACATCCTCGATGCTAAAGCAAGGGAGCGCCGTCGTCGCAAGCAAGTGAAGAGGGAGGAGAAGCAGCACAGGGAAGAGGCAGAGAGGTGAGCACATGAAGAGGTGGAGGCAAGGGCTTGTGAGGAGGCGGAGGCGGAGCAGAAAGTGAGGGAGGAGGCGGAGCGCCAGGCACGCGAGCAGGTGGAGAAGGACAGGGCGGAGGTGCAGCGGAGGGCTGCAGAGGTCGCTGCGAGGCAGAGGGCGTTGGCGCAGGAGGCATCAAAGAAAAGAGTGAGGGAAGAGCTGGAGGCGGGTCCGAGTGGTGACCGGAGCGACAACGCCCGGTAAGTATTTTACTCTTCTTTATGATTTTTTATTAACCTCCTGGCAGGTGCGTTCGTTGTGTCAAGCACAAGGCCAAGTGTGAACGGGACCCAGAAAAGCCCAAACAATGCGCGTGTATGAAGTGCGTGGGGCTCAAGGAGCGGTGCAAGTGGCCGGAGGTGGGAGGCCCAGGTCCAGTAGTGGACAAGGGGAAAGGCAAGGCAAAGGAGGTCCCGACGTCGCCACTAGGAGGGGAGAAGCGGAAGAAGAAGAAGATGGTCGCGAAGGTCGTCGACGATGACGACATTGTCGAGGTACCAGGGCCATCTGGGCAGCGGTCTGGGTTTGACCCTGGACCATTCCTGGAGCGGCTGGACAGGCTGACCAGGGCCGTCAAGGAGATGACCGGACAGATGTGCCGGGTCGCGGATGCCACTCGCTCGGTGGCGAGAGGGAATGAGTGGCTGACAGTAGGCCTTGAGACTTTTCTCGAGGAGTGCCAATTCTTTATGGTGCCCTGGGACGAAGACGAGGAGTCGGAGGACAGTGGGGCGGAGGTTGACCTGGAGGAGGTTGAACAGGAAGTCGAGGGGCTCCAAGAGGAGCAGGGAATCCTGACAGCAGTGTGCCGGAGTGATTGGTCCGGTCCGGGTCTTGTAAATAGAAATGTAAATTAGTTTTACTTTTGTTTATAAGAGAAGTGGCTTTGATTTGGGAGTGAGTGATATTACAGAGTGAAACAGATAGGGGAAACAGATAAGAGAAACAGATAAGAGAAACAGATAAGAGAAACGGAGGCGAGAGTAATACTACATGGACGCGAGTGGTCCGGGTTTGTCCAGGTACCGGACATGGTAATTTTCTAAGAGTTCCGTTGTGTTGCCAAGTTCAGTGGCAAGAAGCCATGACGTTTCTTCGTCAGTTCCTTCATAACCGGACCATCGTACCAAGTAAAGTAGCTTGCACGATCTGCGTCGACGGTCAACCTTGGAGTCAAGGATCTCAGAGATCTCGAACTCCGGTTCGCCATCAACTTCTACCGGTGGTGGAGGAGGTTGTATCCAGTCCGGTATGGTATTAGGTATGGCCGGTTCGAGTTGGGAGACGTGGAAGACGGGGTGAATGGCACGCATGGAATCTGGAAGGCAGAGCGTAAAAGAGAGGGAGCCTACTTGCACTATGATAGCGTAGGGACCCAAGTTCTTCTCTGATAGCTTTTTGGATGGTCAAGTAGACCGGAAGTATTTGGCTTTCACATATACTTGATCGCCTACTTTGAAGTCCGGTGCCGGAGTGCGTTTGGCATCAGCCAGACCTTGGTAGCAAAGTTGTGCGTTGGCCATTTCTTCTCGAAGGTATTGATGCAGCGACTCAAGGTCAACTGCATAGTCACGAGCCCGTGCAGAGGTCATATCGCGTTCCAGATAGACGGAGATGTTAGGATGATAACCTTTGTTAGCGAAGAATGGTGAGACTCCGGTGGTAGCACTAGGTGCGTTGTTGTATGCGAGCTCCGCCAATGGGAGTAGGTCCGCCCAGTTGTCCTGCTGGTAGTTGCAGTAGATCCAGAGGTATTGTTTGAGTGTCTGGTTAGACCACTCAGTCTGGCCGTTGCCCTCCAGGTGGTAACCAGAGGTGAAGTGGAGGCGCATGTCGAGAGCCTTTCCAAGTGACCGGAAGAAGTGCGAGACGAACTCGGTACCGCGATCTGAGGTGATGTGGGCGGGAACACCATGCTTGGAGAACATGTGGAGTAGGAAGAGCTTCACGAGCTCTGGGCTAGTGATGGTGTCGTGAGTAGGGATAAAAATGGCTTGTTTAGAAAGCCTATCTACCACGACCAGGATGGCTGTAAAGCCGGTAGATGAAGGGAGTTGCTCTATGAAGTCCATCGAGATGGAGTTCCAAGGCTTCTCCAGTATGGGGAGCTGTTTGAGCAGTCCGTAAGGTCTATGGCGCGGTGTCTTAGCTCGTGCGCAAGAGGTACAGGACCGGACGTAGTCCTTGATGAAAGTCCGGAGACCAGGCCAAGTGTACTCACGCCGGATTAGTTCTAGAGTCCAGTTTTGCCCAAAGTGACCAGCGAGTGGGTGGTCGTGTCGATACCGGAGTACCCGGAGACGGAGGTCATCCAAGTCCGGTACGTATATGCGACCGTCTAGTTGGAGGAATCCAGCCTCGTCGGTGGACCAGCAAGAGTCCGGTGGATCTGCGAGGTGGACCTGGGCAATGGGATCAGAGGGTAGTGCAGAAAGGATGTCGCTGTGAAGTGTTTCCATGTCCATGATGGCAACTGCACGGAGGACCGGAAACTCTAGGTCAGTAGTGCAAAGGGAATTAGAGAGCTGTTCTTGAGTGAACACCGGCCTAAGGTTTTGGGGGTTAACCCGGGTGTAGCCACTATCCCCCTCTTTGGGGTAGACGTCCCATCGTCTAGTGAGGGCGTCCGGCTTGGCGCCAAGTTTTCCGGGACGGAAACGAATGACAAGATTAAATTGCGATAAAAATTTGGACCACCGGGCTTGCCGGCGGGAAAGTACTTTTGAAGTGGAGAAATACTCTAGGTTCTTGTGGTCGGTGACGACGTCAATAGGAGAGGCGGAGCCTTCGAGGTAATGGCGCCAGTTCCAGAAAGCTCCGAAAATAGCAAGTAGTTGCTTATCGTGGGTGTCATAGTTTAACTCCGGAGCAGTTAAAGTCCGGGAGTAGTATGCAACCGGACGAATCTCTCCATCGGTGCAAGTGATAGACAAGATGCCAGCGACAGCGTAGTCAGAGGCGTCAGTTTCCACAATGATAGGGGTATCCGGAATGAAGTGGGTGAGGATGGGCGCAGTGGTGAAGGCGTGCTTGAGAGCATTGAAGGAACGTCGGCAGTCCTCGGAGAAGTTCCAAGGAACGTCTTTCCGGGTGAGCCGGGTAAGAGGGACCACGATGTCCGAGTAGTTGAAGATAAACTGGCGGTAGAAGTTGGCGAAGCCCAAGAAGGACTGGATGTCCTTCACCTTTCGAGGTTCAGGCCAGTCGGAGATGGTCTGGATCTTGTCCGGAGACATAGTTAGACCGTCCGGAGATAGGTGGTAGCCAAGATACTCTACTGAGTCCGAGTGGAACTCACATTTCTCCAGTTTGGCAAAGAGGCCATGCAACCGGAGTCGGCGGAGAACTTCCTGGACATGCTGCTGGTGGGACTCCATATCCTCGGAGTAGATGAGGATGTCGTCGAGGTACACGATGACGCAGACGTCTAGCATGTCAGCAAAGATGGTGTTGACAAAGCGCTGGAAGGCTGCAGGGGCGTTAGTGAGGCCGAAGGGCATTACTAACCACTCGTAGGACCCATAGCGCGTACGGAAGGCAGTCTTCCACTCGTCGCCCGGAGCAATCCGGACTAGATGGTACACGTGCCGGAGGTCGATCTTTGAGTAGATCTTAGCACGGCTAGGGGAGTCTAATAGATCAGAGATTAGGGGGAGTGGATAGCGATCCTTTTTGGTGATTTTGTTTAGGCCTCGGAAGTCAACGCAGAGGCGGAGTGAGCCGTCCTTCTTTTTTACGAAGAGGACCGGAGCAGCGTGGGAGGAAGCGGTAGGACGGATGAAACCTGTATTAAGATTCTCGTCGATGAAAGTCCGGAGAGCGGAGAGCTCAACCGGAGACAGTGAGTAGAGAGTTCCCAGAGGTGGAGAGGTACCTTCTTCAAGGTCGATCTTCAGATCGTAGTCGCGATGCGGGGGAAGTTCAGAGGCCTTCGCCTTGCTGAACACATCCGCATAATCGCGATACTCCGGAGGGACTATGTCCAAGTCCGGCGGAGTAGAGGCGGAGGAAGAGCGAGCCTTCGCTGAGTCAGAGGGAC
>Ga0307518_10001914_pt1 | contig 15392 bp, 10 predicted proteins | sample 25_EM_MG_FD_203889 | JGI IMG/M metagenome (GOLD analysis project Ga0307518, IMG submission 203889) | Populus trichocarpa ectomycorrhiza microbial communities from riparian zone in the Pacific Northwest, United States - 25_EM | ecosystem: Host-associated > Plants > Roots > Unclassified | place...
GTTCTTGATTGAACTTTCAACTCTTCAAAGAATTGACCAATTTTTATTGTGAATTTATACTCATTTTGCTCGTCTCCAGGTGTAGGCGTTATGATTGGGTTGGTTTATAGTCTTGTTGCCTTGGAGCAGGTCTTCCATTGTGATAAGCTTATCATATTTTCAGCAAACTTTGATTAGATAGATCTTGGGTTCGTGAAATTTCATTCAATTCCGCTAGGGTTTGCATCAAAATTAAAAGTGGGCAATTTAACCAGTTTAAGAAGAAAGGAGGGGCATTAGTTGGTTCTTGTCAAAACACAAGTGGAGGATCATTTGGAGGATAGATATGCTCAAGGACTATTTCTATAGGAAGATTTGCTTATCAAAATATTGTTACTTATCCTCTTTATGTGTAGTTCAAACAAAAACATCCTAAAGATTGTTTTATTTGCTCTGGTCGATGTTACATATACTGAGGGGAGGGTCATAGATGGAGGGATTGTCAGTATTTGGGATAAATATGTTATTATTGTGGTGAAAAGGTCACTTCAAAAAAGAATGTCCTCGTAGAACCACTAAACAATTATAGAATCAGAGACAACCAAGTCAGAATCATCAACAGTCTGCTACAATGAATAGGCCATAAAGGTCAACTCAGTTAGAGGTTAATAGTAATTGAGGTTGGCTTAGGATGTAGGGCGAATAGACTCAGGGGATAGTTTTTCATATGAAAAAAGGATGTCAAAGCAGCATCTAATTTGGTGGTAGGTATGCTGCAAATAAATACCTTATAAGTATATGTTTTATTTGATCTGGGTGCCACTCATTCTTTTATAGCTAACATAATTATAACTAATATGGGAAAAGAAATAAAAATGGGAGAAAAAATATTTACCATTTGAATGCCTTTAGGTGAAGTTGTAGAAACAAACGGTGTGTATGAAGGGGTAAATATTAGCATAAATAGATATGAAATTGAGGTAGATTTAAGACCTTTAGAATTGAATTATTTTGAATAAATTTTAGGCATATATTGATTGAGTAGAAATAAGACTCAAATAGACTACTTTATGAAAATAATAATTTTCTAAGGGGTAGATGGTAGGAAGATAGTTTTTAGGGGTAAAAGAACTATCATTCTGACTAGCATTATTTTGACTACGATAGCCAGGAAGTTGTTAAGGAAAGGATATATAACATACATTGGCTATGTGATAAATTCTGAGGAGGGTAAAATGGAATTGTCTGATATTTCTATCTAAGAGAATTTTAAGGGTAGGGATATTACCATATGATAATTAAGGAGTAGGATGTGCCAAAAATTGCCTTTAGAACTCTTTATGGACATTACAGGTTTTTGGTATTGCTGTTTGGATTGACGAATGCTCCAACACTTTTCATGGATTTGATGAACCATGTTTTCCAACCTTACATTGATAAGTTTGTTGTGGTATTTATTGATGACATTCTATTTAACTCTAGATCCTGTACAGAATATGAATGGCATTTGAGACGGGTGTTACAGATTTTGAAAAATCATCAGTTGTATGCCAAGATGAGCAAATGTGATTTTTGGTTCAAAGAGATAACTTTTTTAGGGCATGTTATATATTTGGAAGGCATTTTTATAGATCTGTAGATGGTAAAGGTGGTACTGAAATGGCATTGAGATGGGTGTTACAAACTTTGAAAAATCATTAGTTGTATGCCAAGATGAGTAAATGTGATTTTTGGTTTAAAGAGATAACTTTCTTAGGGCATGTTATATCTTTGAAAGACATTTTTGTAGATCCCTAGAAGGTAAAGGCAGTACTAAAATGGGAAAGACCTACTATAGTGACTGAAATACGTAGTTTCTTGGATTAATAGGATATTATAAAAGATTTATTGAAGGATTTTCAATTATAGGAACTCCTTTGACATAATTAACTAGAAAATAGGGGTGATCAAATGGGTGTGAAGAACGCTTTCAAGAGTTGAAGAAAAGACTCACTACTACCCCCGTACTGACACTTCCATCAGAGACTGAGGGCTTTGTAGTTTATAGTGATGCCTCTAACAGGGGACTTGGTTGCATTTTGATGCAGCATGGAAGAGTTGTTGCATGTGTCAAGGAAATTAAAGTCTCATAAAGTCACATTATCCAGCCTATGATTTGGAGTGAGCAGTTGTGGTATTTGCTTTGCGAATATGGTAACATTATTTATATGGATCTCGAGTTCAAATGTTCACAGACCATAAAAGTTTGAAATACCTTATATCACAAAAGAAATTGAATATGTGGCAAAAGAGATGGGTAAAATTAATTAAAGACTATTATTGTATTATAGATTATCATTTGTAAATGGTGAATGTAGTAGTTGATGCCCTTAGTCGCAAAAACAAAGTAGATATGAACGAACCAAAAGTTTGGGATGAGAAATCACTAGTTAAGTTGAAGAGATTAGGTTTGATGTTGAAAGTGGGTCCAAAAGGATCCTTAATATTAGAATTAAAGGAATTTTTGTATTTTCAAAAAAGTTCTTTATTTTCTCCTTTTTTTTAATTTGATCATGAGATTTTTAATCTTATTTTTTGCCAATTTCAACCTTTTTCTCAATAGTTCTTCTCAATTTCATCCTTGGTTGCATTAAAATGGTCCTTTATATTGTTACCTTTTTCAATTTAGCCTTTGTCTTTCCGATCATCGATTATTTAGCCAATTTCAACATTTTTCTCATTATTTCTTTTCAATTTTATCTCTCATTGCATTTTTTTCCTCTTCTTTATTTTTCATCATTGTTTTTTAATTTGTTTTATTGAAATATATTTTTTGCTTTTTTAGAGGGGTCAAAAATTGATAACTACCTTCTCTTTACAAAATTTGCAAGATTTCTTTAAGACTCGAAAGAAAAGAAAGATTTGTAAGAGTCTTTTAAGACTCAATAATAAATAAAAATTTGTGAGTCATTTGAGACTCAAGAATAACATAAAATTCACAAGATTTCTCAAATACTCCAAATCATACAAAAATTTGTAAGTGTCCTCTAAGACAAAAATATAAATAAAAAAAATAACAAGAGCCTCCTTATGGCAGGGTTCAACTTAAAAGTGTGATGATTATATAAAAACATATAAGAAATATAGATCTTACTTTTGATAGTTAACTTCTCCATTGATGATTAATACCAACTGCTCTTATCTTTGCTAATATTACGACCCTTGGTTCACTAGCTTGCTCAAGTATGCTTGGTTATAATATTTTCCTAGATGTTTATGTTGTTATGGTAACTTCACAAAACCATGTCTTTTGATTCTTATATAATAGTTACATTGTTTGTTCATAATGATCATGTCTTGTTATTTAACTGAGAAGCTTTGCACCATTTACAGCTTAGAGAATGACAAATTATTCCAAACTTGTTACCTTGCCCCCTAGTGTTTGTATTCTTTTTTTATTGCTATAAGACTCTTTCAATTGTAGTTGTCATGATTTTACGGCAAACTTCTTGCTTCATATGTACTCTCAGCACATTCTAAACGTTGATTGATTTGTATTTTGAATAAAAAATATCTTAGTTTGAAATTTTAAAACCCTTTTATTTTTAAAAATACATAATTATATGCAATCGCAAGCTAAAACATTCTTTGTAGCCTTCTTGAAATATTTTTAAGAGTGAAAATGTGGGAATTTTATGCAAACGAATTGGTGAACATGGTGATCTTTTTTTTTTTTTGAAAAAAAGGTTAAAATGCTCTTTGAAATGGTTATAACCTATTATTGGCTTAAAAAAAGTATTTTGCATAGGGTTTTCCAAAAATATACTTGCCTCAAGTGTTTAGAAATCGCTTTAGCACCATGAAAAATAACATATAGAATGTCAACAAAATCTTAACCCTTTCGAAGAAAATTCATCGTGTTGTTTTAGGTCACAACTTATCAATCTTGATAGCTCACCTTATGATTAGAAAGGGCTTGTAAAAGCATGTAATGTAGGCTAAGATGTGTGTTTATGAAAAAAAGGAATTCGTAAGTTCAAAAAGTGTTTAAAAGGTTTCAAAAATCTAGAGTCACTTCCAAATGCTCTCTGATGTTTTCAATAGACTGTCTATTATGTCATATAAAATCTCTTATTCAATGTACCCTCCTTGATGCTTAGCTTTCATTATCATTTAAAAAAAAAACTTTTTACTTAACTTTCTTTTTCACTTTAATTTTTATTTTATTTTATTTTTGATGTGTCCTTTAGTATTTTGCTTTGTGATGCCAAATATAATTTTCTAGAAATGTATGTGAACTGTTGTTGCTTTGACATGTTTCTCGGAGTTTTATGAATCTTTTTTGTGACTTTTATTTTCCCTTAATATATGGGTGATACTAGTTAGCGTTTGTTACAAAGAATTTTCTTAGACTAAAAGTGGGATAATATATATAACTATGAATAAAGTAAGGACTTTTCTCTTTTCAAACATAAACCACTTGAATTGATAAGTATTCACCTTGTTTGACATGGTTTGTTTAGACAAGTATATAACTTTTTATCGTGAGTTCATGACTTTTAAACCTATTATGCATCATTACTCATAATTTTAAAATACAATTCATGATATTTAAGGAAAGGATGAGCTGAAAAAAAAAATAAAAGGTTTCTTACTTCTTTTAGTTTTTTTGTTATGGCCACCGAGAGGTAGGTTGCCTCTTTCTATTTAGACGACATGTTTTTAATCATGATTGCCAACCTAAGCATTTTTTTTTAGCGTTGACAAATTTTCCATCCCATTCCCTAAAATGATGGAATAAGATGTCAAACATTGCTTTCAAATAAACATCGAGTTATTTTCTCAAATCAATATGCAATTTAGTTTTTGTTAAAGAAATGCGACACATATATTTAACAAAGAGCTTTTTCATAAATCCAAACAAATTTGTTATAAAGTTATCTTATGAGGCCAATTAGCTTATCAATCATATTTATACAAGATCATGCAATGAGTGATTAGGAGAATTTATTTATATATTTTGAAAATAAAAAAGAAAGATAGGCATTTCTTCTAAAAGAAATAAGAATAAAGAGCATGCAAAGAGATATTCAGCCTCATTTGTTATTTTTCTTGCTTTAGATGAAAATGATACATTCTTCATAATATTTGCTTACAACATCAAAGTTTACAATTTTAGGGAGATTACCCTTATCTAGATTGTAAAAGATGTGTGCTCCATCTAAAAAAGCCTTCTTGACCACATAAAGGCCTTTATAGTTGGGAGTCCATTTGCTTCTATCTTTCCTCAGTATTAGAAGAATTATTTTTTCGTGCTAAGTCACCTTCTGAATTCTCTAGGGTGATATTTCTATTCATATGCTTTGGCCATCCACCTTTGGTATAGTTGATTATGATAAATAACATAAAACCTCTTCTAATTGATCATATTTAGCTGCCTATAACATGACTTGGCCCATTCCGACTCTTCAAACTCTTTTTCAATCAACACTTTTAAAGAACACATTTTTACCTTCAATGAAATTACAACCTTCATTACATAGATTGGTGAATATAGAGCAGCACTTATAGATGTTTTTATTGTCATATGATAACCATTAAGAGCATAAAAAGCATTTTATGTCACTATTTATAAGTAACAACCATTTTTACATGATTTGTTATTGTGTTTATTAGCTGCCTCTATAACACTATTCATATAGTTCAACAATAATTTTCCTATTGATTTTTTTAGTGTTATCCATTATTAATGTCTTTTGTGAACCATTTCAACATATTAGGTTTTTCTCAATGAATCATCAAACTATTTTTTATGTTACATGAGCATAGGAAGATGCTTTCACCTATTTGATGAAATAGTTTGTCGTAACTAGAATAAAGCAACGCCCATTGCTTGTCATAGAATTGACTAAACTAATAACATCCAGTCCTCATATAAAAAATGACCAAAGAGATATTGTGTTGAACAAAGGTGTATGAGGCACATTGAACTTGTCACCATACACCTACAATTTATGATACTTCCTAAAATATTTAATGCAATCCCTTCTTATAACCATCCAAAAACTACCCTAATCACTGTATTTTTCTGGTCATCATAAGCCTATTAGTGTGTATGGCACAAATGACTTTGCATACTTTTTATATATCTTTTTTATTCATTTGCATCCTTTTAATTTTTTTTGTTCACTTTAGATGCTCCCGATGAGTATTATTGGCATTTGATAAACTGCTTAACATCATATTACCATGACCTTTGATATACTTCTTCCTCATCCAAGCAATAGTGAGTTTCTAATTTCAATGCAAATAGGTTGTACTTTGATGCCATAGTTAATCTTGGTCATGAAAGCTAGAGTTGTTGGAGCATCTGCAAACTGGTTCTTATCTCAGCTTAGGTGTGTGAATTCAATCTTATCATACTCATTCACGAGCTTGGTGAGGTGTATGAATTTCATTGTTCATCTTTAGTCTGCTACTCATCTTTCATTTGATAAGTTATCAATATTTAATCACCATATATGTCAAGTTTATTGATTTGTATTTTTAAGGCAACTTCTTAACAATAGATACAAGCCTCATACTCTACTATGTTGTTAGTACATTGAAATTGCATCTTAAGAGAGATGGGATGTTGTCTCCCATTTAAGGAAATTAGCACTGCGCTAGTAACATTCCCTGAGACATTCATAGCACCATCAAAATACATAGTCCATCATTCATCCTATGCATCATCTATTTTTGTTTTTATCACTATGATATAATCATTTGATAAATCAAAGTTTACAAGCTTACAATCATCAATTGCATTGTCTACTAGATGATTAGCAATCACACTACCTTTCATTGCCTTTCTCGTCATATAAATGATATCATATTCATCCAATAACACTTGTTATCCTTCTATCCTATTTGATAGTTAAGGCTTTTAAAAATGTACTTAAGAGGGTCCATCTTAAAGATTAGCCATATGGTATAGAAAAACATGTATTGAAAAAGTTGTCGAGCACTTTATACTAGATTACAACATAATGTTTTGCTAGTATCATAGCTAGACTCATATTTAGTGAGATTTTTTCTAATGTATTAAATGGTTTATTCCTTTCTTTCAGAATCATCATGCTAAACCAATATGCAACCCATGACAACTTTTGGGATTTTTAGATACAAGATTAGAGACCTACTTGATACAGGTGAGACTAATAGAGGTGGATTGTATAGATATTATTTGATTTTATTGAAGGCTTTTTGAATGTCTCCATCCTATTTTTCTGGATTCTTCTTTCGGAAAAAGTGAAAGATGGGCTTACATGTGGTGGTTAATTAAGAAATAAACTAAGCTATATAGTTTCAGTGTCCTAAGAAACTCCAGACTTCCTCAGTGTTTGGTGCTAACACTACTTAAATGGATTTAATCTTATTCGGATTAACCTCAATACCCTCACCACTTATAACAAAGTCGAGAAACTTTCCAGATTTGATGTTGAGAGTACACTTTATGGGATTCAATTTCAATTGTTATTTTCATAAATTTTTGAATAAATTTATAAGGATCTATACATGATCTTATTTTTCTTAGGATTCCAAATCATCCATATGTACATCAATTTCTTTTTGCATTATATTATGGAAAATTGTCATTATTGCTTATTGATAAGTCCAAAATTTTCTAATCCAAGAAGGCATGACTTTATAGCAATATATATCATATGGCATGATAAAAATGGTCTTGTCCTTGTCTTTCTTAACTATTATGAACTGATTATACCTTGGAAACCCTTTCATAAAGTTCATAAAGGAATAAATGGCAATTTTTATAATATTATTAACTAGGATATCCATATGAGATAAGGGAAAATCATTCTTTGGACTAGCTTTGATCAAATCCCTAAAATTGATACATATTTGGATTCTTTTGTCCTTCTTTTCTCAACTACCACAATATTTGATACCTATGATGGATATTTGATCACTTCAAGCAATCCAACTTCAAACTACTTTCAAACCATTTTTTATATTTATCAAGATATTAGGCCTCATCCTTTTCAATTTTTGCTTCCTTGGTTTGCATTCTTATATCAATGGGAGTTTATGCACTATGATATATGTATCTAGGCCATGTATGTTAGCATAAGACTGAGCAAATACATCATTATATTTGTTTTAACAACTTAACTAGATTGCTCCTTTCTTCTACTGAAATCATAGTTCTAACCTTCAGTTTTATTTTATGCTCATTTGTACCTATGTTGGCTCCTAACTTTTCCTAATTGGATTTTTTATGGTGTTCTCTGATTTTTAAACTAATCTAGTAAATTCCTCGATATTACTCTTGACCCATTCTTCTTCATCCATTTCAATAATTTTTTCACCAAAATCAGGCCAAATATGTTTAATGCAATGATTTTAAAATTTTAAAGATTGATCACTATTAGGATTCCTAAAAATAAAAAAGTATAGGGAATAAATGGATGATAAATAAAAAGAAAGAAATGACAAGTATGGATAAATGACATAAAAAGGTATAATTTTAGGATAAAAATTGTATGATCTCTAATTGTTTTTAAAAAAATTAAGCTCAACACAAAGATAAATTCATTTTCAGTATCTTAAGTTACGACTATTGAATAGTTAAGGATAACATAATAGTTAAATTACTTAGATTTGAATACCATCTGAATTTTGTATGTCTTCCCATTATCAAGTTCTTCTTCCTTTACAAACGTGTTAATTAATTGTTAGATGGATGATGCCTCTTCTAGAGTGATGACGGTTAAATAAGGCAAGATCACAATTTGAGAACCAATCAACCCTGATTCAGGATAAACAACACAATCTTCAGTCTCCTTTTTTAGATTATAGATGGAGAGATTTGCAATCACCTCATTCAAGTTTCTCATTTAATTATTAGATCACATTACATAGGTTGGATAAGAAAAGGTAATATTAATAGGTGGAACACCAATTTTTTTTCATCATTAGGATCCCACCCCTCAATTCAAACCATCATTTTCTCATGTTCCTTTTTTGCCACCCTTAAATAATCCTTTTTACTTGGCTTAAAACCCAAGCTAAACTATTGATCAATTTTTTCAAACTTCATGTAGTTGATTCACTCTAGTAACACTATGCCCAGATTATACCTTAGTGGTAACCATACTTTATCATGTATTTAATGGCCATTTTGTAGCTTCTAAAACTTCTGGCTTCCTCAACATTGTTTTTTCAAGCACTAAATTCAAATTCATAATCATGGAGATCTCCATGTCGACTTCTCTAAGCTTCTATGTCAGACATTGACACATTCTTTATCAAAGACAACACCTCTTTCGCTTTAATAGTCATTAGACTTCTATTGACCAAATATTTGATCCTTTCATGCAAACATTATGACATCGCTCTTGTAATATGAATCTAGAGCAATCCTAACAACATGTGACAGGAAGGCTGAATATTAATTACTTGCAAGGTGACTTCAAATTGTAGTAGCCTAATAACCAAGTCTACATCGATGTCACCGATCACTTGCCTCAATGAACCATTATAAGTCCTTACCATCATATTGCTTGGATGGATATATGATGCATTAACTAGTAAACAGTCTAAGGGATAAGACATTATTTATCAATACTTTGGCTATGATATAATCTTTGCATGCATTTAGTCGTGATATGCAACAACCTATTATGTCTAGTGCTTTTTAGAATTAGTTCATTTTTAAAAGAAATTCAATTAGTTAGTTACTTGGGGTTTTCCTACCAGATGCTCCATGGAACTGGATATGAAATCTTGAGGGACATATGCTTTATTTTTTAAAAAATTAAACAGTTTTCGATGTGGTTCTGAATTAAAGATAAGAGTGAGTAGGGATATTCAAGCTGGGGTTTACTTTAATTGGTAAACCATGTTGTAATTGCTATGTTCCATTAATGGCTTCCTCGTCGCTTATTATCTCGCTGACTTTGTCATCTTTAACAAGCTCTTTTACTACCTTTTGTTTGCCTTCCTTTACCTTTCTAGATCTTATGGATTAAAACACTTTCCACTTCTAGTCAAACCTCCAATTTTAGTCTGTATGACAGGGTATGACTTAGTGTTCATATAGGTTGGCATAAATAGAATCATTCTTGAAGGATCATTCTCTGTTGGTTGGTATTTACATTACTCTACTTTATCGATATTTACTTCTTAGAAAGATATCATTCCCACCTCATTCTTGACCTTACAATTCTCAAATCATAGCATATCCAAGATAATCACGGTCTTAATTTTATAATAGAATTTATCATAATTATAGAAATATGGTTTGGCAAGGGGTTTGTGTTTATATTTTAGGCATTCTAACTCCCCATCAAATGTTATCCAACCTGACTTGATGAGACGAATGAGCTTGTCTTGAAGGCATTATAATTATCAATGGTATGTTCAATAGCATTAGTGTGGTTTTCATATTTATGGTTGGGTTTGTACCAATGAGGGTGGGGTGGTTGAAACAGTATTTGTGGGGTAGGAGAAATTTGCCCAATGCTAAAAAGCCTTTTGAAAATTTCTCCCAAAGGTAGCGGAAGAGGTGGTAATATTTCTTGATTTCTTCAAGTATTTCTATAAGGCTGGTTGCTCAAGCTAACCTTGTTGTTTGATGTTGATTGGTTAAAGAGTGGGTGATTTTTTGGTTAGTAAGTAGGGAATTGCAAAAATAAGCTTATATTGATGATGAATGTTTTCATAACCTAATTTTTACCTCTTAAAAAACAAAACGTTTCATTAAAAAAAGGTGTTTCCTAGTCATAATTTCCCGAACAATGTTACAAAAAAATATATAATGAAAAAGAATTGAAAAAAATGCAATTAAGGGTGAAATTGTGAAGAAAATTTAAGAAAAATGTAATTAAAAATTGGAAAGCCAATGACTAAAATGGAAAATGTGACAACATCGAGGGCTAATTTTAAACACAATCAGGGGTGAAATTGAGTAGAAATTGAGTAAAATAGTTAAAATTGGCTTACGATTAAAAATAAAAAAGCCAAGGACTAAATTGAAAAGTTGCCAAAATTGAATGGCCACTTTTTAATGCAATTAGGGGTGAAATTGAGAGAAAAGGTTGAAATTTTCTAAAATTGAAAATAAAAAAGCTAAGGATCAATTTGTAAAAGGCATCAACATACAAAGACCTTTTTTTAATTAACCAATGATGATATTGAAAGAAAATTTAAGAAATAGAATGAAATTGACAAAAATAAAAGAATTAATAAGACCATGATCAAAGTTGGAACAACAATAAACTTCATAAGCCTTTTTTAAAAAACAAAAACCAAACCTTCCTTTAATTAAAAAGATTTAATTTTTTAAAAAACAAACATTAATAAAGCAGTGCATTTCACCAAAAATGTTTTAAAAAAATTATATAAAAGGCTAAAACGACGTTGTTTTGGACATGATTGAATAACCCTTGTTCTTTCACATGTATGGCATGAAACAACCCATTAACTTGTTTTATTTTGAATGGTTTTGGCTGGACCTTTAGCCATCATTTTCTCTCTCTCATTCTTCCTATAAATGCGAAGAAACACACCCTTCATCTCACCTATATGTGTACTATATTATTAGCCCGAAACTCGTTGAAACATCCACAAAAGTGGTGCAAAGATGCCAACCCAAGTTTGCTTGGTCAAAGTGTACAATAAAGGTGAAGAGTCGAGATTGATCTAGAGAAAACAAAAGACAATAATTCCACCTAGAAAGGCTCCAAGACTTTTATCCTTGCCTAAAAATAGAGGGGCAAGGCAAGAAACAAGAGGACTCGAACTAGAGAGAGAAAATATTGAGTGAAAGATAAAAAGAAAATAAGGGATGTTTTGAACTAAAACAAAGGTGTTTTGAACTAGGAGGTAGAAGAGGAAAAAGAAGAGGAGAAAAAGAAAAAAAAAAAAAAGAAAACCCAAAGAGAAAGAGAGAAAACCTAAAGAGAGAGAAAACTAACCAATAACCAAACCAACCCATAACCCAACCATTATCTCTACCCCCAATAACCACCAAAGTAGCTTTTCCTTTATCTAGAATCAGCCTTAAGGTAAGAACCTAAATTGTTTCCCTTTTTTCTTCTTTTTATCTTAGGGTTTTACATGTATGATACTATTTACTGATTCTTTTTTGTTTTATTTTTATTAATTTCACAATCATGTTAGATTCATTTCATAGTCAATAACTTTTCACTCTTACATTTTTTTAATCATTTTTTTATTTTTAATGGCTTCATAATAGAGTTAGATTAATTTTATAAAGTAGTGTTGTCGCATTTTAAGTATTAATTCATTTTTTGAAATTAGCAACTTTTCATTTATGTGTTATTTATTTTTATTGACTTTACAATAGCATTATATCTATGTTATAAAACTATTATGTCACTTTTTAACAAATGCATATATGTATACAAATTCATTTTTGGAAATGGGTTACTATTCACTCTTGAATTTTTTTTATTTTATCTTTTTTCTAAATGGCATCGCAATAACATCAATACAATTTCATGAAATTGTGCTATTTTTTTTTTTTGCATATGCATCATCGTGTAAATATTTATTTTTCAAATAAGAATAAAAATTATGTCAATGAGACTCCTATTTTAAGAACTAACATTAAATTTTACACAAATAGCCTAGTCGATGAGTCTCCTATCTTTATGGACGGACATCAATTTTTTTTGTGAATGACCTAGTTAACAAGTCTTCTATTTTTAGGGATGGAAGTCAAGTTTTTAATGAATAGCATAGTCGATAAGTCTCTTATCTATAGGGACGAACATTGAATCATTTGTGAATGTCTTAGTCAATAAGTATCCTATTTTTAGGGAACAATATTGAATTTATTACAAATAAAGCTCAGAAAATAATTAGCATAACTTATGGCATGAAAATGAATAAGGAGAAAACATATAGCAAAGTTAGTCTTTCATTTTAAAGAATGTAGTAGGGGTGATGTCTATCTTCCCTTAAGCATAACAAACTCCTTATCTGAATCTCTGAAACAATTGCATATTTTAGGATTTCTAGTTTCCTTTAATTACCTAGTGTACAAATTTTTACCTTTAATGTTATAGACATGAATCTCACTGTAACGACCTGAATTTTTCATGTAACTTTTATATTTCTAATCATCATGTCTGAGTATAATGAGTTAAAATTTTTTTGTGCAATCTATCTATCAATACATCCCATTATTGATTCTTTGGTTTACCAAATTTATAGCAGAGTTTTTCCTAAAACTTATACATTTTCTCAGTTCTTTTCTTATCATTCTAGGGAACACAATAGCAAATAACTCTATTACATACATGCAATAGCCTTCGGCCACCCATTAATTCAATTGTTTTTCCATTTGATTCTTTCATATCATTTCTCACAATTCATCTTATATTCTTTCCATTTTTTATTTACTTAAAAGATACGTGTGATGGATACACACACGCACATATGCACACATAACAAAAAAGATGCAATAACCAAATGCTAGAAATACAATCATACCATTTAGTATATTTCAAGGTGAAGTTATTAACACAATTTTAAGTATTCATTGTACATAAAAATAAGTACCTAACAAAATTATAAATAGTGAAACAACACAATAAGTGTTGGTCCACTTCGTGTCATAGACCTGCAACATATATAGCATTATAAGAGTTATTAGTTATCAAGAAGACTTATGCTCATGATTTTTTTATTAGAGAAGAATCATTATGTCAATTAGCACTTTTAACAATCTTGCTCAAAACATTCAACTCAAGTTCAATAATACCTCAACTCATATGACAATACTCATGCTCATCATTGCAACTAAAATAACATTATAAATTTAACATCTAGCCATAAAATTCATGTACGTGGTTTTTCACAAGGAAAGAGAACAATATGCTTATCCAAAATTCTTTTAGTATCGATTGCATCATATACATATTGAATTATGCACTAGCTGTTATGACGTCTAAGTTCATATTTGTCACTTTCAACATTAACTTTACAACGAATTATGTAATACATTCAAATCTAAGATTGTCGACTATACGTCACCATGTAGCAACTCATTTTCTTAATTTTTGATTCCCCAATCAATAATTAATATTTCATTTCCTTAGTTACCGATTTCCTTGGGTACAATCCTTAAAGTAACCACATGTATTAATCCTATGTATAATCGTCCCCATCACTGTTTAACATAATTTGTCTGTAACATTACCATATTTTCTATTTTCTAGGTATCACAATCGTTTGTTACATTATCACACCATTAACATTTACTTTGACTTAGTAATACATCAAATAGTATTATGTCTTAAGTTGCCAATCAACCCCCCTTGTCATATACATTTTTAAGCATCGATTAATGGTCTTACACAATGGTTTCCATTATTAGGAAACAACAACACCATGGTTTCTACTTGATTAGTACTTAAAAGTGCATTTTTATCAATGTTTTATATCATCATTTTGCACTTGAAGTATCAATAACTCTTTAACTGGAGCATGTTTTATAATAACAAGTCTGATAATATAAGATAACTTTAATTTATGGTAAATGCTCATTTTAAATGCAAGCATATCTCACAATTCAAAGGATTGATTGATGTAATTAACTATTAAAAGTGAAAGGACAAAGAAAAGGCTAAGCTTAGAAAGGAGATACCGATTCAATTCAAATTGAAATACTGTTCAGTTATTGGGTCATATCTGGAGTTGTAGATCTTGAATTTTAGTTTGATTTATATTGATAGAAAGCTAAGAAATAGACCTACAATGTTCATGAATAGTGGAAGACCCAAATCTGCCATTTTCAAATTCAAAGTTTGGCCATAAAAGAGAAGTCAGAATCTGTTCTGCAATCTAACTCAAACACTGCTAAGAATTTTACCCATAGCTGGAGTTCTAGAAGGCAAAATGACGTCAAAGTTGGTGGGTGGAAGGATAAGACAATTTCCAACAACTTTGATGAGACAACCTGCTCAAATTCTGATGTTAGCAATGACATTGCATCCAAACATGAGCTTGAGGGCTATCCACCAGAAGCACCACTCAGTATTTTAGCCATATCTCGAGCTCTAGTGATCTAAATGCTCTAAATTTTATGGGTGGAAAGATAAGATGATTTCCAACAACTTTCATGAGGAACTCTTTTCCAAATTCTGATTGCATCAATGTCATTTCATCCAGCCAAAATGCTTGAGTGCTGCTGTCCACCAACTCCACTAAATCAATAGTTGGCCACTACATCAATAATCAATTACCAAATGAATAGTTCCGAATTTTAGCCTATAAAAGGAGGCATTTGCCATTCATTTAGGAATCTTGGTTCTTCATATCAAGATCATGTTCTTGCTCTCTCTCTTTATATTTTTGTAATGCTTAAGTTTTGCTTTCATTAATCTCTTGTTTATGCTTTT
>Ga0307518_10001915_pt1 | contig 15384 bp, 13 predicted proteins | sample 25_EM_MG_FD_203889 | JGI IMG/M metagenome (GOLD analysis project Ga0307518, IMG submission 203889) | Populus trichocarpa ectomycorrhiza microbial communities from riparian zone in the Pacific Northwest, United States - 25_EM | ecosystem: Host-associated > Plants > Roots > Unclassified | place...
AGCCACTTTCGCAACACTGAAGGTTGCGAAAGTGGCTTTCGCAACGTCGCCCGAGCGCAGGCGCGGCCTGGGCGTCAGCGGCTACCACTCACGAGGGTCAGCCAGCGTCGCGTCGCTCGCGGCGAAGCCAGCCGCACCACGGGCACCCCAGGATCGGCGACCCAGCCGCGGATCGTGCGCCGTTTGCGCGCGAACGAGCGGAAGTGCCACCCGATGATCGAATCGCCGGACACCATGCCCCGCAGCGTTTCGACGTTGCCGTTGCAGATCCGGCGACGGGTGACGCAGCGCACCACGGTCCGGCGCACGAGACGGCTCAGCGAAACCCAGCGCGGATAGTCCAGCGCGACGATCAGTTCGGCGCGGGGCAACGCGATGTCTCGCCATTTGGCGAACATGCCGTCGATGATCCAGCGATCCCCCGAGACCAGCGCGGCGATCCGTCGCCGCTGTTCATCGTCGGGGACGGGCACCCAGCCCGGCTGCCAGGCGAGATCGTCGTCGACAGAATGACACGGCAGCCCGGTCCGCTCGCCCAGCTTCCGGGCCAGCGTCGACTTACCCGAACCGGTGACCCCGTACACGACGATCCGTCCCGGCACCGAACCCACGACTTCCTCCCCCGGATGCGATGAAGGGGCCTACCGAGGCTGGACCCCGGCGGCCGTTCCGCACCGCTGAGCCTCAGGTCTCGTGAGTGGTAAGGACGGTTCTAACCGTCCTTACCACTCACGAGACCTGACCCACCACGCCACCGCGCCTTTGGTCACCTGAAGTACGTGAAGGCCCCCTTCCCTCGGCTGAGCCGAGGGAAGGGGGCCTTCACGTACTTACGGAACGAAACTCAGTCGTCGTCGTTCGAGCCGAGGGCCGTCTTCGAGACCTGCATGAGGAACTCGATGTTGGTCTTCGTCTTGCGCAGACGCGAGATCAGCAGGTCGATGGCCTGCTGCGAGTCCAGCGCGTGCAGCACCCGGTGCAGCTTGTGGGTGACCGCGAGTTCGTCCGGCGAAAGCAGCAGGTCTTCCTTGCGGGTACCGGACGGGTTGATGTCCACCGCGGGGAACACGCGCCGCTCGGCGATCTTCCGGTCGAGCTTGAGGTCCGCGTTCGCGGTGCCCTTGAACTCTTCGAAGATGACCGTGTCACCGGTGGACCCGGTCTCGACCATCGTCGTGGCGAAGATCGTCAGCGAACCGCCGTTCTCGATGTTGCGCGCCGCGCCGAGGAACCGCTTCGGCGGGAACAGCGCCGTCGAGTCGACACCACCGGAGAGGATCCGGCCGGACGCCGGGGCCGCGAGGTTGTACGCACGGCCCAGACGGGTGATCGAGTCGAGCAGGACCACGACGTCGTGGCCCATTTCGACCAGGCGCTTCGCCCGCTCGATGGCCAGCTCCGCGACCGAGGTGTGGTCGGACGGCGGGCGGTCGAAGGTGGAGGCGATGACCTCACCCTTCACCGACCGCTGCATGTCGGTGACCTCTTCGGGACGCTCGTCCACGAGCACGACCATCAGGTGGCACTCGGGGTTGTTCGTCGAGATCGCGTTCGCGATGTCCTGCATGATCGTCGTCTTGCCGGCCTTCGGCGGCGAAACGATCAGGGCACGCTGCCCCTTGCCCACCGGCATCACCAGGTCGATGACGCGGGTGGTGAGCTTGTGCGGCTCGGTTTCGAGGCGCAGCCGCTCGTTCGGGTACAGCGGGGTCAGCTTGGTGAACTCCGGACGACGCTTGGACTCGTCCGGCTCCAGGCCGTTGATCGAGTCGACGCGCACCAGCGGGTTGAACTTCTGCCGCTGCTGCTCGCCGTCCCGCGGCTGGCGCACGACACCGGTGATGGCGTCACCGCGGCGCAGACCGTACTTGCGGACCAGCGAAAGCGAGACGTACACGTCGTTCGGCCCAGCGAGGTAGCCCGAGGTACGCACGAACGCGTAGTTGTCGAGCACGTCCAGGATGCCCGCGACGGGCAGCAGGACGTCGTCCTCGCGGATCTCGGTGTCGGGCGAACCGCCCTGTTCGCGGCCACCGCCGGAACCCCGGCGGCGACGGTCGCGGAAGCGACGGCCGCGACGGCCGCCTTCCTCGTCGTCGTCACCCTGCGGGCCCTGGCCCTGGCGCTGGCTGTTGTCCTGGCCGCCGCCCTGCTGGTTGCGCTGGCGGTTGTCCTGGCCACGGCCGTCGCGGTTGCCCTGGCGGTTGCCGCCCTGGTCACCACGGTCGCCCCGCTCGTTGCGGTCACCCCGGTCACCCCGGTCGCTCCGGTCACCCCGCTCGCCGCGCTCACGCTGCTGCTGGCCGCCCTGCTCGGGCGAACCCGCGGCACGGTTGGAGCCGCGGCGACGGCGGCTGCGGCCGCCCTCTTCCTGCTGCGGCTGGCCGTCCTGCTGCGCCCCGCCGTCCTGCTGCGCGGGCCGCTCGGCGGCGGGCGCGGAGCCGTTCTCCGAAACCTTCTCGGCCTTCTCCGCACGAGGAGCCTCGGCCGGAGCGGTTTCCGCCTTCGGGGCCTCCTGCTTCGGGGCCTCGGTCTTGGGCGCTTCGGCCTTCGGGGCCTTGCGCGGTGCGTCGATCCCCTCGAGCGGAAGCGTTTCGCTCGCCGCGGCGGGGGTCTTGCGCTTGGTCTTGCCCTGGCGCTCGCGGATGGCCGCGATCAGATCGCCCTTGCGCATACCCGTCGTCTCGCCGATGCCAAGGTCCCCAGCGATCGAGCGCAGTTCGGCGACGGTCTTGCCGGTCAATCCGCCGACCGTGCGCTTGGGAGCGACGACGCCGTTCGACTCGGCGGCGCCACCTTCGACGTCGCTCAAAAGATCGGTGTTGCTCACAAATGTCCTTCCTGACCGATCCACGCCTCCAGGTGGATCAGCGGACCGCCGCTCGCGTCCGATTGCGAAACGGCGTAATTGGCCCCCGATACGGGCGATCAGCTCCTCGGCCGTGTTGAACACAGCTAGAAGGCCTCCAGCACAGGGATTTGCGTCCTCCAAACGGAGGAAGCGGAATTCGGCACCGCCGGAACCGGGAACCCGCCTGCGTCCATCCGCTACTCCCCGCTTGCCAGGCGGTGTACGGAACTGGCGGATCAACGAAGGATGCGGGCCAAGGATGACACTGGTCACCTGGACCGGCACCGGGTGCGGAAACGCACGGTGATCGAACGCCCCCGAGGGTAGACCGCGCCACGGTCCGGTGCAACAACCACCCCCCGCGTGGCGGGGTGGGGCTCCGGCATGTGACCGAGGCTTTACTGAGCCGCAACCTGAACGCCGCCCGGATCGATCGGCAGCTCGGTGACGTCGAAAGACGTAACGTCGACGCCGTCCGGGAGTATTCCCTCGGTGGTCAGCGCGAGCACGGTCGGACCGGCTCCGGAGATGGCCGCGGCCACCCCTTCGGCCCGCAGCGCGCGCACCAGTTCGCTGCTCGCCGGGTACGCGGACGCCCGGTAATGCTGATGGAGCCGATCTTCGGTCGCGGAGAGCAACAGGTCCGGGCGCGCGGTCAGCGCGTGCACCGCGAGCGCCGCGCGACCGGCCGTGAAGGCCGCGTCGGCGTGCGGGACCTGGGCGGGAAGCAGCCCGCGGGTGGCGTCGGTCGAGGACCGCAGCGCCGGGACGGCGACCACGGGCCGGATGTCGTGATGCGGCTGGAGCCGTTCGGCACGGAACCGCTCGCCCTCGTTCCATGCCACCACGAAGCCGCCCAGCAGGCTCGCCGCGGCGTTGTCGGCGTGCCCCTCGAACCCGGCGGCCAGCTGCAGGGCGTCGTCGTCCAGCGGCTTCTCAGCCAGCGCGTACGCCGCCGCGACACCGGTCACCACGGCGGACGCGGACGAGCCGAGGCCGCGGGCGTGCGGGATGGCGTTGAAGCACCGCAGGTGCAGGCCGGGCGGCCGGAGACCGAGATGCTCGCAACCGCGCCGGAAAGCCCGGACGACCAGGTGCGATTCGTCGGTCGGGACGTCGTCCACGCCGCCCGCGCCGACGTCGGTCACCTCGATTTTGAGCCCGGCGTCGGTGATCCGGAGTTCGACGCGGTCGTACAGCGCGAGCGCCAGGCCGAGCGCGTCGAACCCCGGGCCGAGGTTCGCCGAAGACGCCGGGACCTTGATCTTGAGCAGGGTCATCGCAGGTCCAGCGCGGCGGCGACGGCGGTCGGGTCGACGGCGAGCGGCTCGACCTCGACGTTGCCCTCCAGCGCCGTGGCCGGATCCTTCAGCCCGTGTCCGGTGACGGTGCACACGACGGTCGAGCCCTTCGGCAGCCGTCCGTCGGCGGCCGTCGCGAGCAGGCCCGCGACGCTGGTCGCTGAAGCGGGCTCGACGAACACGCCTTCCTTGCGGGCCAGGAGCCGGTACGCCTCGAGGATCTTCTCGTCGGTGATGGCCTCGAACAGCCCGGCGGAGGCGTTCTTCGCCTTCATCGCGCCGTCCCAGGACGCGGGGCTGCCGATGCGGATCGCGGTCGCGATCGTGTCCGGATCGGCCACCGGCTCGCCGTGCACGAGCGGCGCGGCGCCCGCCGCCTGGAAACCGAACATGCGCGGGGTGTTCTTCACCACACCGTCGCCCGCGTACTCGGAATATCCGGCCCAGTAGGCGGTGATGTTGCCCGCGTTGCCGACCGGAAGGCAGTGGATGTCCGGCGCCCGGCCGAGGACGTCGCAGATCTCGAACGCGGCTGATTTCTGGCCGGCGATCCGCACCGGGTTGACCGAGTTGACCAAGGTCACCGGGTAGTCGATCGCGGTCTTCTGCGCGAGTTCGAGGCAGTCGTCGAAGTTGCCGTCCACCTGGAGGATCCGCGCGCCGTGCTGTACCGCCTGGGCGAGTTTGCCCATCGCGATCTTGCCCTGGGGCACCAGCACCGCGCAGGTGAGCCCGGCGCGGGCCGCGTAGGCGGCGGCCGACGCGGACGTGTTGCCGGTGGAGGCGCAGATGACCGCCTTGAGCCCGCTGGCGAGCGCGTGCGTGATGGCGACGGTCATCCCGCGGTCCTTGAATGACCCGGTCGGGTTCACGCCTTCGACCTTGAGGTGGACCTCGCAGCCGGTCAGTTCCGACAGGTGCGGGGCGGGCAGCAGCGGGGTGTTGCCTTCGCCGAGCGTGATCACCTTCGCGCCGGAGGGGACCGGGATCCGGTCCGGATAAGCCTGGATGATCCCCGGCCACGGTTGGGAAATCACTGGTCTTCGCCTTCCACACGCATCACACTGACGACCTGGTTCACCACATCGAGTTTGGCAATGTCGTCCACAGTGGACCGCAATGCCGCGTCCGGCGCCAGGTGGGTGACCACGACCAGGCTGGCCGTGTCGTTCGCGTCGCGCTGGCGCACGGCGGCGATGCTGACACCGTGCCCGGCGAACGCCTGGGCCACCTGGGCGAGGACACCCGCTCGATCGGCCACGTCGAGACTGACGTGGTACCGCGTCGGCGTCTGGCCCATCGGCCTGACCGGGAGCGCGGCGTGCGCGGATTCGCGCGGGCCACGGCCGCCGACGACCCGGTTTCGAGCCACCGCGACGAGGTCGCCGAGCACGGCACTCGCGGTCGGCGCGCCACCGGCGCCCTGACCGTAGAACATGAGCTCACCGGCGGCGTCGGCCTCGACGTATACGGCGTTGTACGCGCCGCCGACCCCGGCGAGCTGGTGGCCGCGCGGGATCATCACCGGATGCACGCGCGCCGAAACGGATTCGGTGCCGTCGTCGGCGGTGACGCGTTCGCAGATGGCGAGCAGTTTCACCGTGCGGCCCAGCACGTTCGCCGCGGCGAGATCCGACGCGGTGACGTCGGCGATGCCCTCGCGGTGCACGTCGGACGCGGTCACCCGGGTGTGGAACGCGAGCGAGGCGAGGATCGCGGCCTTGGACGCCGCGTCGTAGCCGTCGACGTCGGCCGTCGGGTCCGCCTCGGCGTATCCGAGCCTGCTGGCCTCTTCCAGCGTTTCCGCGTAGCCGGCGCCGGTGGAGTCCATCGCGGAGAGGATGTAGTTGGTGGTGCCGTTGACGATGCCCATCACGCGGGTGATGCGGTCGCCTGCCATCGATTCGCGCAGCGGGCGCAGCAACGGGATCGCCCCGGCGACGGCCGCTTCGAAATACAGGTCGGCGCCTGCCGCGTCGGCGGCCTCGAACAGTTCCGCGGAATGCTCCGCGAGGAGCGCTTTGTTCGCCGTGACAACGGATTTCCCGGCCTTGAGCGCGTCGAGCAGCCACTGCCGCACCGGCTCGATACCGCCGACCAGTTCGACGACGACGTCGACGTCCGGGGAGGTCACGAGCTTCGTCACGTCGGAGGTCACCAGCTCCGGCGGCAGCTCGGGGTGCTTGTCGGGGCGCCGCACCGCGATCCCCGCCAGCTCCACCCTGGCGCCCGCCCTGGCGGCGAGTTCTTCGGCCTGCTCGGTGAGCAGCCGGACCACCTCGCCACCGACCGTCCCGCAGCCCAGCAGGGCGACCCTGATCACGCGTCCGTCCACAGTAGACACTTGCTAGACCTCCAGGCGCAGCATGTCGTCCGTCGTCTCCCGCCGCAGCAGCACGCGGGCGCTGCCGTTGCGCACGGCCACCACCGCGGGCCGCGGCTGCCGGTTGTACCCGCTGGCCATCGAGTAGCAGTACGCCCCGGTGGCCGCCACGGCGAGCAGGTCGCCGGGAGCAAGGGTGTCGGGGAGCCAGCAGTCACGGACGACGATGTCGCCGGACTCACAGTGTTTTCCCACGACCCGGGACAGCGCGGCGCCTGCCTGGCCGTCCCCGTCGTCGTCGGCCGACCGGGATACGAGACGGCAGTCGTACACCGCGTCGTAGAGGGCGGTGCGGATGTTGTCGCTCATCCCGCCGTCGACGCTGACGTAGCGCCGGGCGGCCTTGTCGCCGAGCGAAACGTCCTTGATGGTGCCGACCTCGTACAGCGTGATCGTGCCGGGACCGGCGATGGCGCGGCCGGGCTCGCCGGCGATCTTCGGCACCGGAAGGCCCGCGTACTCGCATTCCTTGCGGACGATCTCGCGGATCTGCGTGATCATCTGCGCGGGCGGCGGCGGGTTGTCCTTGTCGGTGTAGGCGATACCGAAACCACCACCGAGGTCGACGATCGACAGCTGGTCGAGCAGATCGGAGCCGTGCTCCTTGGCGAGTTCGGCCAGCAGGCCGACCACGCGGCGGGCCGCGACCTCGAAGCCGTCGGCGTCGAAGATCTGCGAACCGATGTGGCTGTGCAGGCCGATCAGCTTCAGCGACGGCGCGTTGAGCACGCGGCGCACGGCCTCGGCCGCGTCACCGGAAGCCAGCGAGAAACCGAACTTCTGGTCCTCGTGGGCGGTCGCGATGAATTCGTGCGTATGCGCCTCGACGCCGACGGTGACCCGGATGAGGACGTTCTGCACGATGTCGTGCCGGGCGGCGACGTCGGCCAGCCGCGCGATCTCGTAGTAGGAGTCGACCACGACCGTGCCGACGCCGGCTTCGACGGCGGCTTCCAGCTCGGGCAGCGACTTGTTGTTGCCGTGGAAGGTGATCCGCCCGGCCGGGAAGTTCGCGCGCTGCGCCACGGCGAGTTCGCCGCCGCTGCAGACGTCCAGGCTCAGCCCCTGCTCGGCCACCCAGCGGGCGATCTCGATGGAGAGGAACGCCTTGGACGCGTAGTGCACGAGCGCCGGGTCGTCGAACGCCTCGGCGTAGTCGGCGCACCGGGACTTGAAGTCCGCCTCGTCGACGACGAACAGCGGCGTGCCGTACTTCTCGGCGAGCTCGCGGACGTCGACACCGGCGATCCGGACGACGCCGTCACCGCCGCGGAAAGTGTTGCGGGGCCAGACTTTCGGGTACAGCCTGTCGAGTTCTTCGGGACTCGACGGCGGGAAACCGGAGGCGTCGGCGTGGGGGTAGACGTCGGCGTGGCGGGGGCCCGCGGGGTGAGCCATTCTGGGTTACATCCGTTCCGGAGCAGAGACACCGAGCACGTTGAGGCCGTTCGCCAGCACCTGGCGGGCGGCCTGGCACAGCGCGAGCCGGGCGAACGTGAGGGGGGTGGCCTCTTCGTCGCCCTGGGGAAGAACACGGCCGACCGTGTAGAACTTGTGGTACGCGCCGGCGAGCTCTTCGAGGTACCGGGCGACGCGGTGCGGTTCGCGCAGCTGTGCGGCCCGGCGGAGGACGGTCGGGAATTCGCCGATCGTGCGGATCAGATCGCCCTCGGCGGGCAGCGTAAGCAGTCCGAAGTCGACTTCGCCATCGGATTTCAGGCCCAGGTCGGAAGCGTTGCGCTGCAACGAGGCCAGCCGCGCGTGGGCGTACTGGACGTAGTAGACCGGGTTGTCGTTGGAGTGCTTGCGAAGCAGGTCCAGGTCGATGTCCAAAGTGGAATCGACGGAGTAGCGGATCAGCTCGTAGCGGGCCGCGTCGACGCCGACGGTGCCGACCAGGTCCTCCATGGTGATCACGGTGCCGGCGCGTTTGCTCATCCGGACCGGTTTGCCCTCGGAGACCAGGTTGACCATCTGGCCGATCAGCACCTCGACGACGGCCGGGTCGTCACCGAAGGCGGCCGCGGCGGCCTTGAGCCGGGCGATGTAGCCGTGGTGGTCCGCGCCGAGCATGTAGATGCAGAGGTCGAAGCCGCGCTTGCGCTTGTCCTGGAAGTAGGCGAGGTCACCGGCGATGTAGGCCGGGTTGCCGTCCTTCTTGATGACGACGCGGTCCTTGTCGTCGCCGTGCTCCTTCGACTTGAGCCACCAGGCGCCGTCTTCGAAGTACAGGTTCCCGGAGTCCTTCAGCTGCTGGACCGACGACGCCACGGCGCCGGACTCGTGCAGCGAGTTCTCGTGGAAATAGACGTCGAAATCGGTGCCGAAGTCGTGCAGGCTCTGCTTGATCTCGGTGAACATCAGCTCGATGCCGACCCGGCGGAAGGTCTCGGCCCGCTCGTCGTCGGGCAGCGACAGCGCGCTCGGCTCCTGGCGGATGACCTCCGCGGCGATGTCGTTGATGTAGCCGCCCGCGTAGCCGTCCTCGGGGGCGGGCTCGCCCTTGGCGGCGGCGATCAGGGAGCGGACGAAGCGGTCGATCTGCGCGCCGTGGTCGTTGAAGTAGTACTCCCGGGTGACCTGGCCGCCCTGCGCGGACAGCACGCGGCCCAGCGCGTCGCCGACCGCGGCCCAGCGGGTGCCGCCCAGGTGGATCGGGCCGGTCGGGTTCGCCGAGACGAACTCGAGGTTGATCTTGACGCCCGCCAGCGCGTCGCCGAGGCCGTACTCCTCCCCGGCGTCGAGCACCTGCTGGACGATCTGGCCCTGCGCGTCGGCGGCGAGCCGCAGGTTGAGGAAGCCCGGCCCGGCGACCTCGGCCGAGTCGATGCCGTCGGTGGCCGAGAGCGCCTCGGCCAGCGCGTCGGCGAAGTCGCGGGGCTTCATCCCGGCCTTCTTGGCCACCTGCAGCGCCAGGTTGGTCGCGTAATCGCCGTGCTCGGGATTGCGGGGACGCTCGATCGTCACCTTCTCCGGCAGCACGGAATCGTCGAGGCCGCGCGCGGTGAGAACCTGCACGGCGGAGTTACGGACCAGGTCGGCGAGAGCTGCGGGAGTCACTCGCGGAATTCTAGGTGTGACCTGGTCCGGGCTTCGCAGCGACCGCCGGAAGGTGTGAGCCAAGCCGGTGATCTTGCGACTGTTCACGGTGATCAGACGCGCGGTCTCTACACTGGCCCGCGCAGGGACCACCCCCTTCGGAGAACGCAGGAGCCATGGCTAACGGGACAACCAGAAAAAAGGGCGCGTCGTCGAAGAACGCGATGAAGGCCGCCCGTAGTTCCGTCGTGTCCAAGAAGGGCACGCCCTGGGGCACGATCATCGCCGTCGTCGCGATCGTCGTCCTGGCTGCCTCGGTGGTCACCTATTACATGGTCGCTTCGGCGCCCAAGCGCGATCAGAAGACCCGCGAAGAGAACGCGGCCGCCTTCGCCCCCTCTCAGCAGGACCCGGACCCCTCCAAGCGGATCGCGGGCGTGACCACGGCCACCTACGAGGGCTCCGTGCACGTCACCGCCGCCGAGCGCGTCGCCTACGACAAGACCCCGCCCTTCGGCGGCCCGCACGACCAGGCCTGGGCCGCGTGCAACGGCGTCGTCTACGAGAAGGCCGTCCGCAACGAGAACATGGTCCACGGTCTCGAGCACGGCGCGGTCTGGATCGCCTACAACCCGGCTCAGATCTCCGGCGAGGCGCTCGACCTGCTGAAGGTGCGCGTCGAGGGCAAGCCGTACACGGTGATGTCGCCGTACCCGAACCTGGACAAGCCGATCTCGCTGCAGTCCTGGGGCCACCAGCTGAAGCTGGACTCCGCCTCCGACGAGCGGATCGACCAGTTCATCGCCGCCCTGCGCACCAACCCGTACGGCGCGTACCCCGAGCGTGACGCCACCTGCGACGCGCAGATCGAGCCGGGCGACTTCGACCCGGCCCCGCCGGGGCCGGACGCGAAGCCGATGGACTACAAGGGCACCGCGGGCACGCAGCAGGACCAGCCCGGCGCCGGCCAGAGCGGCATGCCGTCCGCGCCCGCCACCCAGCCCTCGGCGCCCGCGAGCAAGTAGTGAGCCAAGTGGACCCCGATCTCCAGGAAGACGTCTCACGATCGGCCAAGAGCCGATGGCTGGTGATCGGGGCCGCCTTGGTCGTCATGCTGATCCTCGGCTTCGGCCTCGGCGCGCTGACGACCAGGCTGATCGATTCCGAGCCGGAGCAGAAGACTCCTGGCGCGGGCTCGGTCGAGGTCGGCTTCGCGCAGGACATGTCGGTGCACCACCTCCAGGCCGTCACCATGGCGGGCTGGGCGCGGGACCACACGACCGATCCGGCGATCAAGACCCTCGCGTTCGACATCGAGCGCACGCAGACCGGCCAGGTCGGCCGGATGAAGGGCTGGCTGGGTCTGTGGGGCCAGCCCGAACAGACGACCGGCGCCTACATGACCTGGATGACCGAGCCGTCCGGCCACGGCGGGCACGGCGGCGACATGAAGCCGTCGAACGGCGCGCCGATGCCGGGGATGGCGACGTCGGCCGAACTCGCCAAACTGCGGTCGCTGACCGGCAAGGAGATGGACGTCTTCTTCCTCCAGCTGATGCTGCGGCACCACATGGGCGGGACGGAGATGGCCCAGTACGGCCACGACCACACGTCGATCGCGGACGTGAAGTCGCTGACGCAGAGCATGCTCGTTTCTCAGGGCGCGGAGATGACCCTGATGAAGGGCTTGCTTCAGGAACGCGGCGCCGCTCCGCTCCCCGCCTGACCCCACGCATTTCGTCCTCTGAATGCGGTAGTTCGCGTTGCCGACTACCGCATTCAGAGGACGAAATGCGTTAGGGGGTTACCAGGAGAGTTCCCGGCAGCGTCGCGCGCACTGGGGCACTTCTATCTGCAGCGTCGCGTGCTCGATCGAGTAGCGGTTCGCCAGGAGGTTCTGCGCCTCGGTCAGCACCTCGGCCTGCTCGACGGTCGGTGCGATGGTGAGGTGCGCCGAAGCGACCTCCATGCCCGAAGTCAGGGTCCAGACGTGCAGGTCGTGAACGTCCTCGACACCCTTCAGCCCGCCGAGTTCGGCCTGGATCCCGGCGACGTCGACCCCCTTGGGCGCGTGCTGGAACAGGATCCGCAGCGCGCGCCGGGCGAGGGCGTAGGTGCGCGGCAGGACGAACAGGCCGATCGCGACACCGATGATCGGGTCGGCGTAGCGCCAGCCGGTCAGCAGCGTGATCGCGCCGCTCAGCAGGACGCCGACGGAGCCGATCAGGTCGGCGAGGACTTCGAGGTACGCGCCCCGGACGTTGATGCTCTCCTCCGCGCCTTTGCGCAGGATCATGAAGGAGACGATGTTGGCGACGAGGCCCGCGGCGGCGGCCAGCAGGACGGGCAGGCCGGGCACGGCGGGCGGGTCGCTGATCCGGCCGATGGCCTCGACCAGCACGTAACCCGCAACGCCGAACAACAGGATGGCGTTGCCCAGCGCCGCGAGCACTTCGGCGCGGTAGAAGCCGAACGTCCTGGTGAGCGTCGGGCCGCTGCGCCGGGCGAGCAGGATGGCCGCCAGCGCCATGCCGACGCCGAGGACGTCGGTGAACATGTGCGCGGCGTCGGAGATGAGCGCCAGCGAGCCGGTGGCGAACCCGACGATGAACTCCATGACCATGAAGCCGGCGCCGATGACCAGCGCGATCGTCAGACTCTTGAGGTAGCGGCCTGACGCGCTCGACGGCGCGGCCGTCCCATGCCCGTGCCCGTGACCCATTGCTCCGCCTCTCGTGAAGTCGACAGGCCGAATATATTGTCACATGCGCATATGTGCAATACAGGTGAGCCTAAGTTCACCATGTCTTAAGCCACACAAGGAAGCCATCCCCCAGGAGGGCCTTCCCGAAACCTGGAATCACCACGCACCGCTACCGAAGCGACCGGAAGAACCCCCGCAACTGGCCGACGAAGGCCTCCGGCTGCTCGAACGCGGCGAAGTGGCCGCCCTTGGCCAGCACCTCGTACCAGCGAAGATCGGTGTAACGCAGCTCCGCCCAGCGCCGGGACGGCCGGATGATCTCGCGCGGGAAGACGGAGATACCCGAAGGAACTTCAACGGCGCTGACGTCCCGCTCCCTGTTCTCCCAGTAGATCCGCGCCGACGAGGTCGCCGTCGCGGTGAACCAGTAGACGGAGATCGCGTCGAGCATCTGCCGCCAGGACAGCGCGCTCTCCGGCGAGCCGTCGTTGTCGGTCCACTCCCAGAACTTCTCGGCGATCCACGCGGCCTGCGCCGCCGGCGAGTCGGTGAGCCCGTAGCCCACCGTCTGCGGACGCGTGGCCTGCTGCTGCGAGTACGCGGACCCGACCGCGCGGAATCGCGCGAGATCGGCGATCGCCGCCCTCTCCTCCGCCGTCGGCTCGCCGAGAACGGACTCGTCGTACTGGACGCCCGCCATGTTCACGTGGACACCGATCAGCCGCTCCGGGGCGACCTTGGCGAGCATGTTCGTCACCCCGGCGCCCCAGTCGCCGCCCTGCGCCGCGTAGCGCTCGTAACCGAGCCACCCCATCAGCTCGTCCCAGGCCCGGGCGATGCGCTCGACGTTCCACCCCGTCGACGACGGCTTGTCGCTCCAGCCGAACCCCGGCAGCGACGGCGCCACGACGTGGAACGCGTCCGCGGGATCGCCCCCGTGCGCGGCGGGGTCGGTCAACGGACCGAGCACGTCGAGGAACTCCACGACCGAACCCGGCCAGCCGTGCGTGAGCACGAGCGGTGTCGCGTCCGGCTCCGGCGAGCGAACGTGCAGGAAGTGGATCCCGAGATCGTCCACAGTGGTCTTGAACCCCGGGAAAGCGTTGACACGAGCGGCCAATCCGAAGTCGTACTCCTCCGCCCAGTACCGGCACAGCTCCCGCGCGAACTCCAGCGGAACGCCCTGTTCCCAATCGCCCACAGTGGCGGGTTCGGGCCAGCGCGTCGCGCGCAGCCGGGTGCGCAGGTCTTCGATGTCGGATTCGGGGATCCGTACCTCGAACGGTTCGATCACCAGGTCCTCCCAGTTTCGTCGGTGTCACCGACGCTACGCAGATCCGGCGAGCACCTGCCGGAATGCCTGGTCAAAGGCACACTGGACAGCTTCCTCGCGCGCCACGCCGGTTAACGACCACCACTCGCGAGGGCCTGCCGGGACATGCGCTAAGCTTCCCATGTCGCCCAGGCGGCAACGCCCTCGTAGCTCAGGGGATAGAGCACTGCCCTCCGGAGGCAGGTGTCGCAGGTTCGAATCCTGCCGAGGGCACACTGGTGAACAGCGCTTTCAGCTGTTCACCTACATCGATCATACCATGATTCGTGACATGAACTCGCTAAATGGGCCGGCCCAGCACCTTTAGTCAGCTTCACTCGATTGTGTACAGTCCCTCAAATCTCGCCAGTCCTCCCTGTCAACTACATCACCAGCTTTCCGCAGTTCGATCGGCAAATTTGGCGCGAGGAAGCTGCTCTCGTGGACGCCTCGTAGCGAGTTCCTGAATGCGGACGTCCTGCAAACCCACATCAGCGCGGCGCCGAACCGTAAGTGCATCGTGAGCACTGCCCACGAGGTGCCAACAACGGGCAGGCATTGCGCCCGGCAGCGCAGGTGTCACTTGAAGGTCCCGTGTCCCTCGAGCTGATCGTCACCTCGCAGTTCGGCTCGACGTCGATGCTGCAGCGGAAGCTGCGGGTCGGCTTCGCCAAGGCCGGGCGTCTGATGGACCTGCTGGAAAGCCGCGGCGTCGTCGGGCATTCGGAGGGCTCGAAGGCGCGAGACGTGCTGATCAAGCCGGAGGAGCTGGAGTCGGCGCTGTTCATGATCCGCGGCGGCGGGGACGCGAACGGTGGCGACGTCTCCGACGACTGAACCGACCCCTCGTGGTCGGCTCCGCAGGCCCGGTCCGTGAAGGCCTCCTTGCCTACCTTGAGGGTAGGTAAGGAGGCCTTCACTACCTCTGGAGCCGCCACGCTCGTGTCATCCGGTCACTCACGAGGCTTTTCGAGGACCGATGCAACGGACCGGAGCCTCCGCTACGTCCAGAACACATGGACCTCAAGAAGCTGCTCGTAATCCTCTGCGCCCTGGTCGGCCTCGCGTGCGGAGCCGGTAGCTCCGCCGCGCGCGAAGAACCCGCCGCGAGCCGGCCACCGACGGTCCAGCCCGCGCCGGTACAGCAGCCTGCTCAAGGCACCGTCAAGCTGGGGGAGACCGTCGACCTCAAGACCGGTGAAACGGCCGAGGTCGCCTCGAAGGACGTCAGCATCCGCTTCGCTCGCCTGGTGTCCGATTCCCGCTGCGCCACGGGAATGGTCTGCGTCTGGGAAGGGGAGGCCGTGATCGAGCTGACCCTCGCCGGACCGGGACGCGGCGAGCGGACGACGGCGGAAGTCGCCTCCACCGGACGGGGTGGCAGGCAGTCCATCGAGTTCGCCGCCTGCTGGGTGGACCTGGTCGCCGTAAGTTCGGGGGGCGACCAGGTCACCCTGCGGGTGTCCAAGGCTTAAAGCGCGTTGCCCCAGCCGTCGAGGTACGCGACTTCCGACAGCGGTACGCGCGACGCGGGCGAGACCGGTGTCGATGGCGGCGGGGGAATTCGCGGTGATCCACCACCGGAACCCGAACCGGTCGGCGTGCAGGTGCGCGAACCGGGCCGCCAGTGTGCTCTTGCCCACCCCGCCTAGACCGTGCACCGCGACCACCTTCGCTCGCCCGGATTCGCATAGCACCTCGTCGAGGATTGCAAAACGAGCGGTGTAGCTCCCGATCATGGAAGTGCACCTGATGACCGACATGATGTCCGGCGTGGAGAGCGCCAAGGACTCG
>Ga0307518_10001916_pt1 | contig 15382 bp, 20 predicted proteins | sample 25_EM_MG_FD_203889 | JGI IMG/M metagenome (GOLD analysis project Ga0307518, IMG submission 203889) | Populus trichocarpa ectomycorrhiza microbial communities from riparian zone in the Pacific Northwest, United States - 25_EM | ecosystem: Host-associated > Plants > Roots > Unclassified | place...
CTGTTAGTTCTCCTTCCATCCTGCACACTGACAACCAGTCTGCCATCCAGGTAGCCAAAAATCCGGAGCATCATGGACGCATGAAGCACCTGGATTTGCGCTGGTTCTGGCTGAGAGATGTGGTGGATCAAGGCCTGATTTCGCCTGTGTTTGTCCCCACTACTGAAATGCCTGCTGACCTGTTGACCAAGCCTTTGGCTCGAGTCAAGGTGCAACAGTTCTGTCAAATACTGGGACTGGCGCCATCAGGGGGGAGTTAGGACTATCAGAGGTGCGCAATCATGGGGGAGTGTTAGTTTTGGTGATTTCCACCTCTTCTTATGAGTCTATTACTTACTATGATGGTCTACCCTACTTACTACCAACTTGTTTTAGCTTCATAGCTGCATTGTAGCGCTAGATGCGCCCTTGACTTGTTTCCTTCACTTGTTGTTTACATTTGTTTACCCAGAAGCGCACATACCCTGTAGAGTCCAGTGTTTCTCCTCTTCAGTTACTCACACTGGACTCTAGTCTGGACCTTATTTGAGCAGCTCAGTAGCACTTTGTGCGCTTCCAGCAAGTTTTGGCTTGAACAACAACATCACCAGTGAGTGGCTGCAATGGCCACCACTCATCCACATCAACCACCACTCTGCTGCTGCCCAGCATTGCCCACAAAGTAAGTTTTATTGTACTACTATTTACATGCCAAACATTAACACTTTGGGACTTAGAGAAAGTTTGAATGTGTGATACATTCAAATTTTCTCTAAGTCCCCACCACCTCTGTTGATGACATGACCACCATTACACCACCTCTACCACCCCACCACCTGTGTCGACAATACAACCACCACCAGCATGACATGGCCATCACCACCACCACCTTGACACAAACCAATGCAACCACCACCATCACCAATGTTGACATGAACAACACCACCACCAACATCAATGTGACCACCATCACCCCACAACCAGTACCAACAGTGACACAACCACAACCACAACCACCAACACAACACCACCACCTGTGTCAACATGACCACCACCACCACCACCACCACCACCAACATCAATGCGACCACCACCAGCATTGTCAATGACATGGCCACCACCACCACCACCTTGATGACATGGCCACCACCAGTGACAGCCACCCCCCACCTGTGCAATGCAGCCACCACCAGCAATGACCACCCTGGACCTGTGTGATGCAGCCACCACCAGTGACGACCACCCTGGACCTATGTGATGCAGCCACCACCAGCAATGACCACCCCCCACCTGTGCAATGTGGCCACCACCAGCAACAACCACCCCAGACCCAGTGTATGATGCAGCCACCACCAGCAACAACAACCCCAGGCCTGTGCAATGCAGCCACCACCAGTGACAACCACCCCCCACCTGTGTGTGCGATGCAGCCACCACCAGTGATGACCACCCCCCCACCTGTTATAGAAAGGTGGTGGTCTGCACAGGGAAGGTCTAGCCCTGAAGGAAGTGTTAGTTTTGGTGATTTCCACCTCTTCTTATGACTCTATTACTTACTATCATGGTCTACCCTACTTACTACCAAGTTGTTTCAGCTTCATAGCTGCATTGTAGCGCTAGATGCGCCCTTGACTTGTTTCCTTGACTTGTTGTTTACATTTGTTTACCCAGAAGCGCACATACCCTGTAGAGTCCAGTGTTTCTGCTCTTCAGTTACTCACACTGGACTCTAGGTGCTGTATACCTCTCCACAACTGTCTATATCTTCAGTTACTCACACTGGACTCTAGGTGCTTCTGGACCTTATTTGAGCAGCTCAGCAGCACTTTGTGCGCTTCCAGCAAGTTTTGGCTTGAACAGGAAGGGAGAAGGAGAACTGTAGATAACCTCAGTAGTCTGGCAAGCTACTGAGGGACTATGGTAATAGAACTCTACTGTATCTGCGCTTTATGCTTATGTAAGTAAGTAAACATACCACAACAGTCCTGTTTATACTCCAACACCTGTCTCATGCCCAGCCCTCCCTCACTGACACCCCCTCATGTATTAGTAGTATATATTGCATCAGTAAAATGGCACAAATCTCTTACCTGTTGTCAAGTCCGGGTCTACTCCGGTAGGGGGTCCGGTCAAGTCCGGACAAAAGCAGACGAAGGAGAAGGGCAGAGGGCTGGAAAAGGGATTAGTCCAGCCGGAGTTGAGACCGATTGGATTCAACGACAAGGGGGTCGAGCATTGATCCCTTGCGTAGGTTCCGGTCAAGGCGATGGAGTCGGAGACGGAGGCAGAGACAGACAGAGACTGGAGTAGAGACTAAGTTGATTTCAGACTGAAGAGTACTGGATAATCTATAGAGTACTTATACTAAGTAAGAGCTAGGGATGAGTACTTACGGTGACAAGTAAACAGCCTAAAAAGCGGACAAGGGATAACCGGAGAAAGTACTAAGTCAGGTCCGGGTAAAATAAAGTTAGGTCCGATGAAAATGATACAAGGTGGTGGATATAACAGGTACACGGAGAACTCACATCAAGGCAGGGTAGACGGTGAGGTGTAGTAAGGACTGAGTAGGGACTAGACCAAGGGTCGTACTTAACGGAGGTACATCTGCGCAACCGTGACTGGAGTAAGTGATGCGCGACCAGAGTTGAGCTGTAGAGCTGCGATGTGACTGGAGTAACCGGATAAGACCCGGAGTTGGACATGGTTGTAACACCTGTCTATATTTGTTCATAGTTCTCCATAGTTGTCATGTAACTGGACAGTTCTGGACAGTTACCCAGTGTACATAGCAATTATAGCATCCATGCTCAGATTTGTGCCAAGGCTGGTGTCATATCCATACTTTTCCCAGTCACAACTCTGGTCTAACCTTGGCCCGCCTGACCTCTCCTTAGGCATAGACGCAACTCCAGATCTAGTCCAGCCATCTCCAGCCCCATAGCTGCACTCCAGCTCAACTCCGGTCCCTACATCCATCTCCACCCTCAGGACTGACCCCTGTCTTCCTGCAGACAGATCCGCAGTCTAACTCCTCCATGTTGGACCTGTACCTACCATTAGTTGCTACTCCGGTTTCAGTCCGGCCACTCCCTTTGTCTGGTCTGCAACATAGCCCAACTCCGGCTGGTATATCCAACTCTGGCTCAGTTCTGCTCCTGCTCCTGCTCCGCTTCCTCTGTTAGGTCCACCAAAGGCTTAGGACATTTCTATGTCCTACTCCGGACCTTCCTCCAGCTACTCTGCCCTTCCTCCACCTGCACACTCCCTCCACTCTTGCACTTCCTCTGGTCCAACTTCCTCCGGTTCCACTTCCTCCGGTCCTGGACATCACTCTGGACTTAACATTAGTTAAGTCCACCTCCAACCCTTACTTGTCCTGTTCCGACTTAGTTCCCTTCACCCTGCATCTGCTCCGTTGTCCCTGTAAAACTAGTTCCCTGTTTCCGCTTCCGCTTCGGTTTATTTTCCTGTACCTAGTTTATTTTCCTGTCTGTTTCTGCTCCATCCCTTGTCCCGACTAAGGTGTTTACTTGTCACTGTATATACTCACCTTAGTTCTCATTACTATATAAACTACCAAACTCTGGCCTAGTAGTCCTTAGATCAAATCTCGACTAAGATACTCCTCCCTCTGTACTACCCACTATGCTCTCCTAATCCATCTGTTCACCTGAACTCCTGAACTCCAGCCAACTCTGGTCTCTGTCCTATCTTGTCCCCTTGGTCCTATGTCTGCTCCTAGCAAGTCTCCTACTTGCACAAGGGCAAAAGCCACCTCTGTCCCAGACTCGACGCTAGACCTCTTAGGACTTATCCCACCTCTGGGATGTCCTTCGTCCGGACAAGCTGCGATCAACTCTGGACTACTTTCCTGCAGTCCGGACTTACTCCACAAAAACCCAGACTTACTCCCAGTGCTTCTCTAGTGCCCAGACTTTGTCCATATGACCCGGACTTGACTCTCCGCACTAACTAGCATCTACTAGTGTCTGGACTTACCTCCTCATTAGTCCCCTGCATCCCTGGACCTCCTAGTAAGATCGTCAAGGAGAACTGATCCTGACAGCTGGCATAATTATACCAAGCCCACAGCTAGCCCCAGTGAGAAATGGACAGGTATGTCCTAATATTGGTTGGATTTTGGACTTGGAGAAAATCGCAGCATCGAGTGACAAACAGTGACAAACAATGCTGTGCTTGAAACAGGAGTGACCCATTTACCATTGACCCCCACTTTCAATAGTGTCTCCAATGCAGCTTCTGCACTATATCCCTCGCACATGTCTACGACTGAGGCTAGGAACTCATCGACAATGCAAGCAGTCACTTCAAGCAAGAAGAGAATAATACTGTTTGGCACCGCACATGCTACTGGGGTCAGATGTCCTAGAGGTCCCTGTGCAATTCCCACCCTCATTACCATCCTCACTGCCGGAACATTGGCATCCTCAGCCTCTCATTGCACTGTCGACAGGAGGTATTCACACAGATTCACCAGATACGCTGACCCTTGGCTCCTCAACATGAATTCAGCCTGTACTTTGGTCCTCTTTCAGCTGAGGCAAAACAGGTGAGTCTGTATAACAGTTGATTCAAATATTGGTCGAATTGATTGTTGCCTTATAGAAATACAAAGTGTTAGTTTTGGTGATTTCCACCTCTTCTTATGACTCTATTACTTACTATGATGGTCTACCCTACTTACTACCAACTTGTTTCAGCTTCATAGCTGCATTGTAGCGCTAGATGCGCCCTTGACTTGTTTCCTTGACTTGTTGTTTACATTTGTTTACCCAGAAGTGCACATACCCTGTACAGTCCAGTGTTTCTCCTCTTCAGTTACTCACACTGGACTCTAGGTGCTGTATACCTCTCCACAACTGTCTATATCATAAGTTACTCACACTGGACTCTAGTCTGGACCTTATCTGAGCAGCTCAGCAGCACTTTGTGCGCTTCCAGCAAGTTTTGGCTTGAACACAAAGACGAATATAAACGGCTTGTACTTGCCCCTTGACTCGTCGTACTACCCCATACTCATGCAATACTGAAGGTCAAGAGGATTATTCAAACAAAGGGGATCGCAAACGTGATCATGAAGTGGTACGAATGGGTGTTGTGGGAGGAGGGAGAGCGGTGGTGACGAGAAGGCATGATACAATGGGCTGGAGCAGGAATGGCAGGTGATGGGCAGGGCATTTGTATTAGATACACATAGCACATAGGATAGCACTGGACCATGGAGGGGGAAGGTGCTAATTCAACTGTTTCAATTCATATCACATCATAGCAATCTCAAGGGTACAGTGCCCACAGCAGTCCCAGACTCCAAATCAAAGCAAGTTCATTAAATAGGCCAAACAAACTACAAAATAGAATATTAGATACTAGTATGGCACAAGTGATCCATATCTACGAAACAACATCGGCGAATGTTCATCACTACATACAATCTTCAGTCTAGTTTGACAGCAAGTAGTCTACCTGCCACACATTCAAATACTGTCCCTGGTATTGATATGGTCAGTTCATTAATTCGACAAGAATGGCGTTTAAAACTCCCCACCATCTTCATCCTGGCCACTGTGAGATGACATTGTATTTGCATCCGGAACTTGAGGTGATCATTCATAGCTGTTGAACGTAGCTCTTATCCTACCAATGTTGAGATCAGCATCATGTTAGTTTTGGTGATTTCCACCTCTTCTTATGAGTCTATTACTTACTATGATGGTCTACCCTACTTACTACCAACTTGTTTCAGCTTCATAGCTGCATTGTAGCGCTAGATGCGCCCTTGACTTGTTTCCTTCACTTGTTGTTTACATTTGTTTACCCAGAAGCGCACATACCCTGTAGAGTCCAGTGTTTCTGCTCTTCAGTTACTCACACTGGACTCTAGGTGCTGTATACCTCTCCACAACTGTCTATATCATTAGTTACTCACACTGGACTCTAGTCTGGACCTTATTTGAGCAGCTCAGCAGCACTTTGTGCGCTTCCAGCAAGTTTTGGCTTGAACACATCATCCACAAGCTCTGTGAACTTCTTTGCTTTAAGCTGATGCAATGCACATAGCAACTTGGTCTCCCGGTTTAAACATTCCATGAGCTGTTTCTGGGCGTGACGCACATCCCGTCTGGCACGAGCGACCTCCAGCAATAACGTGGCTTCCCGATCCTCTGTGCTCACACATGAACTCTGCACCTTATAAGATTAATCGAAATACGTAGCTTTGGATGAAGCTACTACTCACCTTTTCCTTGGAATCCTGGAAGATGCGGTACAGCTCTTGAAGAAGACTTCCACACTTGAATTGGGAAAAGTCCGAAGCATCCAGCCCACAGAACACGGAAGAGGAAAGCATTTTGTAGTCCATGCACACTGGGTCAAGTTCAAAAGCATCTGGTGATGGAAATAGCTGATGGATTCTGCACTCCTACGTCCATGATGCCCTGCTGTCCAAATTGTGGAAGAGGGGGGCTTCAAAGATGATGCGGCAGTTGCCAAGCACATGAGCCAACCATGATCTGGGTGCAATTCCTGGCTCAATGACCTTGTCCGCATACAGGCACACTTGGCACAGTGACCATGTGATTCAGACTTAGATGCTATATGATCAGGAGAAGATGAAGCTCATGTTATTCATGTTAAAAGTAATGTGACCAGACAGGGAATTGAACCCTAGACCTCCTAAGGTCTATACCAGGTGCTCTAACCACTGAGCTATATGGTCAAGGGTACATGGCCTACTTGGGGGGGTTTGACCCAAGTACTAGCTTGAGAACTAGTGAGGTGAGGTGCTGAGATTACACCACTCAACAATTCATACTTACCCTACTGGTGGTGAAACCTTCAACATGGATGTGGATGCTGGAGCATTAGATTCGAGTGGGAACACTGAGTATTTTCTGGATGCCGCTCATGTATACGATGGTGGTTTTACCTTCATGGATCAATTTGATGCAGACCCATTCAGCATGCTAAGGAAGACAAACCTCTACTATCCCTTCGCTTCCCAGCAGGATTAGGAGCTAGGCTCCTGGCTTTTATGGTCTGGTCTGAGTCTCATTGCTGTTGACAAGTTTCTCTCACTTGAACTGGTACTTCAGTCACATCGCTTGTCTAGTCATCTAACTATTTTCCAGGTCAGAAGTCTTCTGCTTTCCTTCAGAACTGCCAAGGAGCTTCATGGACAGGCTGAATTGCTGCCATCTGGCCCGCATTGGAACTCAAAGGTAATCCCCACTGCATTTCAAACTAAGTCACCAGTGATCCTGTACTGGCGTGATCAACTAGAATGTATCACCACCATTCTCAACAACCCTCTCTTTCACGGGTTGATTGACTTCGTCCCTTATAAGGAGTATTTGCTACCCACCATGTGCCAGAGGTATTTGGAGTGGATTACTGGCAATGACACTTGGAATATGCAGGTGTGTCACATTTGTTTCATGGGCTTCTGGGATGTGAACAATGTCTATCTAGTCTCAGCTCCCAAAGGGTGCAACGCTCTTGGGAACTATTCTCTCATCAGACAAGACCAACATATCATCTATGACTGGTGACCATGTTGCTCACCCTCTCCTTATCAGAATCACCAATATCAAGATGTCTACTTGCTTAAAGCTTTCATCCAATGCATTCATGCTTACAGCCCTACTCCCGGTTCCAAAATTTGTCCATGAGAACAAGCGCATGCGCAGTGTCCTTGAAGATAGGCTCATTCACCAGTGCTTGGATATTGTTCTTGAGCCCGTCAAGACTGTCACGCGCCTTGGTGTCATGATGTCAGATCCTGACGGTCACAGCTGGTATTGCTTCACTCCCCTTGCTGGATATATTGTGGACATGCCAGAAGCTGCTATGCTTCTTCAGCAAGTGCTGCAGCGGTACAAGCACAAGAACGCGTAGTCATGGTCATAAGAGATAGAAACTAGTTTTGCGTACGAGATTGGGATAGTGAACCCACACAAGTGTGAGTCTAAAATACTGTCAAGTCCAGGTCTACTCCGGTAGGGGGTCCGGTCAAGTCCAGACGAAAGCAGATGAAGGACAAGGGCAGGGGGCTGGACAAGAGGTTAGTCTGGCCGGAGTTGGTGACCGCTTGGATTCAACGACTAAGGACAACGAGCATTGATCCCTTGCATAGGTTCCGGTCAAGGGGAGATGGAGATGGAGATAGAGACAGACAGGAACTGGAGTAGATGACTATGGTTGATTTCAGACTGAGGAGTACAGGATAATCTACAGAGTACTTATACTAAGTGCAAACTAGGGACGAGTACATACGGTGACAAGTAAACAGCCTAAAGGTGGACAAGGAACGACCGGAGTAAGGACTAGGTCAGGTCTGGTGAAAATGCTACAAGGTATGGGATATATCGAGTTCACAGAGAACTCACGTCAAGGCAGGGCAGATGGTGAGGTGTGGTAACGAGTGAATGGAGTATAGACCAAGAGTCGTACTTATCTGAAGGTTATCCATGCAAGCGCGACCGGAGTAAGTGGTGAGCAACCGGAGTTGAGTTGCAAAGCTGCGATGTGACCGGAGTGACCGGATAGGACCCAGAGTTGGACATGGTTGTAACACCACCTCCACATGAAGGAAAACCATTGTGCCAATAGATACATAGTTGACTTCAACCGTATCGCGTCCCAGATTCAGTGTTAGTTTTGGTGATTTCCACCTCTTCTTATGAGTCTATTACTTACTATGATGGTCTACCCTACTTACTACCAAGTTGTTTCAGCTCCATAGCTGCATTGTAGCGCTAGATGCGCCCTTGACTTGTTTCCTTCACTTGTTGTTTACATTTGTTTACCCAGAAGCGCACATACCCTGTAGAGTCCAGTGTTTCTGCTCTTCAGTTACTCACACTGGACTCTAGGTGCTGTATACCTCTCCACAACTGTCTATATCTTTAGTTACTCACACTGGACTCTAGTCTGGACCTTATCTGAGCAGCTCAGCAGCACTTTGTGCGCTTCCAGCAAGTTTTGGCTTGAACATTCAGGGCTACGGTGATGGCACCCTGTGTCACCACTTCTATACAGGTCTCCCCGACTGAATCAAGGACAAGATAAGCCACGTCGGTAAGCTGTGCACTCTGAACGGTCTTTGCATCCTCACCCAGGAGATCGATGCCTGATATTGGGAACACAAGGAAGAGGTCGCACGTCAGAATAAGACCTCTACCAACACTAGTACCAACACCCCCAACACCAAGTCGGGTAAAACCGATAAGGGTAAATCCTCAGGCAACGCTGCCCAGTCCTCTTCATCGTTGACCCCGACTCCGAAATCTAACAAGTTGGGCAAGACTGCTGAGCTTTCATACAAGCTTGGTAAGGATGGCAAGCTGACCTCAGAGGAATGCAAGCGCAGGTTCAATATGAATCTGTGCATGTTCTGTGGAGCAACTGTCCACAAGGCCAAGGACTGCCCCAAGTCAGGCTCTCGAGCAGCCAAGGCTAGGGCAGCTACTGCCACTACCACGAACACGTTGGAAGCCAAACCAACGGCCTCCACCAAGGCAAAAAAATAGATAGCAACTCCTGAGACTCCACACAGAGTGGGAGTTGCATTGTTCCCGACTGTGCACCAATGGAGGCCCGACTCAATGCAGCTGCTCTTTCTGATCCCAACTCTCTCCGACCTCAGGTTACTATCAGCGACCACGATATACAGTCTTTCCCCATGTTAGTAGATTCGGGTTCCACCCATTGTTTTGTAGATCCATCTTTTGCCAATATGAACTCTCTTTCACTTTACTCGGTATCCCTGATCGTTCTCCGTCTATTTGATGGTATCACCACCACCATAATCACCAAAGCAGCCGATCTACCCATCCGCTTTCCCTCTGGCAACGTCACCCCGATGACATTTTATGTCACCCCATTGGACTCTGACTGTAAGGTAGTTCTCAGACACAACTGGCTCACCCGATACAATCCGTCGATTGACTGGGTACTGAGCAGTATCAAGTTCAGAACATCTACACAGCAAGTGCCAACCACGAGCTCACTCCCCAACCCTGTAGCGCACTCACTGAGCACGCTGAGACTCGACGCTACATCAGTCTCGTCTCCTTCCCCGACCGACCTGCCTCAGGCTCCTGGTCTTCAGGCACCCCCCATCACTCTCATCAACACTGCAGCCTTTCTGAAGGCTTGTCAGCTAGATGGCTCTCAACAGTTCTCTATTCAGCTGAAGCCTGACGGCAGCTTTTGCGCTGCGTCGGTCGACGCTGCTCCCGACCTCTCCTCTGTCCCCGAGGCATACCACAAGTTTGCCGACGTCTTTAGCAAGGCGAAAGCATCGGTACTCACACCTCATCAGGAATACAACCTTAAGATAGAACTGGAAGAAGGAGCGCCATTACCGCCCAGTAGACTCTACTCACTCTCCCCCATCGAACTCGAAACCCTTTGGGGATTCATCGACGAAAATCTACACTTTGGTTTCATCTGTCTGACCTCATCCTCCCATGCAGCCCCTGTCCTCTTCGTAAAGAAGAAGGATGGCTCTCTCCAACTTTGCATCGACTACCGAGGACTCAACAAAATATCTAAGAAGGATTGGTATCCCCTACCCCTCATCTCTGACCTACTCGACTCTCTGAGTCAAGCAAAGGTCTACACGAAAATTGATCTTCAACATGCTTACCACCTGGTTCACATTGCTGAAGGTGATGAGTGGAAAACCACCTTCAGGACTCGCTATGGCTCGTATGAGTGGCAGGTGATGCCCTTCAGTCTCACCAATGGCCCTGCAGCCTTTCAGCGATTCATCAACTCAGTCTTTGCGGACATGCTCGATGTCTGCGTCGTAGTCTACCTTGATGACATCCTAGTCTACTCAGACAACATGGAGGACCATACTGAACACATTCGGGAAGTGCTTTGGCAACTCCGCCAGCACAGGCTCTATGCTAAACCTGAAAAGTGTGAGTTCCATTCGGACTCGGTGGAGTACCTCGGGTACTTGCTTTCCCCTGACGGTTTGATGATGTCGCAAGACAAAGTCAAGACAATCTGCGATTGGCCTGAACCTCGCAAGGTAAAGGACATTCAGTCCTTCCTGGGCTTCGCAAATTTCTACTGTTGATTCATATTCAATTACTCCGATATTGTGGTCCCACTAACTTGGTTGACACGGAAAGATGCCCCTTGGGACTTCTCCGACATCTGCCAGCAGTCATTCAACCAACTCAAGGAGGCCTTCACTACAGCTCCCATCCTCACCCATTTCCAGCCAGGCGCTCAGCTGACAGTAGAGACCAACACATCGGACTACACAATTGCCAGTATTCTATCCATCACTGGTTCAGATGATGAGATACGACCGATCACGTTCTACTCCCACACTCTGACCATGCCCGAGCTGAACTACGATACTCACAACAAGGAGCTCCTCACTATCTTCGAGGCTTTCAAGAGCTGGCGTCACTATGTGGAGGGCCCTGCCTTCCCGATTGACGTAGTGACCGACCACAAAAACTTGGAGTATTTCTCTACCTCTAAGGTTCTCACCTGTTGGCAAGCCCGATGGTCAGAATATCTCTCTTCATTCAATCTGATCATTCGTTTCTGACCTGGTAAACTTGGCACAAAGCCCGATGCCTTGACTAGACGCTGGGACGTCTACCCCAAAGAGGGGGATAGGGGCTTCACCCGAGTCAATCCACAGAACCTCTGACCAGTGTTCACGGCTGAACAGCTCACCGATTCCCTTCATGCGACATACCTACACACTCCAGTACTCAGAGCTAGTGCACTCATGGACATCGAGCGTCTTCATGCCGATATCCTAGCAAATCTCCCAACCGATCCCATTGCTAAAACCCACCTCTCAGACACATCGAACCCCCGATGGTCAACCGACGAGACTGGTTACCTACGCCTTGACAGCTGCATGTACGTCCCTGAGGCCGATGACCTACATCTTTGTGTCCTCAGGTATAAGCATGACCATCCCCTATCAGGACACTTCAGTCAGAATCACACACTAGAGCTCATTTGTCACGAATACACATGGCCAGGCATTCGTACCTACATGAAGGATTACGTCAAGTCCTGCACGGCCTGTGCCCGAGCTAAGACACCACGTCACTGACCCTATGGGATGCTCAAGCAATTACTGGTCCCCGACCAACCATGGAATTCCATCTCAATGGATTTCATCAAGCAACTCCCATCCTCATCCGGCTTCACAGCCATACTGGTAGTCATTGACCGACTATCAAAGCAAGTCATATTCATCCCAACTCACGATATGATAACTTCCCCCAAGCTCACACAGCTCTTCCTACTACACGTCTTCGCTAAGCATGGCGTACCTGCGCATGTAACGTCTGACCGAGGCTCAGAGTTCGTCTCGCATTTCTTCTGATCACTTGGTAAGGCCTTAGATATGAAATTACATTTCACGTCAGGCTATCACCCAGAAGGTGACGGACAGACTGAGTGAGCTAACCAAACACTCAAGCAATACCTCAGGATGTACTGCAACTACCAGCAGGACAACTGGTCGGACTTACTACCTCTTGCTGAGTTCGCCTACAACAATGCCCCTAGCACTACGACAGGTGTCTCACTGTTCTTTGCAAACAAAGGATACCACCCAAACCTCACTGTGCACCCCAAGCATGATCTCTCATTGGCTCGGGCAAGGGAATATGTGGTTGACTTAGAGTCACTGCACGAGTACCTACATGGAGAAATGGCTGCTGCCCAAAAAAGGTACCAAGGCCCTGCTGATGCCAGAAGATCACCCACACCCGATTTCAAAGTCGGTGATCACATATTTGTCAAAGCCAAGTACTTTAGGTCTACCCAACCATCAAAGAATCTCGGTCCCTACCCCATTATCGCCCAAGTCGGCACTCTATCATTCATGGTCCGTCTCCCCGACTCTATGTGTGCTGTCCACCCAGTCTTCCACATCTCACAGCTCAAACCAGCAACACCGAACACAATACCGAATCGGTCACAACCTCCACCACCTTCCATCGAAGTTGACGGCGAACCCGAGTTCAAGATCACCGAGATCCTCAATTCGAAGTTTGACTGGTGTTGACACCAATGCACACTCCTCTACCTAGTTAGATGGGCTGGTTACGAAGGTACTGATGAAGAAACATCTTGGTTGATCGTGACCGAGCTCGGACATGCATCAGAACTCGTGGCCAACTATCACCAAGCCTATCCGACTAAGCCAGGCCCCTTAGAAAGCCTCTCACACTAAGTCTTTTAGATCACTGAACCAAGTCTATTGATAGTGTACAAAACAAAGTCAAAAGAAAAAAGAAAACTAAAAACAATTACAAGTACTTGTCCGACTATTCACTCGGATTCGCCTTCTCCGTCTTCACTCCCCAACTCTTCGTTCTCCCCATCTGTCTCATCTGACCCTTCCTGCTCTTCGCTTTCCTTGGGCATCGCCTTGCCCTTGCCCTTTGGGTCCTTTGCGTCAGCCGCCCTCTTCGTCTCCCAGGTGATTCCTTCCACCTGTCAACCCAGCTTGACCAGCTCCCTTGTGTTGCGGTCAATGGCCACCACGATCTCCCTGAGTCGGCGGTCCAAGACCAGCATGACTGGGTCTGGCTGACTCAATGGCCCAGCCACCAAGAACCCCCCCATTGCCACCTCAATCTCCTCTGTACTCATGGCATCGGTGATCACCTTCTTCGTCCGCTTCTGCTTCTCTCCTCCTCTCGGCGATGTCTCCACCTCCACTATCTTCTCACTCTGCTTCCTCTTCTCTCCGCTCACCGACCTTTCCATCACTGCCGATGACATGCTGAAGGTGCATTTGATCTTGGATCGCTGACACCAACTGCAAGTCGGTGTGCGCGCACCATCGGCCAATTCGCACCCATCACTGTTGCCGCTTCGCCTGCATCAGTCACAAGGGGGCTTGAACCCCATGATGCCCATGTTGGAACGGGCAGTGACCTGATGAGGCTAATCAAGCAATAAGTCAGCAAAAGACAAAAGAAAAGAATTATCGGCCATGCACCTTGGGCTTTGCCCCCAAACGCACCCGCATCTCCTCACCCGCCGCCAGCGATGTGGCCTTCTCTCTCGCCCTCACCTCCGCCTCAGCCTTGCATCTCACCTCGAAATCTGCTTGCGCCTTTGCCTCAGCAACTCACTTTGCCTCCTCCTCAGCTTTCCACTTCTCTTCAGCAACCCTTCTTGCCTCCTCCTCGGCCTTTTTCTTCGCAGCCTCCTCTGCAAGCCTCCTCGCCTCCTGCTTGGCCACCTGTTTCATCAGTCAGTCTCGTCATTGCCGTGACTGCTCGTCGAACTTGGCAATTTGAACTTGAATCGAGTCGGTCGGTTTCCCTTCCAACTCGGGCAAGGCGATGCACATCCAATCAATGTTGTTGCCATTGTTGCCAGAAGACATGGTTAAAAATTGAAGATATTATATGAGGGAAAGTGTTGATTGGTTTACCGTCACCGAAGGCCAGTCTTAAATATGCCCTAACAGATTTTCAAACCCAGACAATGGTCACGCACATTTGGTGTGGAATACGCATTGCAGCCTCGTGGGCTTGGCCCTAAGAGGGGGATACTGTCATGACTGTGACATCTGATCACCCTGTACCCTATTGTCCGATCGCATCCACACATTCGCCGTCTGTTTATAGTATGTACTCCCATTTTCCGTTTCTCTCTATCTGCCTTGTAGCGCCACCGATCGGTGAGCACATTGTCCGATCTGTCTCTCTGTTTGATTACTTAATATGTTTCCTTTCTCATTTCCGGTTACTATATGTTCCCGTCCCATTCCATTACTAATACAATACTCATCGGTAATCCGGTTATCGCACTTACTGCACTTACTCAGCACGCAGCACAACTGCGCTCGTCATTCGTCAGTAATCCCGACTCCCCATACATTGCCTCATCTGTTGTGAGTCAAAGTGTGGATTTGGGTCAGAACAATAACCCAAACACAACACCAACAAAGGACTATGAAAATGTGTGAGTGGTGGTTTACCTCTGCGGTGTCCAGAGAGGATGTGCTGAGGAGGGGGAGAGGGGATCTACACCAACAGGGTGATGCAGACAGAGATGCAGGATACTCCTGGGGTACAGGAGCAGTAGATGACGAAGGGGATAGATGTCTGGACTCTTCCTATAGCCTAGGAAGTGTCAAAGCAGGGATTGGGGTGACTGAGACTAAAGTAGCAATACTACACCTAGAGATTGGTGCAGCAGAGGGGCAAGGGGGCTCCTGACGTCCAGAAGCAATGGGGAATGAAGGATTGACAGGCTAGACTCCGCTTGAGCATAGAGAAATACTTGGACTTGAATAACTTGAATAAACTTGAAGATATTGAGCCTTTAGACCTTCACTGAAGCCTACAAGACTCAAGAAGCTGAG
>Ga0307518_10001917_pt1 | contig 15381 bp, 9 predicted proteins | sample 25_EM_MG_FD_203889 | JGI IMG/M metagenome (GOLD analysis project Ga0307518, IMG submission 203889) | Populus trichocarpa ectomycorrhiza microbial communities from riparian zone in the Pacific Northwest, United States - 25_EM | ecosystem: Host-associated > Plants > Roots > Unclassified | place...
TTGGATTAAAAGTTTAGGGTAGGCCATGAGAGAATATCTACAGTCGGACTAAAAATAATATGTAGACTCATTATTAATATTTTCATAAATAAGCTAGAAAAACTAAAAATTTAGCTTCTTCTTCCCCTCAAAACTGCTAGCTAGTGCTAAAACAATTAGAATAGAAAAAAATATTAAAGTACAAATTATCAGAATGCACAATTTTATATTTTTTTAACTCGTAAAATTGGTTTGATTTTACTAATTTTATTGTGTTTGAATGAGTTTCACCGAGTTTGATCAATTTTATTAATTTTTAAATTTTAATCTGATTTAACAAGTTACATACATATATTAACTTGTAAATTTAAAAGATTGAAACTTTTGCAGGCTTTGAACAATGGGTTTTGGTTAAAAAAGGGACTCATTTCAATTTGGTGAAGAAAAGTTTGCTTTAAAATTGAAACAACCGCCTATGTCGTTTTAAATAAATTCATTATAAAATAATTTATTTTTATTTTTTAAAAATTATTTTTGATATTAGTGTATTAAAATAATTTAAAAATATTAAAAATTATTAATTTTTTTTAATATTTTTTAATATAAAAATAAACATGATTTAATTCAATAAAATAGCCATGATGATGGCGGGCGGTTTACCAGCTGTACATGTCGGTTTACCAGATTTAATTCAAGATTTTAGCTAAATAAATAAAGTTTGATGCCTTAATCATGCTGATAAAAAAGGACTACCACATTGATGTCTTTTTTTTATCCTTTAAAATGCTGTATGTTTGTTCTCTTTATGCAATTCATTGGATTCTGCTTTTTACGGCCTTCTTTCTCACACCTTCCGCGAAGATCCACCATAGCTCTGGAGTTGAGTGGAGGTCAATTATCTGTGCTGTCATTGAGTTTTGGTCCACAGGCTGTCCTCTCCCGAGGTTTTAGGCTTTTTCAAAAGACACAAGCTCAATCAATGAAAAAGTTAAAAGTTCATCTTTAAATTATTGGGAGAAGTACTTAAGTACCGTTCAATTTGTAAGAACATCAGTCTTTTTTATAAGCCAACAATTACACTTTTTAAATTTGCTATTATAGTAATTATTATTTATGTGATAATTTCACCCATGTTTTTTTAGCCTTATACCAAATACCTTATAAGAGTAATGTCAAATGAATTTTTTTAAAAAATATATTTTTGAACCAGTTTTATGTGTTTATATTTTAGCTGTAAAATTCATTTCCCACATGTTTTACTGTTTGACTATTAAGTTTTGGTCCGGGAAATTCTCATTAAAGTTTATTGTGGTTTTTATTTTTTTCAAATCCTTGTAGTTTTAGCTATTTATATTTAATTCTAAAACTTTATTTTCCTCGTATTTCAATTCCTTTCTTTGATGCAGTGAGTATAGAGAGAAAATTGCTAGAAAAAAAAAGAAGTATTTTGGTGAGTCATATTTCAAGAAAAAAAAATATTGATTTTAGTGTTAGTAGATTTACCTTAAAAAAGAAAGTTAAATAAATTTGATTTTACTATTTAAGTGTTTATAAAGTGTTTTTGTATTGCTTTTTCAAGGTTCCCAGGATATTTTTGGTTGAAATTTGATGGTTTTGGTGGACCAAAAGGTTGGATTTTTTGGATTTCAATTTCCTACTAAACAACGATATGTTATTTACTCAAGTGAACGACATGTTATTTGTTCTACTTCAAAAATATCTTAGACAAATAACATGTTATATGTTTTTTTTTACATATATAAAAACACGAAAGCCTGACCTTCTAGGTCCAATAGCGGCTGACTGTTAGAGCTCTAGGCGCGGGGACGCACCAACAAAAGCACACTGCCTAGAATTCGGCAGCGATGGACAGTTGCAGCCTTACATAGGCAGAAACGAATTTGGCAGGCAGCGTGCGATGATCTATGCGAGCTTGCGACTTGGCATGGACGAGGGAACTTAGATAACGGACCTTCTAAGTCAGCAATTGACGCAGCAGAAACTGGCAGTTGGGGCTGCCAAGTAGACAACAAGGAAATGGGGGAAGTGGCAGCTTCATAGGGGGCAAAACGTGGGAGCATAACTGGGGTGCTCTCCATGCCACTACGTCCTGAAAACATGGGATCATGGGTGAGAGGTAGTGCTCCACTATGCCCTGAAAACATGGGATCATGGGTTAGAGGAAGTGCTCCACTATGTCCTGAAAATGGGGGATCATGGGGGGGAGCCTGCAGCTCATATATCTGTTTATAAATAGGCTGCCAAGCCTCTGCTGTGTAGCATGCGATTTATATGCATAGCACACACACTCTTGTTGTGTAATATCCTTTGTTGACGAGATAAATAAAGGTTGAGAGGGATTCTTGTAATCTTGGTGTGCTTGCTTGTGTTTGTTCTTTGTTTACGACGACGCAATTGTGAGAACCTCCTTGGGTGAGCGAAACACATAGTCGTAGGAAAACACGAGCGAAAGGGGTGAGGCGAGGCTGAGTCTAGTTAGGACTAGACTGCCGCATTGGGTTGAATTTTGGTGCGAAAAATTTAACCCCGTGACAATTGGTATCAGAGCCAGGTTGATTCTAAAACGTGCAGCATAAGTCATGGAAGGTATTCGGGAACGGTTGACGCGTCTTGAGACCTTGATAGGGTCGGATGAAGAAGATGAAGGACATTCCATTATGGATCGCTTGAAGGAAGCTATGGAAAGCGCTGAAAGAGCTGAGAGCTTGTATATTTCTCTTGCGGCAGAATCGAGTGAACGATTGGCTGCTGCCGAAGAGACGATTGCCATTCTAAAGAGGGCAGTGACAAACGCTCCTATTTGGGTAAGTACTTCGAAACCAAAAGTGCCTGAACCAAAGTGTTTTGGTGGAGCAAGAAGTTCCAAAGAGCTGGAGAATTTCTTGTGGGACATGGAGCAATACTTTAGCGTTGCGAAGATTGGCGTGGCTGAACAAGTGGATCTTACCGTGATGTCTCTTGTCGCACATCAAAATCCGCGCGGCGTCCGCTGGCGATTTTTTATTATTTGCGTTTTGCTTGGTTCGTTGGAGTCGCCACCTAGTATTATGGTCTGTTAGAGTCTGAGTAAGAGACTAGTTGTGCAAGGGGAAGACGCATCACCCCCAGTGCACCCTACCTAAGGTAAGCTGCATTGTTGTTTGATTATTTTTCTAGGTCGAGTTTCTATTCGTTGGTCTTTTCTAAGGTTCAAGACGGATCTCCCCTCGTGAGGGAGTCTCTACCTTATTAGGTTAAATCCTAACCGTTCTAAAGTCTGAATGACATTTATTTACACCTTGTATCTTTAATACCTGAGGGTGTACTTTATCGTGTAATTTTACACCCCACAAATATTAAAGTCTACATCTGGATCCTAGAAAAAAAAAGATTGGTAAGAGGTTTTTGATATTTTGGTCAAACCCTAATGGATGATCATAAACTGGTTATGATATCCATTTTTGAATTTTCAAAACGTGAGAAAGATGCATTTTTTTATGAAAACATGCTTGGAAAATTTTTAGTCCGTATGCATGAAAATAATTTTTTAAAAAGGGAAGTTGATTTAACATGTTTTTGATATTTTTTGAATTTTTTTTGAATTTTTTTTTAAAATATTTCAGATAAAACCAGGTATTTTAATACTGGATTTGTATTTTACAGTGTAAATATACAACCCGATATTATGCAAAATTGATAGAACAATATTTGAGAAAACCACAAATTTTTTAAATGATTTTTTTTGAATATTTTTGAATTTTTTTTTAAAAAAAGAAAAAGAAAAAGAAAAAGAAAAAGAAAGATATAATACAATGCATGAACAATAGACATGAATTATAATTGACGTCTATTGTTCATGCGTGAACAGTGACAGCGAAGAAGAAGGGGAAGGGGAGCGGACCACCTGGCGTGGCGGCGATGGCTGGCTGGAGGAGGAAGACCTGAAGCTGGTGGTAGAAACGGCGGTGGAGTTGGCTGGAGCGGCTGCAACTGGAAGAGGAAGAAAAGAAGAAAATCTGCAGCAGGAAGAGGGAGGAAGGCTGGTTTTTTAGCTTAGTTTGGACCCGATTTTCTCCTCCCTCAGGCCATGAAATGCGCCCCTATTTATAGAAAATGGAAGAGGGTAATCTTGTCTTCACTGGGGAAAACATTTCAGCCCTTGAAGAAAAGTCGTCGGTTCAAAGTGTGCACCTCGAGCTGCCAAATTTGGCAGCTCAAGGCTGTGAACTGCCTGAGGTGGCCACTTTGAGCCACTCAACGGAGCAGTTTCGATGTTTATAGGCTCGATAGGACAATGCTCGGGGATAGAGGGGTTTCAGGTGGCCATTTTGGTGCATGATTTGTCAGTTTTGGGGAACAAACAAGGCAGAAAATGCGCTTGGAAGTCTGCCACTCGGGCAGCTTCACGGGGAAGATGATGAACAGTGACCCGTTTTTTTTTTAACGCAAAAACAACGCCGTTTTGGGTTAAAATTCGGGATTTTTGCCGATTTTCAATTTAGTCCTCCATCTTTCAATTTCTTTCAATATAATTCCCTAATTGACCATTAAACTTCAATTTTCTTGCAATTTGACCCCTGATTTCAATCAATTAACTTGGTAAGAATTAAATTTGGTTTTTCAAAATTCCAATCTTCTCAATAAAACTCAACTTAGGCTCCCAAACTTAATTTTTCACCAATTAAGCCCCAAATAAAATTAATTTGACCAATTTAAAGTATAATTAAGTCCTTGCACTTAATTAAATCCTTCAATTGGACCCAAATTAATTCTTGAACATAATTAAATTTTAATTTGGCCCATGATTAAATCAAATTGGCCTATTAAAAATTTAATTATGTCATTGGACTTAATTTTTATGCAAATTCGTCCAATAATCATTTCTTTTGACCTTGTCTTTGCATTTTTTCTCCATTTTTGGGCATAATGGGGTACAATTAGGTCTTGAAATTCCTCCAAAAATTGCAGCTTGATTTCCCAGTCTGCTTTATTTTTTGATTTTTATTTTGAAAAAAAAAATTGATTTTTGGGGAATAACCCAGAATTGGGTTATGACATATCTCACGGGTGATGCGAAGCTTTGGTGGTGAACGAGAACCAAAGAGGACTTAAGTGCTGGACGTCCAAAGATTGAGACGTGGGATTGTCTCAAGTAGGAGCTAAAAGAGCAGTTCCTTCCGAACAACACATCTTGGATTGCGCGGGAGGAATTGAAAAGACTCAAACATGACAGGTCAGTTCGTGAGTATGTTAAGTCTTTCAGCTCTTTGATTCTCGACATCGAGAATATGTTCGAGGAGGACAGGTTGTTCAACTTCATGTCTGGATTGCAAACTTGAGCGCAAGCAGAACTAAGACGACAGAACGTAAAGATCTGTCCTCCGCTATTGCTATTGTGGACAACTTGATTGATTTTAAATCAACTACTAGAGAGGGCTATACATCATCCTCCTTCAAGTCTAAGGGAAGAAACAAGGAGGAAAGAACGAGGAAGAAGTTCGGTGGGGGTGCATCGAGGGCTACTGCCGCGGAGAAGGGCAAGGCCAAGTTTATGGGTGCACAAGGTAAGGGTACTAAACTGAACTTTACTTGCTTCATTTGTGATGGTCCTCACTTTGCGAGGGAATGTCCGAAGAGGGAGAAGTTGAATGCTATACGGGCTGGGGATAGCGATGAGGGGGAAGGGGTAGTTACGCATGTCAATCCTATGCGTGTGATAAACTGCCTGGTAGCTAAATCAGAGGATGGAGCTGTCGAAACTCGCCCTGTCGATAAAGACTTGGCGAGGATTGATGCATTGCGAAAAGGGAAGTCAGGGGTTACGGACAATCTAATGTATGTGAAGATTGGGATAAATGGCAAAGACGTGAATGCTATGCTGGATTCAGGCGCAACCCACACGTTTGTGGCAGATCGGCTGGTGAAAGAACTTGGCCTGCGGCTGAGTGACAGCCACACATCAATGAAGGCAGTAAACTCGAAGGCACAGAGGATTGTTGGGATGTCTTACAATGTGCCAATAATGCTGGATCAGTAGAGAGGTAAGCAGGATGTACTGGTCATAAATCTTGACGATTACGATATCATTCTTGGCCTTGATTTCTTACGAAAAGCCAAGGTTGTCTTGATGCCTTATCTCAATGGAATGATGATTGCAAGTGAGGGATGCCCATGTTTCATCCCATGTTGTAACGTCGCAGCTGCGAATGTTGTGAAAAAGGGGAAAAGCTTGGTCTCGGCAATTGCTATTGATAAAGCATTGCGGAAAGGAGGGGAAGTGTTTCTGGCGACAATAGTTGACGAGAAGGCAGACCATTGTGGTGAGGTGCCGAAAGAAATTGCTAGCGTGCTTCAACAATTTGAAGATGTGATGCCGCCTCAGCTACCCAAGAAACTCCCGCCTAGGAGGGCCATCGACCATCGAATTGAGCTGGTGTCAGGGGCAAAGCCACCATCTCAAGCCCCTTACCGAATGTCGCCAAGGGAATTGGCAGAATTGAGGAAATAATTGGAAGAGCTGATTGACTCGGGGTTTGTCCGGCCTTCCAAGGCTCTGTATGGTGCTCTAGTTTTGTTTCAAAAGAAGGCAGATGGGAGCCTTCGCATGTGTGTGGACTATCGAGCACTTAACAAGGTAACAATCAAAAACAAATATCCTGTTCCTTTAATTCAGGATTTGATGGACAGATTGTGTGGAGCCTCAATATTTACGAAATTGGACTTGCGATCGGGGTATTGGCAAGTGCGGGTTGCTGACGGTGACAAGCATAAAACTACCTATGTGACAAGGTATGGCTCATACGAGTTTCTAGTTATGCCATTTGGCCTAACAAATGCTCCAGCAACATTTTACAATCTAATGAATGACGTGTTATATGATTTCTTAGACAATTTTGTTGTAGTCTACTTAGATGACATTGTAATCTATAGTAGAGGCATTGAAGATCATGTAACTCATCTCTCTAAAGTTCTAGGTTGAGAGAATATGAATTGTATGTAAAGAGAGAAAAGTGTGAGTTTGCAAAAGCTGAAATTATGTTCTTAGGCCACTTGATTGGAGAAGGACAAGTGAAGATGGATCCAAGGAAGATTCAAGCCATTGTTGAATGGACAACACCAAAATCAGTCCCGGAATTGAGATCATTTTTGGGGCTTGCAAACTACTACAGACGATTCATTGAGGGTTATAGCAAGAAGACAACTCCTCTCTCGGATCTTCTCAAGAAGAGTCAGAGATGGGAATGGACGGTTGACTGCCAGCAAGCTTTTGAGAAGCTGAAGACAGCGGTAGCGTCAGCTCCAGTCTTGGGGCTGCCTGATTTTGAGAAGCCATTTGAAATGCATACGGATGCTTCGGATAGGGCTATTGGTGGAGTGCTTGTGCAAGAGGGACATCCGGTTGCTTTCGAGAGTCGAAAGCTAAATGACGCGGAACAGAATTACTCGACGCATGAGAAAGAAATGACGACAGTAGTGCACTGCCTTGGCATATGGAGAGTATATATGTTGGGGCCGAAATTTGTTGTCAAAACTGACAACATTGCTAACACATTTTTCTGGACGGAGAAGAAATTGTCGCAACGACAAGCTCGGTGGCAGGAATTCTTGGCCAAATATGATTTTGTATGGAAGCACAAACCGAGAAGCCACAATCAGGTTGCGGATGCACTTAGCAGACGCGAGGTAATTGCTATTGTTCTTGTTATTGTTTAGGTGGAGTCGGACATGCTGTGCCGACTTCGTCAAGCTGCGGGGGAAGACGCAGCGTACAAGAAACTGGTTGAGCTTGTACGAGAAGGGACAATATGGAGGTATTGGTTGGAACAAGACCTACTCTATGCAAAGTAGGGTCGAATCTTCGTGCCAAAGGGAGAGCTGCGGAAACATTTATTGATGGAGACTCATGATCCGCAGTGGGCTGGACATCCAGGTAGAGAAAGGATGGTTGCTCTCCTGTCACAGACTTATTATTGGCCGAAGATGGAAGACGACGTAGAACTTTACATCAGGACTTGTCTAGTGTGCCAACAAGACAAGACTTTACGACAGCGTGAGGCAGGCTTGTTACAGCCGCTGCCGATTCCAGAAAGGCCTTGAGTGTCGGTCTCAATGGATTTCATTGTTGGTTTTCCAAAGGTAGATGGCATGAACACAATCATGGTTGTTGTGGACAGGTTCACTAAGTATGCGGTGTTTGTGGCTGCCCCGACGGTGTGTACAGCCGAAGTGGCTGCTGAATTATTCTACCGTAACGTGGTGAAGTACTTTGGAGTACCTTCTGACATTGTAAGTGATCGTGATGTGCGATTCACGGGCAGATTTTGGACAACATTGTTCAACATGATGGGAACAAGGCTGAAGTTTTCGACTGCCAATCACACGCAAACTGATGGGCAGACGGAAAGGATAAATGCTTTGCTGGAGGAATATTTGAGACACTACGTGACAGCGATGCAGCGAAACTGGCTGGAGTTGCTGGATAGTGCGTAGTTTTGCTATAATCTTAAAAAATCCTAGGCAACGGAAGCAAGTCTGTTTGAGCTGGTTTTGGGAGCCCAACCCCAAACTCCTGCCGAGATTGCAGTGTAGATATCGGGTGGGAAAAGTCTAGCGACGTACAGGTTTGCGATGGAACGGCAGGAGCTGTTCGAGCAAGCCCAAGATAGCTTGCGTAAGGCAAGGAAAAGGATGCTCAAATATGCCAATCAAAAGCGAAGATTCCTGGAATTCAGTGTGGGTGACAAGGTGTTGCTCAAGTTAACTCCGTAAATTTGGAAGAAAATTGTGGGGACGACGAAGCACCGAGGGTTGGTGCCAAGATATGACGGGCCTTTTGAGATCATTGAAAAGGTAGGGGTTGTCGCATACAGGTTGAAGCTGCCCGAACGGCTAAAGCTTCATCCAACTTTTCACGTAAGTTACTTACGACCATTTTATGAAGATCACGAGGATCCGAAAAGAAGTAAGTCGCAACGAGCTCCTCCTATGATTCATAAACAATTTGACGATGGTATTGTCAAGATTATGGATCATCGTAGACTCGGCCAACATCGAAAGAATCAGCGGACAGAATTCTTGGTAAAATGGAAGAAAAATGAGGAGGTTTCGTGGGAAAAGGATACAGATTTATGGCAATTTGAGGACCAAATACAAGACTACCTCACGTCTATTCCGACAAGGACGTCAGACTCTTCTAGTGGGGGTGGTTTGTTAGAGCTCTAGGCACGGGGACGCGCCAACGAAAGCACACTGCCTAGAATTCAGCAGCGATGGACAGCGACAGCCTTACATAGGCAGAAACGAATTCGGCAGGCAGCGTACGATGGTCTATGCGAGCTTGCGACTTGGCATGGACGAGGGAACTTAGATAACGGACCTTCTAAGTCAGCAATTGACGCAGCAGAAACTGGCAGTTGGGGCTGCCAAGTAGACAACCAGGAAATGGGGGAAGTGGCAGCTTCATGGGGGGCAAAACGTGGGAGCATAACTGGGGTGCTCTCCATGCCACTACGTCCTGAAAACATGGGATCATGGGTGAGAGGTAGTGCTCCACTATGCCCTGAAAACATGGGATCATGGGTGAGAGGTAGTGCTCCACTATGCCCTGAAAACATGGGATCATGGGTTAGAGGAAGTGCTCCACTATGTCCTGAAAATGGGGGATCATGGGGGGGAGCCTGCAGCTCATATATCTGTTTATAAATAGGCTGCCAAGCCTCTGCTGTGTAGCATGCGATTTATATGCATAGCACACACACTCTTGTTGTGTAATATCCTTTGTTGACGAGATAAATAAAGGTTGAGAGGGATTCTTGTAATCTTGGTGTGCTTGCTTGTGTTTGTTCTTTGTTTACGACGACGCAATTGTGAGAACCTCCTTGGGTGAGCGAAACACATAGTCGTAGGAAAACACGAGCGAAAGGGGTGAGGCGAGGCTGAGTCTAGTTAGGACTAGACTGCCGCATTGGGTTGAATTTTGGTGCGAAAAATTTAACCCCGTGACAATTGGTATCAGAGCCAGGTTGATTCTAAAACGTGCAGCATAAGTCATGGAAGGTATTCGGGAACGGTTGACGCGTCTTGAGACCTTGATAGGGTCGGATGAAGAAGATGAAGGACATTCCATTATGGATCGCTTGAAGGAAGCTATGGAAAGCGCTGAAAGAGCTGAGAGCTTGTATATTTCTCTTGCGGCAGAATCGAGTGAACGATTGGCTGCTGCCGAAGAGACGATTGCCATTCTAAAGAGGGCAGTGACAAACGCTCCTATTTGGGTAAGTACTTCGAAACCAAAAGTGCCTGAACCAAAGTGTTTTGGTGGAGCAAGAAGTTCCAAAGAGCTGGAGAATTTCTTGTGGGACATGGAGCAATACTTTAGCGTTGCGAAGATTGGCGTGGCTGAACAAGTGGATCTTACCGTGATGTCTCTTGTCGCACATCAAAATCCGCGCGGCGTCCGCTGGCGATTTTTTATTATTTGCGTTTTGCTTGGTTCGTTGGAGTCGCCACCTAGTATTATGGTCTGTTAGAGTCTGAGTAAGAGACTAGTTGTGCAAGGGGAAGACGCATCACCCCCAGTGCACCCTACCTAAGGTAAGCTGCATTGTTGTTTGATTATTTTTCTAGGTCGAGTTTCTATTCGTTGGTCTTTTCTAAGGTTCAAGACGGATCTCCCCTCGTGAGGGAGTCTCTACCTTATTAGGTTAAATCCTAACCGTTCTAAAGTCTGAATGACATTTATTTACACCTTGTATCTTTAATACCTGAGGGTGTACTTTATCGTGTAATTTTACACCCCACAAATATTAAAGTCTACATCTGGATCCTAGAAAAAAAAAGATTGGTAAGAGGTTTTTGATATTTTGGTCAAACCCTAATGGATGATCATAAACTGGTTATGATATCCATTTTTGAATTTTCAAAACGTGAGAAAGATGCATTTTTTTATGAAAACATGCTTGGAAAATTTTTAGTCCGTATGCATGAAAATAATTTTTTAAAAAGGGAAGTTGATTTAACATGTTTTTGATATTTTTTGAATTTTTTTTGAATTTTTTTTTAAAATATTTCAGATAAAACCAGGTATTTTAATACTGGATTTGTATTTTACAGTGTAAATATACAACCCGATATTATGCAAAATTGATAGAACAATATTTGAGAAAACCACAAATTTTTTAAATGATTTTTTTTGAATATTTTTGAATTTTTTTTTAAAAAAAGAAAAAGAAAAAGAAAAAGAAAAAGAAAGATATAATACAATGCATGAACAATAGACATGAATTATAATTGACGTCTATTGTTCATGCGTGAACAGTGACAGCGAAGAAGAAGGGGAAGGGGAGCGGACCACCTGGCGTGGCGGCGATGGCTGGCTGGAGGAGGAAGACCTGAAGCTGGTGGTAGAAACGGCGGTGGAGTTGGCTGGAGCGGCTGCAACTGGAAGAGGAAGAAAAGAAGAAAATCTGCAGCAGGAAGAGGGAGGAAGGCTGGTTTTTTAGCTTAGTTTGGACCCGATTTTCTCCTCCCTCAGGCCATGAAATGCGCCCCTATTTATAGAAAATGGAAGAGGGTAATCTTGTCTTCACTGGGGAAAACATTTCAGCCCTTGAAGAAAAGTCGTCGGTTCAAAGTGTGCACCTCGAGCTGCCAAATTTGGCAGCTCAAGGCTGTGAACTGCCTGAGGTGGCCACTTTGAGCCACTCAACGGAGCAGTTTCGATGTTTATAGGCTCGATAGGACAATGCTCGGGGATAGAGGGGTTTCAGGTGGCCATTTTGGTGCATGATTTGTCAGTTTTGGGGAACAAACAAGGCAGAAAATGCGCTTGGAAGTCTGCCACTCGGGCAGCTTCACGGGGAAGATGATGAACAGTGACCCGTTTTTTTTTTAACGCAAAAACAACGCCGTTTTGGGTTAAAATTCGGGATTTTTGCCGATTTTCAATTTAGTCCTCCATCTTTCAATTTCTTTCAATATAATTCCCTAATTGACCATTAAACTTCAATTTTCTTGCAATTTGACCCCTGATTTCAATCAATTAACTTGGTAAGAATTAAATTTGGTTTTTCAAAATTCCAATCTTCTCAATAAAACTCAACTTAGGCTCCCAAACTTAATTTTTCACCAATTAAGCCCCAAATAAAATTAATTTGACCAATTTAAAGTATAATTAAGTCCTTGCACTTAATTAAATCCTTCAATTGGACCCAAATTAATTCTTGAACATAATTAAATTTTAATTTGGCCCATGATTAAATCAAATTGGCCTATTAAAAATTTAATTATGTCATTGGACTTAATTTTTATGCAAATTCGTCCAATAATCATTTCTTTTGACCTTGTCTTTGCATTTTTTCTCCATTTTTGGGCATAATGGGGTACAATTAGGTCTTGAAATTCCTCCAAAAATTGCAGCTTGATTTCCCAGTCTGCTTTATTTTTTGATTTTTATTTTGAAAAAAAAAATTGATTTTTGGGGAATAACCCAGAATTGGGTTATGACATATCTCACGGGTGATGCGAAGCTTTGGTGGTGAACGAGAACCAAAGAGGACTTAAGTGCTGGACGTCCAAAGATTGAGACGTGGGATTGTCTCAAGTAGGAGCTAAAAGAGCAGTTCCTTCCGAACAACACATCTTGGATTGCGCGGGAGGAATTGAAAAGACTCAAACATGACAGGTCAGTTCGTGAGTATGTTAAGTCTTTCAGCTCTTTGATTCTCGACATCGAGAATATGTTCGAGGAGGACAGGTTGTTCAACTTCATGTCTGGATTGCAAACTTGAGCGCAAGCAGAACTAAGACGACAGAACGTAAAGATCTGTCCTCCGCTATTGCTATTGTGGACAACTTGATTGATTTTAAATCAACTACTAGAGAGGGCTATACATCATCCTCCTTCAAGTCTAAGGGAAGAAACAAGGAGGAAAGAACGAGGAAGAAGTTCGGTGGGGGTGCATCGAGGGCTACTGCCGCGGAGAAGGGCAAGGCCAAGTTTATGGGTGCACAAGGTAAGGGTACTAAACTGAACTTTACTTGCTTCATTTGTGATGGTCCTCACTTTGCGAGGGAATGTCCGAAGAGGGAGAAGTTGAATGCTATACGGGCTGGGGATAGCGATGAGGGGGAAGGGGTAGTTACGCATGTCAATCCTATGCGTGTGATAAACTGCCTGGTAGCTAAATCAGAGGATGGAGCTGTCGAAACTCGCCCTGTCGATAAAGACTTGGCGAGGATTGATGCATTGCGAAAAGGGAAGTCAGGGGTTACGGACAATCTAATGTATGTGAAGATTGGGATAAATGGCAAAGACGTGAATGCTATGCTGGATTCAGGCGCAACCCACACGTTTGTGGCAGATCGGCTGGTGAAAGAACTTGGCCTGCGGCTGAGTGACAGCCACACATCAATGAAGGCAGTAAACTCGAAGGCACAGAGGATTGTTGGGATGTCTTACAATGTGCCAATAATGCTGGATCAGTAGAGAGGTAAGCAGGATGTACTGGTCATAAATCTTGACGATTACGATATCATTCTTGGCCTTGATTTCTTACGAAAAGCCAAGGTTGTCTTGATGCCTTATCTCAATGGAATGATGATTGCAAGTGAGGGATGCCCATGTTTCATCCCATGTTGTAACGTCGCAGCTGCGAATGTTGTGAAAAAGGGGAAAAGCTTGGTCTCGGCAATTGCTATTGATAAAGCATTGCGGAAAGGAGGGGAAGTGTTTCTGGCGACAATAGTTGACGAGAAGGCAGACCATTGTGGTGAGGTGCCGAAAGAAATTGCTAGCGTGCTTCAACAATTTGAAGATGTGATGCCGCCTCAGCTACCCAAGAAACTCCCGCCTAGGAGGGCCATCGACCATCGAATTGAGCTGGTGTCAGGGGCAAAGCCACCATCTCAAGCCCCTTACCGAATGTCGCCAAGGGAATTGGCAGAATTGAGGAAATAATTGGAAGAGCTGATTGACTCGGGGTTTGTCCGGCCTTCCAAGGCTCTGTATGGTGCTCTAGTTTTGTTTCAAAAGAAGGCAGATGGGAGCCTTCGCATGTGTGTGGACTATCGAGCACTTAACAAGGTAACAATCAAAAACAAATATCCTGTTCCTTTAATTCAGGATTTGATGGACAGATTGTGTGGAGCCTCAATATTTACGAAATTGGACTTGCGATCGGGGTATTGGCAAGTGCGGGTTGCTGACGGTGACAAGCATAAAACTACCTATGTGACAAGGTATGGCTCATACGAGTTTCTAGTTATGCCATTTGGCCTAACAAATGCTCCAGCAACATTTTACAATCTAATGAATGACGTGTTATATGATTTCTTAGACAATTTTGTTGTAGTCTACTTAGATGACATTGTAATCTATAGTAGAGGCATTGAAGATCATGTAACTCATCTCTCTAAAGTTCTAGGTTGAGAGAATATGAATTGTATGTAAAGAGAGAAAAGTGTGAGTTTGCAAAAGCTGAAATTATGTTCTTAGGCCACTTGATTGGAGAAGGACAAGTGAAGATGGATCCAAGGAAGATTCAAGCCATTGTTGAATGGACAACACCAAAATCAGTCCCGGAATTGAGATCATTTTTGGGGCTTGCAAACTACTACAGACGATTCATTGAGGGTTATAGCAAGAAGACAACTCCTCTCTCGGATCTTCTCAAGAAGAGTCAGAGATGGGAATGGACGGTTGACTGCCAGCAAGCTTTTGAGAAGCTGAAGACAGCGGTAGCGTCAGCTCCAGTCTTGGGGCTGCCTGATTTTGAGAAGCCATTTGAAATGCATACGGATGCTTCGGATAGGGCTATTGGTGGAGTGCTTGTGCAAGAGGGACATCCGGTTGCTTTCGAGAGTCGAAAGCTAAATGACGCGGAACAGAATTACTCGACGCATGAGAAAGAAATGACGACAGTAGTGCACTGCCTTGGCATATGGAGAGTATATATGTTGGGGCCGAAATTTGTTGTCAAAACTGACAACATTGCTAACACATTTTTCTGGACGGAGAAGAAATTGTCGCAACGACAAGCTCGGTGGCAGGAATTCTTGGCCAAATATGATTTTGTATGGAAGCACAAACCGAGAAGCCACAATCAGGTTGCGGATGCACTTAGCAGACGCGAGGTAATTGCTATTGTTCTTGTTATTGTTTAGGTGGAGTCGGACATGCTGTGCCGACTTCGTCAAGCTGCGGGGGAAGACGCAGCGTACAAGAAACTGGTTGAGCTTGTACGAGAAGGGACAATATGGAGGTATTGGTTGGAACAAGACCTACTCTATGCAAAGTAGGGTCGAATCTTCGTGCCAAAGGGAGAGCTGCGGAAACATTTATTGATGGAGACTCATGATCCGCAGTGGGCTGGACATCCAGGTAGAGAAAGGATGGTTGCTCTC
>Ga0307518_10001918_pt1 | contig 15380 bp, 14 predicted proteins | sample 25_EM_MG_FD_203889 | JGI IMG/M metagenome (GOLD analysis project Ga0307518, IMG submission 203889) | Populus trichocarpa ectomycorrhiza microbial communities from riparian zone in the Pacific Northwest, United States - 25_EM | ecosystem: Host-associated > Plants > Roots > Unclassified | place...
AGAAACACGAACATTTCGTGCGCGGTATCGAGTTTCCGAATGGGGCGGAGGAGTTCGAGTGGTAGAGTAGGGTAAATGAGAAACTTAGCAGTAGCATCTTGTCCCTCCCAATCATCACTTCCATCATCTTCCTCCCAGCCAGCCAACACTCCAAGGGGTTCAACTATGTGTGTAGCTGCGGCCTCAATTAGTTTCGTGCGGTAAATTTTCCAGTTTCGTCCGTCGAGTTCGAGTGCGGGAATTTTGACCATTTCACTTGTTTTTCCAGTAAGTTCCTTTTCTCCTGGTATTCCTATCCTCCTGGCTAGGCAGGGCCAGGGCTCATAACCTATAGAAAGGTGGTGGTCTGCACAGGGAAGGTCTAGCCTAAGGAAGGGAGAAGGAGAGCTGTAGGTAACCTCAGTAGTCTGGCAAGCTACTGAGGGACTATAGTAATAGAAACTACTGTAGTGCGATGTATGCTTATGTAAGTATGTAAACAAACCATAACAGTCTGTTTATAACTCCAACATCCTTTGGTGTTTCAAGATGGCAGGTAAGGCCCAAAATATTAACACTGCATTGCCATGAAACCTATCAACATTCTAAAAAAGGGCTTAAAGAAGCTTCAAAATCAAATAGGAGAGTGGAAATCACAGCTCGAGGCCAAGTTGAAGGCCAATCAGCCTATATCGGACATTGACTCGGAGTGGTTGGACAATACTGGAAATTTGGTGGATGAAGAACATGTTGTTGATGCATTGGACAATGCATCTGATTATGAAAGAGGACTCGAGAGGATGGGCCTACAGGACAAAGCTATTGTACAGAAGCTGAAGGTGCTTGCTGAAGGTGCTGTCACTGCTCCTTCAAAGAAGCGCAAATGTATGGTTTTCAAAAATTTCAATGGCTTAAATTCATGATGTAATTTTCTGCAGGTCCTGCACCACCCACAGACATGTCTAGTGGTCAAAAAAATCCTGTGCTGCAACCTGAATTTCAGAAGAAAGAAAATGCGACACTTGAACAAAGGATCGAAATCCTCGATGGCATCATGCAAATGGCAAAAATCAGACAAAAACTGCAAAGCATTTTGATCTGATCTACCCCAACCTCCAACTTAAGCAGCCTTGAATCTCAGCCTGGCTCGAGCACGAACCAATATGGCGAAAAGAACTTGAGGGCAGTGGAGGCATGGCATGTTCAGCAAAACACACCCATCAGACACTGTTGAAGCAATACCTATATATGTAGAGGAACTGCTACTCCAACTCACCTGTTGGGTGGAGTGCACAACCTAAGATGGTAGCAGTAGCTGGTCAAGAGCTGTTATATTATATAAGCGATGAACACTGTTTATATACAACAAACATTGTGATGTGTGACATGTGACATGTAACATCTACTCTAAAGAGGACTATTACTAAGTCTACACTAATATGGATCGCGGTCTTGTGCACACTTCATTGATGGTTTACGCCAGGTGCACGTGTGACTTCAACACTCCCCCTCGCTGTGCTGTATGTAGAGCACTTCAGCAAATAAGGTGCTAGATGCTGCCAGAGCGAAACTGTAAGCCTAGTTGAGCTCTGAACTTCGTGAATTTCTCGCATGATAAGTCCTTGGTGAGCAGATCGGCAGGATTCTCAGCACCATCAATAAAGAATAGTTCCACATTACCTTTTGCGACTGACTCGCGGATTCTGTGGTAGCAGATGTCAATGTGCTTGGAGCAAGGCTCTGTTACAGGGTTGGATGCCATGAATATGGACCCCTGATTATCACCACAGATCGGGATAGCTTTCAGCTTATAGCCAAGCTCACCGAGTAAACTTCGAATCCAGGTAACTTGGCGAGCGCAATCACTCAAAGCCATGTATTCAGCCTCAGTGGACGAGTACACAATAGTCTTCTGCGCACGAGAAGTCCAGCTGATCAAGCCATCTGCAAGTTTCAGGTAGAAACCTGTCGGCGAGAGGCGAGACATCAGGAAAAACACTTTACTATATAGCATAGCCACCAGGTACCAAGTCACCTTGAGGCTTGATTGCAATATGGCGCGTCAGGCACATGCTCTGCAGCACTATCCAGCTGTCACCACGTGACACGTAGCACACAGTTGCCACAATCGTTGACAGTGTGGTCCAGCCCGCCCGCCATAGTCATTGTAGCTCCATACTGACCACTTTATATCCTCCAGAGTCCAAATAGCCTATATTGTTGTCCTTATATTTCCTACTTGACAAGCACCAAGCACCAGATAATATATGTAGCCACAGAAATACTAATCAGTTAGTGCAACAAATGTGTCTAAGTGTCAAGTCCAGGTCTACTCCGGTAGGGGGTCCGGTCAAGTCCGGACAAAGGAAGAGAGCAGAGGGCTGGACAAGAGGTTAGTCCGGCCGGAGTTGGTGACCGCTTGGATTCAACAACTAAGGATAACGAGTGTTGATCCCTTGCATAGGTTCCGGTCAAGAGGGGACGGAGACAGAGACAGAGATGGACAGAAACTGGAGTAGATGACTATGGTTGATTTCAGACTGAAGAATACAGGATAATCTACAGAGTACTTATACTAAGTAAGAGCTAGGGACGAGTACTTACGGTGACAAGTAAACAGCCTAAAAAGCGGACAAGGGATAACCGGAGAAAGTACTAAGTCAGGTCTGAGTAAAATAAACCAGGTCCGGTGAAAATGATACAAGGTGGTGGATATAACAGGTACACGGAGAACTCACATCAAGGCAGGGTAGATGGTGAGGTGTAGTAAGGACTGAGTAGGGACTAGACCAAGGGTCATACTTAACGGAGGTATATCTGCGCGACCGTGACCGGAGTAAGTGATGCGCGACCGGAGTTGAGCTGTAGAGCTGCGATGCGACCGGAGTAACCGGATAAGGCCCAGAGTTGGACATGGTCGTAACAGTATCCCCCCTTTAGGGGCCGAACCCATGAGGCCCCAGTGAGGCTGATGTGGTCACCTAGAATAATGCAGAGTCCAGAGTGTTTGTCTGAGTACGAATTTTGGATCTATAAAAATCAGACTGGTTTTGCCTTTACCCCCAGTTTCCTGCCATCGAAATATGTCGAACATTGCTAAGTCCACCAGCCCCGTCACCCCCGCTGCCACCGAGTCCAAGGATTGGACGAAGGCCTCCACGCCGGAGTTGCAATCCAGTAGCGAAGACGAGTTGGACGTCCTCGACGCCAAAGCGAAGGAGTGTCGTCGACATAAGCAAGTGAAGAGGGAGGAGAAACAACGTAGGGAAGAGGCGGAGAGGCAAGCGCGCGAAGAGGCGGAGGCCAGAGTGTGAGAGGAGGCAGAGAGAGCCAAGGCGGAGGCGGAGCGCAAGGCCAAAGAGGAGGCGGAGCGCCAAGCACGCGAGCAGGCGGAGAAGGACAGGGAGGAAGTGCAGTGGAGGGCTGCAGAGGTCGCTGCGAGACAGAGGGTGCTGGCGCAGGAGGCATCAAAAAAAAGAGCGAGGGAAGAGCCAGAGGCGGGTCCGAGTGGAGACCGGAGCGACAACATCCGGCAAGTATTTTTTTTATTTTATTTTATTCCCTTGTTTCTTTATTAACTTCCTGGCAGGTGTGTCCGCTGTGCGAACGAGACCCAGAAAAGCCCAAGCAGCGTGCGTGTATGAAATGTGCAGGGCTCAAGGAGCGGTGCGAGTGGCCGGAGGTGGGTGGTCCGGGTCCGGTAGTGGACAAGGGGAAGGGCAAAGCAAAGGAGAAGGAGGTGGCGACGTCACCGCAAGGAGGCAAGAAGCGCAAGAAGAAGAAGATGGCGGCGAAGGTTGCCGACGACGACATCGTCGAAGTACCGGGGCCGTCTGGGAAACAGTCCGGGTTTGACCCTGTGCCGTTCCTGGAATGACTGGACCGGTTGACCGGAGCGGTGGAGGAGATGACCGGTCAGATGCGCTGGGTCACGGATGCCACCCACTCGGTGGCCAGAGGGAACGAGTGGCTGACAGCAGGCCTCGAGACCTTTCTCGAGGAGTGCCGTTTCTTCACAGCGCCCTGGGACGAGGATGAGGAGTTGGAGGATAGCGAGGCGGAGGTCGAACAGGAAGTCCAGGGGCTCCATGAGGAGCAGAAGAACCCTGGCAGCGGTGTGCCGGAGTAAGTGGTCCGGTCCGGGTCTTGTAAATAGAAATGTAAATTAGTTTTACTTTGTTTATAAGAAAAGTGGCCTGGTTTTGAGAGTGAGTGATATTACAGAGTGAAACAGATAGGGGAAACAGATAAGAGAAACAGATAAAGGAAACGGAGGCGAGAGTAATACTACATGGACGTGAGTGGTCCGGGTTTGTCCAGGTACCGGACATGATAATTTTCTAAGAGTTCCGTTGCGTTGCCAAGTTCAGTGGCAAGAAGCCATGACGTTTCTTCATCAGTTCCTTCGTAACCGGACCAGCGCACCAAGTACAATAGTTTGCACGATTTGCATCAACGGTCAACCTTGGAGTCGAGTATCTCAGAGATCTCGAACTCTGGTTCACCATCTACTTCGACCAGTGGCGGAGGAGGCTGTATCCGGTCCAGTATGGTGTTGGGTATGGCCGGTTCGAGTTGGGAGACATGGAAGATGGGGTGAACAGCGCGCATGGAATCTGGAAGACGGAGCGTAAAAGAGAGGGAGCCTACTTGTGCGATGATAGTGTAGGGACCCAAGTTCTTCTCTGATAGCTTTTTGGATGGTCAAGTGGACCGGAAGTATTTGGCTTTAACGTATACTTGATCGCCTACTTTGAAGTCCGGTGCCGGAGTACATTTGGCATCAGCCGGACCTTGGTAGCAAAGTTGTGCGTTGGCCATTTCTTCTCAAAGGTATTGGTGCAGCGACTCGAGGTCGACTGCATAGTCACGAGCCCTGGCAGAGGTCATGTCGTGTTCTGGGTAAACAGAGATGTTAGGGTGGTAGCCCTTGTTAGCAAAGAACGGTGAGACTCCGGTAGTAGCACTTGGTGCATTGTTGTATGCGAACTCCGCCAATGGGAGTAGGTCCGCCCAGTTGTCCTGCTGGTAGTTGCAGTAGATCCGGAGGTACTGTTCCAGTGTCTGGTTAGACCACTCTGTCTGGCCATCGCCCTCCGGGTGGTAACCGGAGGTGAAGTGGAGGCGCATGTCGAGAGCCTTTCCGAGTGACCGGAAGAAGTGTGAGACGAATTCTGTACCGCGATCTGAAGTGACATGGGCGGGAACACCATGCTTGGAGAATACGTGGAGCAGGAAGAGTTTAGCAAGCTCCAGGCTAGTGATGGTGTCATGAGTAGGGATGAAAATGGCTTGTTTAAAAAGCCGGTCTACCACGACCAGGATGGCTGTGAAGCCAGTAGATGAAGGGAGTTGCTCGATGAAATCCATCGAGATGGAATTCCATGGCTTCTCCGGTACGGGGAGCTGTTTCAGCAGTCTGTAGGGTCTATGGTGCGGTGTCTTAGCTCTTGCGCAGGAGGTACAGGACCGGACGTAGTCCTTGACAAAGGTCTGGAGACCAGGCCAGGTATACTCATGCCGGATTAACTCTAGAGTCCGGTTTTGCCCAAAGTGACCAGCGAGTGGGTGATCATGTCGATAATGGAGTACCCGGAGACGGAGATCATCCAAATCCGGTATGTATATACGACCGTCTAGTCGAAGGAATCCAACCTCGTCGGTGGACCAACGAGAGTCCAGTGGATCTGCGAGGTGGACCTGGGCAATGGGATCAGAGGGTAGTGCAGAAAGGATGTCGCTATGGAGTGTTTCCATGTCCATGATCGCGACTGCATGGAGAACCGGAAACTCTAAGTAAGTAGCGCGAAGAGAGTTAGAGAGCTGTTCTTGAGTGAACACCGGCCTAAGATTTTGGGGGTTAACCCGGGCGTAGCCACTATCCCCCTCTTTGGGGTAGACATCCCAATGTCTAGTGAGAGCGTCTGGCTTGGCACCGAGTTTTCCAGGACGGAAGCGAATGACAAGATTAAATTGAGATAGGAATTCAGACCACCGGGCTTGCCGGCGGGAAAGTACTTTTGAGGTGGAGAAGTACTCAAGGTTTTTGTGGTCCGTGACGACGTCTATAGGAGAGGCGGAGCCTTCGAGGTAATGGTGCCAGTTCCGGAAAGCTTTGAAGATAGCAAGTAGTTCCTTATCGTGGGTGTCGTAGTTTAACTCCAGAGCAGTCAAAGTCCGGGAGTAGTATGCGACCGGACGGATCTCTCCGTCTGCGCAGGTAATAGACAGGATGCCAGCGACGGCGTAGTCAGAGGCATCAGTTTCCATGATGATAGGGGTGTCCGGAATGAAGTGGGTAAGGATGGGCGCAGTGGTGAAGGCGTGTTTGAGAGCGTTGAAGGAACGTCGACAGTCCTCGGAGAAGTTCCAAGGAGCGTCTTTCCGGGTGAGCCGGGTAAGAGGGACCACAATGTCCGAGTAGTTGAATATAAACCGGTGGTAGAAGTTGGCGAAGCCTAGGAAGGACTGGATGTCCTTTACCTTTCGAGGTTCAGGCCAGTCGGAGATGGTTTGGATCTTGTCCGGAGACATAGTCAAACCGTCCAGAGATAGGCGGTAGCCAAGATACTCTACCGAGTCCGAGTGGAACTCACACTTCTCCGGTTTGGCAAAGAGGCCATGTAACTGGAGGTGGCAGAGCACTTCCCGGACATGCTGCTGGTGGGACTCCATATCCTCGGAGTAGATGAGGATGTCGTTGAGGTACACGACGACGCAGACATCTAGCATGTCAGTGAAGATGGTGTTGACAAAGCGCTGGAAGGCTGCAGGGGCGTTAGTGAGGCCAAAGGGCATTACTAACCACTCATAAGACCCATAGCGCGTACGGAAGGCGGTCTTCCATTCATCACCCGGAGCAATCCAGACTAGATGGTATGCATGCCGGAGGTCGATCTTCGAATAGATCTTAGCACGGCTAGGGGAGTCTAGTAGGTCAGAAATGAGGGGGAGTGGATAGCGATCCTTTTTGGTAATTTTGTTTAGGCCTCGGAAATCAACGCAGAGGCGGAGTGAGCCATCCTTCTTTTTTACGAAGAGGACCAGAGCAGCATGGGAGGAAGCGGTAGGACGGATGAAACCTGTATTAAGATTCTCGTCGATGAAAGTCCGGAGAGCGGAGAGCTCAACCGGAGACAGTGAGTAGAGAGTTCCCAGATGTGGAGAGGTACCTTCTTCAAGGTCGATCTTCAGATTGTAGTTGCGATGCGGGGGAAGTTCAGAGGCCTTCACCTTGCTGAACACATCTGCATAATCGCGATACTCTGGAGGGACAATGTCCAAGTCCGGCGGAGTAGAGGCAGAGGAAGAACGAGCCTTCGCTGAGTCAGAGGGACGCAGCTGAAGTTGGTACTTGGTGGATCCCTCTAACTTGCACGCACGCACGAATGCGGCTGCATTGATTAGAGAGATTTGCAGAGGGGTGAAAACCAGAGTGTCGACAGATGGCGCTGGGCCTGGGGTAGACTGGCCAGAGAGGCCGGAGTCAGGGTTACCGGACAGAACCAGAGAGGGAGTCGACGGGGGCGCTAGCAAACTTGGTGCAGGGGTCCGGAATGTTAAACTGCTCAGTACCCAGTCAATCAACAGATTGTAGCGGGTGAGCCAGTTATGTCCAAGGACAATCGAGCATTCAGAGTCTAACGGAGCGAGATAAAAGGTCATAGGGGTGACATCACCGGATGCGGGGAATTTCACTGATATATTGACAGCTTGAATGATTACAAAGTTTGATGTACCGTCAAAGAGCCGGAGAGTAATGGAGGAACGGAGTAGGTGGTAATATTGTTTTTGTGCGCGAATTGTATATCTACAAAGCAATGTGTGGACCCGGAGTCCACAAGTGCGCGGGTTTTAGGTAAGTCAAAAGATAAGAGGATAACATGTGGCATAAGGGAGTTAGGATCGTAAAGAGCGGACACGTTGAGGCGGGCCTCCTTGGGTGCACTTCCGGAGTCAACGCAGCTTGCCGGTTGTGCGGAGGGCCGGGAGCTGCTTACTCTTTTTTTTGACTCGGAGTTGGCACCTGAGTTCGAATCCATCTTACCGGACTCAGCAGTGATGGCCGCAGCGTGAGCCTTGGCCTTTTTGGTCTTCTTTGGACAGTTGTCCGCGAAATGACCGGTAGCTCTGCAGAACATGCAGAGGTTGTTATCGAGCTGCCGTTTGCGCTCGTCAGCAGTCAGCTTTCCGTCCTTACCAAGCTTGTTGGTTAAGTCCGGTCTAGAGCCGGAGGAGGACTGGTTGCTAGTTGTCTTGGACGAGCCAGAGGCGGAGCTGGATGGGTTGCCGGCCTTGGATTTCTCCTGACCGGAGTTGGATGAGTTGCCTCCGGAGTTGGAGGGCTTGGTTGGGGATGAGGTGGACTGGGTCTTCGTCGTGCGAGAGATCTCATCTTTGTGCTCCCAATAGCGTGCGTCGATCTCTTGACAAAGGGCTCGCAGCCCATTCAGAGTCAGGGGTTTTCCAACTCAAGCAATCTCGTCCTTGAGGCGATCCAGGAGACCGGAGTAAAATAGGCGACGGAGCGCCCCATCTCCATAGTCCTGGACTGCGATGCAAGGCGGTTGAAATCTACGATGTACCGCGTAACACAGTATGAGTCTTTCATCCGGAAATGCTTGAGCTGGTGCTCAGCATCAGCAACTGGGTCGTGAGGACCAAAGGTACTCTGGAGTTCTGCTACAAAGTGGACCCAGCTGTCCATCCAACGTGAACGGTCAGCCGGATTACCGGAGTTCAGCAGGTCTGGTTCGAACCATTCTAGAGTCATCCCTTTTAGGTATGATTGGGCGAAAGTTACCTTTGCCCTATCAAGGCGGAATGCCTTGGCTCGATCCTGGAAACATAGCTCACACTGGACTAGGAAGGTCCTGAGCTTTTTTGGGTCCGTACCATCGAAGGTGTCCGGTTCCCGGACTTTGGCACGGGAGGAGGAGGAGTCGTTGGTCCGGTGGGAGGAACAGGAGAGGCGATTGACGGCGATGGCGAGATTGTGGAAGACAGCCAGACTAGGGTCTAGCTCTTCCGTGGCGTTGAGGAATTCGTCATCGTCATCGTTGTTGTTGTTGTCATCTCCAGGGTCGTCCGGATCATCTCCGGGACCATCCTCAGGGCTGAACCATTGGAAACGACTGGGTTCACGATGCTCCGGGGTGGAGTCACGATGATAGGGAAACCGATCACCAGAGACAGATTCATGGTGACCTAAGTCTGCAGAACCACGAAGGCTCTGAGACGCAGCATCTCGACGCGGAGTCACAGACACTGTGGGGTTTCGAGCTGTGAAGCTCCGGAATTGGCTAATGGAAGCCGGAGGTTGCCTGCGGTTAGACAGGGCTTGTTGGGCGGCAGAGAGATGGAGATCATTTACTGCACCTGCTTCTTCAGCAAGTGCTGCAGCGGTACGAGCACGAGAACGCGTAGTCATGGTCATAAGGGGATGGGACTAGATGTGTGTACGAAGTTTTGTATAGTGAACCCACACAAGTGTGAGTCTGAAATACTGTCAAGTCCGGGTCTACTCTGGTAGGGGGTCTGGTCAAGTCCGGACGAAGGAAGAGAGCAGAGGGCTGGACAAGAGGTTAGTCCGGCCGGAGTTGGTGACCGCTTGGATTCAACAACTAAGGATAACGAGTGTTGATCCCTTGCGTAGGTTCCGGTCAAGAGGGGACGGAGACGGAGATGGAGATGGACAGAAACTGGAGTAGATGACTATGGTTGATTTCAGACTGAAGAATACAGGATAATCTACAGAGTACTTATACTAAGTAAGAGCTAGGGACGAGTACTTACGGTGACAAGTAAACAGCCTAAAAAGCGGACAAGGGATAACCGGAGAAAGTACTAAGTCAGGTCCGGGTAAAATAAAGTCAGGTCTGAGTAAAATAAACCAGGTCCGGTGAAAATGATACAAGGTGGTGGATATAACATGTACACGGAGAACTCACGTCAAGGCAGGGTAGATGGTGAGGTGTAGTAAGGACTGAGTAGGGACTAGACCAAGGGTCATACTTAACGGAGGTATATCTGCGCGACCGTGACCGGAGTAAGTGATGCGCGACCGGAGTTGAGCTGTAGAGCTGCGATGCGACCGGAGTAACCAGATAAGGCCCGGAGTTGGACATGGTCGTAACACTAAGTCAATGTACGAGTTCACATGAAACATGGTCACCATCTCCAGCACGTTACCAGATGTCCAATCCAAACTAATATTCCTTCCGCACTGGGCTTGAAGATGGCAAGGATGGGCGAAGCGATCAGCGCTGATCACCGACACATTGCGCTGATGATTGTGCGTCGAACGGGTGACGACGAACTGGCCAGACAGGGGATCGCGACGACGCGGAGAGGTGAACCATTTGATGTAGGCTAGTGGATGCAGGTAAAGACCAAGGTGCTCTGGAAGCTTGAAGGTGATGCGGACTTGAGCGATATGGATCGCTGAAATGCTCGTCAGTGCACACTCGTCGCATCGATGAGGCTGGGTACTCACCCCCAGTGAGAAATGGACATATGCGTAGTCATGTAGTCGTATGATCCATATACTTTTTGTATGTACTTGTATGCGTGGCTATGCGACTATGACGCCCCTACCAGCGCATAAGATTCTACATTCAAATCACATCAATGATTGAATCGATTTGGCATTCTTCTCCGTGCAACTTCGTGTGATCGCATCGTGCATTCAACCGTTTCATTCTATGCGATGAAACGATGTGATTATCCTGCTGGTGAGTCTTGCAGTGGTTCTACCACCTTTCTCAGAATACAGCCATGCCGCCAATCGACCAACTGTGGTGCGTCTGCCGCAAGTACTGCAAGGGGAAACGACGCCTGCTACACTCTACAAACACCTGGAACCGCCATTTGCGCAAGGCCGCACAGGACGAGATTGAGTCGATCAAGTTGACCAGGAGATCTGATGCGTTTCGCGCGTTTCTCAGCTCTGGCGCGGGTGCTTCCAGCAGCTCAACTCAAAAACGATCTGGAGACGAAGTTCCTAGTGCAGCTGGCCTTCCTAAACGTCCGTGAACCCAGGAATCTTTGCCGGTAAGCACATTTGACTACAATCACTGATTCTAGTTGCAGGAACTATCTAGGTACCTCCGGACTTTCAGGAGGATTTTGCAGAGGGAGCGCGAGGAGGAGACCATCCGCAACCACGTCCTGGGGCAGATAACATCGATGGCCATGGAGATAATGCACACAAAGATGAGTTCGTGGGCAATCAAGGTACGTTTGAGACACTGTTTCACTTACAGATGGAGCACAGTGACTTCTCTTTAGAGCTAGACTATGACAATTTTCCACCTCCATCAACGCCTCCGCCCCCTTCACCTCCTCCGCCTCCGCCTCCGCTTCCACTGCCTCCGCCTCCACTTCGTGACGATAACGTCCATCCCAACCCACTTGTCGATTCTAATCTGGACGAGCTCGCGAATATGGCCAAGCTACCAAAGCTCCAGCAGAGCATGTCATTTATTCAAACGATCCGAGGTGCATCACTTGATGACGGTATCGGACTAACCGGGGAACCTCTTGAGCAGCTTCGTAACCCGCCAAAAGCCCCTCTTCGTGTGGATGATCGCTATACTGAACTCGCCCTCTCAATGTTTATTGCGCTCGAACATTCATCTGAAAGTATGTATGAAAAAATTCGAAGAGCAATTGAACAGTGTTTTGCAGATGTCGAACTTCCGAGTTTTCATCAAACAAAGGGCATCCTCGCTGATCTCAGCAGAGTCACATCCATCGTCAAAGATATGTGCATTAATTCTTGTGCTGCATATGTCGGCCCTTTTGCTGACCTCAACTCTTGTCTGGAGTGCTCTGAGCCGCGGTACGACCAGGTCAGATTCGACAGGAGCAATGGAAGGATTAAACATCCGTGCGCTGTATTTCACACTATCCCCATCGCTCCCCAGCTCCAATCACTCTGGTGACATCCTGAGAGCGCCGAGAAGATGCATTATCGTGAGCAACGGACACACCGGATCTTTCAAGAACTCCAACGGAACGATGGCTTGGTTGACACGTATGACAATGTATTCTGCGGTCAGGCTTATCTCGACGCGGTCACTCAGAACAAGATCCAGCAAAATGACATATTGCTCATGTTATCGATTGACGGCGCGCAGTTATACGAGAGCAAAGACTCGGACTGCTGGATTTATATATGGATCATACTCAACCTGTCCCCCGAATATCGCTACAAAAAGAAACATGTTCTTCTGGGGGCAATCATTCCTGGTCCCAAAAAGCCGAAGATCATCGACTCATTTCTCTTCCCAGGCTTACACCACCTCTCCGCCGTACAGCAGGAGGGACTCTGCATCTGGGACGCGTCCCAAGATCGTGAATTTATTTCATGGCTCTTCTTGTTTCTCGCATGTGCTGATGGCCCTGGGCTGCTGACCTTAAGCAATTTCATCGGACATCAGGGAAAGAACGGTTGTCGGATGCTCTGTCCCTTGAATGGACGTCATAAGCCCGGTGCGCCTCAATACTATCCAGTCCTCCTCAAGCCCGATAACTACAACGTACTTGGATGTGACCACCCTGATGTCGATGTCTATGATATCGGGCCGAGCAATTCACACGTATACATCCAATGCCTCTTGCACCTCCTTAACTCGCCGACACAGCGTGTTTACGAGACCCGACGCTTGGAGACTGGCATCGTGGGCCCAAGCATTTTGCTTGGCCTCCAGCCAGAGCTTATTCAAGGTATTCCAGAGGTATTTTCCTCTGAAATGATGCATCTGAGTGGCGCGAACATGGCCACTCTCTGGCTCGACCTTTGGCGTGGCAAATTTGACTGTGCTCCTACAGACAGTCAAGCCAACTGGGATTGGGCCATTTTCAAGGATATCGCGACCTGGGAAGCCCATGGTCGTGCCGTCGCTGCCTGCAGGATGTATCTACCTGGCTCATTTGATGTAGCTCCCCGTGACCCCAGTCTCCACGCTAACTCATGGTACAAGGCAACTGAATATATTACCTGGATATACTCTCTATGTCCGGCCCTACTGTATGGAATCCTCCCCGAGCGCTTTTGGCGAAACTTCTGCAAATTTGTCGCCGGCCTTCGAATCATGGCACAATACAGCATCACCCCTGCTCAGCTTCAGCGCGCTTGTCAGCTCATTGCAGAGTGGGAACCAGAGTTCGAGAGGATCTTCTACCAGCGCCGTGTCGACCGCATTCCATTCATCCGTCCATGTGTTCACCTTACGTGTCACCTTGCATCAGAAGCAACTCGTGTCGGCTCGCCAATTTGTTCGTCCCAGTGGACAATGGAGAGGACAATCGGCAATCTTGGCCAAGAGATCAGACAGCCTTCGGATCCTTTTTCTAACCTTGCACAGCAAGGTATTCGTCGTTGTCAAGTTAACGCTCTGAAAGCCATGATCCCACACTTCGATCCTCCCGAGAACGTAAGCCCACGTGCATCTGCTGACCTCGGAAACGGCTATGTTCTTCTGGCCAAACGCGACAAGCATCTCACTACAGTTCACGGAGATGATGCGAGGGTCATCGCAGATTATCTCGGACTGCCACGCACACCCAAAATACACCGCTGGGCACGTCTTCGCCTGCCCAATGGCCAGATCGCCCGGTCTGAATACCAAGAATTGCAGCACGCACCGGAAGACATCCGCATGGCTCGCAATGTCAAGGTACGTCAATCTTTAAAATGATTTTGACATTGATCTGTGACACAATTCAGATCTCTTTTAATGGTGGAGACCGGATCGCAGAAGTACGCTACTTTACAAGGCTTGCTAGGGAAGTAGATGACTGGCACGATGCAAATGAAGAACGGAATGCCCAAGATCGCCTGCAATTTGTTGATGTCGCTCTTGTCACGCTGTATTCTAACCCCCACCCTCACTTACTTGAGCGGTCGTATGGCGTCTTGGCTTCGTGCACGAAGCTTGGTGAGGAGAGTTTGCAGATGGTCAGGATCACGGACATTTGATCAGTTGTCGCCATGATTCCGCATCGCCCTGTCATTCATGGAGTAGCAGAGGATAGGTACTTTTTAGCCGAGAAAACAGGCATGGACATTGTGCGTTTTGGTTCAGAGAACGAGGAGGATTAGCACTTTTATCATCACTATTACACTCAATACAGACAATTCCTTTGCAAACAGTGGTGGTACACACAACATTAATGCACTGAGTCCATGAAAGACGAACCAGAAATACTCTATTTCTTTTCCACAGCTTCATCCTTCTCCTCGCCCAGACCACTATCGGCATCATCAGTAACGGCCTTCAGCGCTGCTGGAAATGTCTTGAACCCGACATATGAAGCGATTGAACTCGTTGCAGAGATCTTGCGATAGGCAGCTGGTCGCACTGGTCAGCGGGGGGGCCAAGATTCGTCGAAAATCTTGTGCTTGACAGGGAGAGGCTGTTCCTTTGGAAGGCTGGCGAAATGGACTGGAGTCGCAGTGACAGTGATCGGGGGGGGGGGGGTTTTCGCCGGGAGACATCTCATCGTCTCCATCATCAGAGGATTCCTCTGACTCACTTTCATATGGCTGAGTCAGGCCATTGGATCTACGAAGATTAGTTGTGGAACATAGCTAGAATGAAGCTTACCGTGGCTCGGACACCATGATATTCGCGTCACAGTTTTGCATTAAGACTTCTGGACCTAGACTCAAAAAGAGGCGCATATATGTGCGATGAGACTTACCATACTCACTTGGACACGAGACAAACTCGCTGTCATCATCTTCTGGTCCAAGGGCGATTGTTACGACCATGTCTAACTCCGGGCCTTATCCGGTCACTCCGGTCGCATCGCAGCTCTACAGCTCAACTCCGGTCGCGCATCACTTACTCCGGTCACGGTCGCACAGATATACCTCCGTTAAGTACGACCCTTGGCCTAGTCCCTACTCAGTCCTTACTACACCTCACCGTCTACCCTGCCTTGACATGAGTTCTCCGTGTACCTGTTATATCCACCACCTTGTATCATTTTCACCGGACCTGTTTTATTTTACTCGGACCTGACTTTATTTTACCCAGACCTGACTTAGTACTTTCTCCGGTTATCCCTTGTCCGCTTTTTAGGCTGTTCACTTGTCACCGTAAGTACTCGTCCCTAGCTCTTACTTAGTATAAGTACTCTGTAGATTATCCTGTACTCTTCAGTCTGAAATCAACCATAGTCATCTACTCCTGGTCCTGTCCATCTCCGTCTCTGTCTCTGTCTCCTCTTCTTGACCGGAACCTATGCAAGGGATCAACGCTCATTGTCCTTAGTCGTTGAATCCAAGCGGTCACCAACTCCGGCCGGACTAATCTCTTGTCCAGCCCTCTGCCCTTGTCCTTCGTCCGTTTCCGTCCGGACTTGACCGGACCCCTTACCGGAGTAGACCC
>Ga0307518_10001919_pt1 | contig 15377 bp, 9 predicted proteins | sample 25_EM_MG_FD_203889 | JGI IMG/M metagenome (GOLD analysis project Ga0307518, IMG submission 203889) | Populus trichocarpa ectomycorrhiza microbial communities from riparian zone in the Pacific Northwest, United States - 25_EM | ecosystem: Host-associated > Plants > Roots > Unclassified | place...
ATGTGGAATCAAGGGTGGCAGAGCCTGTAGTGGGAGATGACTGAGATGCAGATGTTGATTGTCCATGGGTGACGAGTTGGCAGCGGGATTCCTCCTGAGCTTCTTTCCAATAATCATGCATAGCATTCTCAATGATCTTCAACACCTCGTCGTGCCAGTTCTTTGCATTTGGATCACCCGCCGCTTGTTGCTGTTCTTGTTCTTCAGCTCCTCCCCAAGCCATCTTAATGTAATCCAACTTGTAGTATGGATGGAGAACTGTCAAGACGATCAAAATAAAAGTGCATCAGAATCAAGTTGAACCTACTAAGTGCCAAAATGTAGACCGGCTTATCATCAAGTTTATTATAATACTTTCCGATCTTGGCAAGACCATGGCCAATGGCAGAGTGGTATGGGTGATACTTCAGATCATTCTGCTTTGCTTCCCAACTTGTTTGAAGTTCTTCAAGTGCTGGAATGACATGCCAGAGGGTCAGATGTTGCTCTGCTGAGAAATATTGTTGGATTGCATTGGCATCTGAGATGATGACCTGCATATTGTTGACGTGCTCCCAATCAGCAGCTTTGAGCGTGAACACCGTTCATGGGATTTGTTTATCAACATGGCCATCCCTAGAACGTTGAATAGTTGTAATGGGACCGAATAGCTCATCTGCAGAGGCGATGAATAAGTTGATTGGCTAGAATAATCTGTATAAGTTCCTACATTAGTATTGGTAAAACTAAAGACTTACCTGACGAAGATCATATGCATGGGCAAGCATCTTGTCTGCTGTGCCCCATCAAACATTGCTATGCAGTGGTATCGTGCGTGGAGGATCAATTCCACACCTTCCTTGAAGTGTTCTGAAATATTCGATCTGCTGGCCTGAGCACTGAATCTATTTGATAGGTAAACTTAATCATTGATCAACAAGGCAGCCACAGAAAAGATAAACGAACCTTGATGGCCAATGTACACACAGCAGCAATCACATCAAGAGAGTCTCCAAGTACATGATTGTTGGGGAGCATAGGGTCATATTCCCAGATGGCTGACGTGGTCTCAACAGTTGCAGTTTTGGTGATGGCAGCCATGAGATTGGTGATACCTAGGTTGACGACATGTGCAAGGCAGAACAGGCGACAAGTGAATGGGTCAAATGAATAGATCCTGCATGCATGTAGAAGCCGCTCAACGGTTTCACAAGTTGTGTCATTGTTACTGGCATTGTCGGCAGTGATACAGTAAAGCTGTTGCATATTCGTCAAGTCAAATTCAACACAAAAGAAACCTTGGTCTAACCTTGCTGGCTCCCACAGAAATGAGCCCAGCCCGGTCGCAAAGCCCCACAAAATAATGCCCGACATTGTCTCCAGTGTGCGATCCCAAAATCCCCCGGAATGCAATGACTTCAGCTCGTAAAGTCCACTTTGAGGACATACTGTCAATATGGATCCAATGCACGGTGATGCCAAGGAAAGATGCCTTCGTTTGATCCACAGACCAAAGGTCCATGGTTGTTGATACACGCCCAGCTGATGTTGACTGTAACAGTTTTGCTTCAGTACATGATGGATAGAGCTACATAAAACACCCAATTACCTTGATTTCTTCCTGAATCTTCTTAAAAAATGAAGAGAATGTGTTGTGCAGGTAAATGGTGATGTTGTGAGTCAAAGGAATGTCTATCTTAGTTGCAGAGGGTCGCATGGAAACAAGGCAGTTCCGAAATGAGACTTTGTCAGCCACTGCTAGTGACTTTTGTGTGTCTAGTTGATTACTGTTCACATAGCTTTGCAAGCCGACTCACCTGATTATTGCACACTACAAACTCTGCGACTGATTTCAAGACATCCTCACGTGAGAACGTCCGTGCACTAGCGCCTGTCACCTTTGAAAACTGACCGTCAAGAGTCATCTTCCCAGGCACTTTTTTCTTAACCACTCTTCTTTCAGCCAGTACATTGTGTGGAATTGCGTGGTGGTTTTGCTTAATCTTCTGAGCTTCACAGTGTTCATGATATATTTCATAGTGGCAGCGAATGTGTTGGCGGCACATGGAGTTCCCCCCCATGAAAAATGCCTTGCACTTTCCATGTTTTGCTATCAAGTCCTCATCTGATCTGTATTGTCGTAAGTCCAAGCAAGATAAGCTGCCTTTTGCATTCACTTACTTGCATACATTGCACCAGCGCCCTGCGACCTCCTCAACACTCCATCAGGCTTGATGAACTTGACATGCACCTGATTGGAAAAGATTGTAAGTAAATCCTTTGTCTCCCCTCTCTTTGTGTGCTTCACATCAGGTACTGTAGCGCGATGTTCATGCAACAAGTCGTCCTTCACATCAATCCAGTCAAGCAAGATTGCAAGTTATTGTGCTAGTACATACCTCATCATTTCCCTGGCCCTCGCTGATACCCTCATGTTCCTTGTCCTTGACCTCCTCAATGTCAGATTCCTCGTCTCTATCCTCCACTTCCTCAACCAAAGTGGAGCTGCTGTGGTGCTCTCATCTCTTCTTGCTTTGCCTCTTTGAGCTCTGTGGAACATCTTCATCATTGTCTGACTCACTGTGGCCTGAGCTGGCCCTTCGTTTCCCCAACTTTCTTTTTGAGGATGTCTGGTGCTTTGGTGCACGAGACCGTGCGTTTGTCCATTTCTCTTTCTGACTTTCCAGCTCATGCCCCTTTGCAGTCACAACTTTTTTTGAGAGGACTTTCGAGCTTCAGACATGACAGAAGAGAGCTGAGAGTTAGACCAGGAATCATCCATCTTTATGTACTTGCTGCTGCATGAAATACACTGCTTTGTTTGTATGACAATTTACGTTTTGACATATTTCATCGGTCCTGGTTGGTCCTTTGCGGTTTCGGACTGGTTTCTGGGAAGACCAGTTCAGACCGGTTGCAGCAAAGTGCAGGACCAATCAAGACTGGTCCTGGTTGGTTTGGTTTGGTCTTTGATGCGAAGGAAAAAATTTAGGACTGGTTGCAGTCTCGGTCCTTTCCAAATTAGGAAAAAGACCAGACCAGACTGGACCTTAAAACACTACCATAGATGTCTGGTGAATCGCCAACATGAGTTGAGGGTTACACAAAAAACTTTTTGCATCATGTGACATTTTTTATTTTCATCATAACTCTTTTAAATTTCAATTAATTGCTTATGTAAGACCATGATTGGATTCCACTAATGATTAGCTACAATCTTTAGTAAGACCTCAAAGGGTAAAAATAACATATGTAAATAGCCCCTATCTATTTTGGTGGCATTATATTGATTACCAGAAAGGGGTAGTACTGATTAGCTAATGTTGTGGAATGTTGATTACCAAAAATGCGGAGTATTGATTAGTTGTGTGTAATGAAAGTGTAATAAAAGTGTACCAAAAAAGTGTGGTGAAAGTGTACCAACAAAGTGTACTAAACATGGATCAAAAAGTGTAATGAAAGTGTAAAAAAGTGTAGTGAAAGGGTTACCAAAAAAGTGTAATAAAAGTGTATCAAAAAGTGTAGTAAAAGTGTAGTAAAAGTATACCAAAATAGTGTAATAAAAGTGTAGTGAAAGTGTATCAAAAAAGCATAGTAAAAGTGTACCAACAAGTGTAATAAAAGTGTACCAAGAAAGTGTAGTGACAGTGTACCAAAAAAGTGTAGTAAACATGTATCAAAAAGGGTAATGAAAGTGTACGAAAAAAGCATAGTGAAAGTGTAGTGAAAGTGTGCCAAAAAAGTGTAGTAAAAGTGTATCAAAAAAGCATAGTAAACATGTATCAAAAAGTGTAATGAAAGTGCACTTCAGTCAACTGCCATTTAGGACCTATTAGGCTTGTATATTTCTACAGATGTATCTACCTATGAGGTCCTGACAGGTTGGAAATTCCCAGCTACCCATGAAGATTCTCCATTCTCCAGCACCATGCATGGGGATTCTCCAGAGGCCTATTATAATTCTCCAGCACTATGCTTGGAGATTCTCCATAGCCCTATTTTACATCATTGGAGAAATGTATTTATCCATAATTATCATAATTATTTAATTATTTAGCAGGTGGCTGGGGTCCAAATTGGACTTTCTCCAAGGCTAAATAGGCCTTTCTTTGAGTGCATATGGGACTTTCTCCAGGATTAAATGGGCCTTACTTTGGGTGCATATGGGACTTTCTCCAGGCTAAACAGGCCTTTCTCTGGATGTAAATGGTACTTTCTCCAGGGTTATATGAGTGTTACTTTGGGTGCATATGGGACTTTCTCCTGGGTTAAATAGGCATTTCTTTGTGTGCAAATAGAGGCATTCTTCAGAGTAATCAAGCCATGTTCTGAGCATCAATAGGACTTTCTCTGGGGTTAAGTGGGCCTTTTTCTGTGTGCAAATAAGACTTTCTTCAGGCATAATAGGACCATTTTGAAGTGCAAAAGGGACTTACTCCACACTAAATAAGATCTTTTCTGAGCACAAATGGGACTTCCTCTGAGTTAATGGAGAACTCCCAAGGTGGTATGGAGGATCACCTTGTTGGTGAGGAGAATTGCCAGGGTGGTGTGGAGAATCTCCATGGTGGGGTGCAAAGAATCTCCATGACAGTGTGGAGACTTGTCAAGACTGGTTCTTCACCAATCTGATCTCTACGAGGGGTCTGGGGGTCAGGGGTTGGCCTAGCAGTAAGACCAAGATGTGATGTAGCATAGTTGTGCTTCCTGAGTGATAGGAAGGCTGACCGAGGGTTATACAGAGTGTCCGAGGGTAAACAGTCAGCAACCGAGTACTTGCACAAGGACTGAGACAGAGAGTGCAAAGGAAGAACAAATGAGAAGTATCTTATTCGATATTCGAACTGAAACTACAACAGACCAAGTATCTAGGTATTTATACTGAGTGGAATGGACAAGGCAATGTACAGGAGGACAGGATTACCAATGAACGACGAGCACAGTTGCACTGTGCACTGAGTAAGTATGGTAAGTGCAATAACCGGATTACCAATAGGTATGGTATTAGTAATGAAATGGGACGGGAATATATAGTAACTGGAAATGAGAAAGGAAACATATTAGGTGGTACTCCGATGAAAAGGAGGACAAGTCCAATGGGAGGAGGTACAACTCTGAAAGGAGGAGATCCAAGTCCAACTTAGAGGAGGACAAGTCCTACAGGGGAGGAGTTCAGCACCTGAAGAAGAGGAAGGAAGACATAGGGGGTGAGGGCGTCGGCTTCAGCTTATGTGCTGCGCCCTTGGACAGGCTCAGCCCTCGTATTTCAGAGGAGTGGAGTTACAATGGAGGAGTAGGAGTAGGAGTAGGAGTTGAGTCAGAGGAGGAACTTAGAGTCAGGCAGAAGCAAGATGAGGACGGGGCTTTGTTGATATTTGTACTAAGGTACAAGGAAATACACTGAGACTTATATACTAACTGAAAGGACAGGATCCTTGTGATAAACACAAGACATGTGAAAGGTGGAGTAGGAGAAACATATGAGGGGAGGAAACACATGGAAGGGGTAAACACATGGAAGGAGTAAGTAGCAACAGGGTGACAAGTAACACTGGAAGCATTTCTCAATGTTTCATGACAAAACATTGTGAAAAAATAGAAGTAAGAGATACTCTTTTATTTATAATTTTGTTCAACAAAAAAGACAAATATCATACTGCATTATTTTTGTCATTTTTGTGTCAAGACATGATGTGAGATCATTTCTTATGTTGGGACTATAAAATATTTAGCCTTTTTCTTCTGCCTGTTCCTTGCAAAACAAATAAAGAAAAGACAATGTAACTTTTCTCATAGCAAGTATTTCAGCATGTATTATTAAAAATAAGATACCATATTATTCTTGAAAAAATGTTAAAAGAAACAATAAATTTTTCTTCAAGAAACATCATTATTCCTGGATGCTGATTGGCTGGCTAGAGTGTTATGATCAAAAACATATAGCATATTTCCTAAACATTTATTTTTGTGGAACAGAGTGTCTTTTGATTCAATTTTGGACTATAGAAAATTGAAAATGCTTGCTGTGGGAAAAGTTACATTGTCATTTCTTTATTTGTTTTACAAGGGACAGGAAGAAGAAAAAGGTTAAATATTTTATAGTCCCAACATAAGAAATAACCTCAAATCATGTCTTGACACCAAAATGACAAAAATAATGCAATATGATATTTGTCTTTTTTGTTGAACAAAATTGTAAATAAAAGAGTATCTCTTTCTTGTAAATTTTTACAATGTTTTGTCATGAAACATTGAGAAATGCTTGCAGTGTAAGTGACAGGAAGGAAACACTGCAAGCATTTCTCAATGCTTCATGACAAAACATTGTAAAAAAAATAGAAGAAAGAGATACTCTTTTATTTACAATTTTGTTCAACAAAAAAGACAAATATCATATTGCATTATTTTTGTCATTTTGGTGTCAAGACATGATTTGAGGTTATTTCTTATGTTGGGACTATAAAATATTTAACCTTTTTCTTCTTCCTGTCCCTTGTAAAACAAATAAAGAAATGACAATGTAACTTTTCCCACAGCAAGCATTTTCAATTTTCTATAGTCCAAAATTGAATCAAAAGACACTCTGTTCCACAAAAATAAATGTTTAGGAAATATGCTATATGTTTTTGATCATAACACTCTAGCCAGCCAATCAGCATCCAGGAATAATGATGTTTCTTGAAGAAAAATCTATTGTTTTCTTTCAACATATTTTTAGAAATAATATGATATCTTATTTCTAATAAAACATACTGAAATTCTTGCTATGAAAAAGTTACATTTTCTTTTCTTTATTTGTTTTTCAAGGAACAGGCAGAAGAAAAAGGTTAAATTTTTTATAGTTCTAACATATGAAATGATCTCAAATGATGTTTTGTCAAAGAAAATGACAAAATGATGCTGTATGATATTTGTGTTTTTTGTTAAACAAAATTGTAAATAAAAAAGTATCTCTTTCTTCTATATTTTTATAATGTTTTGTCATAAAACATTGAAAAATGCTTGCAGTGAAACAGGGTATGTACCTGAAGGTATGACAGAAGTGGGCTGGATGGACCAGAGGAACAGAGTAGGAGTTTGGAGGAGAAACATTGGAGTTGGTAGGAGATATGTCGGAGCTAATAGGAGATACATCAGAACAAATAGGAGATGTGTCAGAGTTGGCATGGATGTGACATTAGGTTATCAAACAGAGAGACAGATTGGACAATGCACTCACTGCTCAGTGGCACTACAAGACAGATAGAGAGAAATGGAAAAGGGGAGTACATACTATAAACAGGCAGTGAACATGTGGACACGATTGGGCAACAGGGTACAGGGTGATTGGGTGTCATGGTCATGACAGTATCCCCCTCTTAGGGCCAAGCCCACAAGGCTGCAACATGTATTCCACACCAATTGTGTGCGACCATTGTCTGGGTTTGAAAATCGGTTAGGGCATATAAGACTGGCCTTTGGTGATGGTAACCCAACAAATCCTCTTCTTTCATAACTACTTGATTAACCATGTCTACTGGCAATACTGACAATGTCAACTGGATGTGCGCCCCCTTGCCTGAATTGGAAGGGAAACTGACTGACTCGATACAAGTACAAATCACCAAGTTTGACAAGCAATTGCGTCAATGACAGGAGCTTTTGATGAGGCAGGCAGCTGAGCAAGAGGTGAGAAGGTTGGCAGAAGAAGCCACCAAGAAGAAGGCTGAGGAAGAGGCAAGGAGGGTCGCTGAAGAGAAATGGAGGGCTGAGAAGCAGGTGAAGAAGGTCGCCAAGGAAAAGGCACTGGCCAACTTCGAGGCAAGGCGCAAGGCCAAGGCAGAGGTGAGGGCAAGGGAGAAGGCCCCATCACTGGCAGTGGGTGAGGAGATGCAGGCTCAGTTGGGGGCAAAGCCCAAGGTGTGTGAGTGATTGTCTCTTTTTGATTTCACTGACTTATTGCTTGATTAGCCTTGCCAGGTGACTGCCTGTTCCAACACAGGCATCATGGGGTTCAAGCCCCCTTGTGACCGATGCAGGCAGAGCAGAAACAGCAGTGGGTGTGAGCTGGCCAATGGTGTGTGCACACCGACATGCAGTCAGTGCCAACACTTGAAGGTCAAATGCACCTTTGGTGTATTGACCATGGCAATGGAGCAAGCAACAAGTGGCGAGAAATGGAAGGAGAGTGAGAAGATGGTGGAGATGAACACATCACTGAGAGGAGGGGAGAAGCACAAGCAGATGAAGAAGACAGTTGCAAATGCCACAAGTACCAAGGAGATTGAAATTGCTATGGGTGGCTTCTCGGTGGCTTGGCCCTCCAGTCGCCATGACCCAGTCATGCTGGTCTTGGACTGCCGACTCAGGGAGATTGTTGCAGCCATCAACCATAACACAAGGGAGCTGGCAAAGCTTGGTCGAAAGGTGGAAGGGGTCACCTGGGAGACAAAGAGGGTGGCAGACACGAAGGACCAAAATGGCAAGGGCAAGGCAATGCCCAAGGAAAGTGAGGAACAAGAGGAGTCAGATAGGATGGACAGGGAGGATGGAGAGGACGAGGAGTCGGGGGACAAAGATTGGGATGTTGAAGTCGCACGTGCACCCGGCATAAACCATCAATGAAGTGCACACAAGACTGCGACCCATGTTAGTGTAGACTTAGTAATAGTCCTCTTTAGAGTAGATGTTACATGCCACACATCACACATCACATGTCACAGTCACACATCACACTATTTGTTATATATAAACAGTGGACATTGCTTATATAATATAACAGCTCTTGACCAGCTACCGCTATCATCTCAGGTTGTACACTCCACTCAACAGGTGAGTTGGAGTAGCAGTTCCTCTATGTATATAGGTATTGCTTCAACAGGGGAAGGCGAGTCCAAGTAAATAGTTGGACAGCACTATTGTATTTAGTTTTCTTTTGACTTTGACTTTGTTTTGTACACTATCAATAGACTTAGTTTGGTGATTGGATGACTTAGTGTGAGAGGCTTTTTAAGGGGCCTGGCTTAGTTGGATAGGCTTTGTGATAGTCGGTGTAGGGGGTGAGTCCCTTGAAGGCACAAAAATGGGTGTCTGCCCAAGGAGACCTGGTCTGGCTTGACTAGGGGAGCTAAGGAGAATAGAGCACAGGAGTGCACTCAGAGGTTCTGGGACTCAAGAGCAGAGTAGGGGTGAGGAGTGCAGCACAAATGCACAGGGAGTGCGCGACTAGGGAACAGGGAGGTTGCCTGGAGGGTGTAGACTTGCGCTAGGGAGAACTGGGAGTAGTGGGAACCACCAGAAATTGTCGGAGAACTGAATAGGGTCATCTAGGGTCGTCAGAAAACAAAGGGAGAGTGGCAGGACATGAGAGAAATGATAGGGAAGAGTGGAAATGACACGACTTGCAGTTAGACACTCAGATGGGGCAGAAAAGAAACTTCTTATTTTTGTGAGGACTAGGGCTATATACTGAAGCCTAATCCAGGGGAAAGGGTGCAAGCAATCTGAAGAGAAGGAGAGAGGATGTCAAATCTGGGTCCACTCTGGACAAAGTCTGGATGAAATCTGGTTAAGAACTCGAACGAGAGGGAGGCAGGGGTTGGCCTAGGCTGGGAATTGCTCAGGGGGCAGAGTAGACCGATTGGGTACAACAACAGAAGTAAAGTGTTGACCCCTTGCGTGGATTCCAGTCAAGACAAGAGAGCAGGGACAAGAGATACGGAGTGGGTGACTTAGTTGATTTCAGACTAAAGATACAGGACTGTCAAGACCATGTCCAACTCCAGACTCTTATCCGGTTACTCTGGTTGCATCGCAGCTCTACAGCTCAACTCTGGACCTCTGCGCATCACTCCAGTCCCGGATGCGCACATACCCTTCCGCTAAGTGCGATCCTTTGCATTAGTCTCAATCCAGTCGCTACCATACTTCCCCATCTACCCTGTTGTACCATGAGTTCCCTGTGCTCCGTTTATACCTTCTACCTTGTAGTATTTTCTCCAGACCTTACTTATTTTCATCAGACCTGACCTAGTCCCAACTCCGGTTATTCCTTGTCTGCCCTTTGGGCTGTTTACTTGTCACCATAAATACTCAACCCTAGTTCTCCATAGTATAAGTACCCTGTACTCTGTCCTGTATAGTCAGTCTGAAATCAACTTAGTCTCTACTCCTGTTCTGTCTGTCTCCGCCTGACCGGAACCTACGCAAGGGATCAATGCTCGATCCCCTTGTTGTTGAATCCAATCAGTCCCAACTCTGGCCAGACTAAACCCTTGTCCAGCCTCTGCCCTCCTCCTTCGTCCGTTTATGTCCGGACTTGACCAGACCTCCTACTGGAGTAGACCCGGACTTGACAAGGACCGAGTACAGGACTTTATATATGGAGATGGAAGTAACCTGAGTATATACAGTGACAAGTAAACAACCAGAAACTGGAACAAGGGCACGAGAGTAAAAGGAATAGGTCAGTAAAATAAACAGGGACAGGAAAATAACCAGGGAGTCTGGCTTGAAGCAAACATGGGGAACTGGAAGCATACAGGGATGACAGAGCAAGTGTAGGAACAATGTGGTAAGTGGAACTAAACTGGATTGGAGAAACGACTAGGGTTGAGTACGGACTTAACAGATACTATGTGCACGAGCCTAGTCTGGGACTGGGGATGAAGCACAAGGGCCAGGATTGAGCTGTAGAGCTGCAACGAAACCGGAGTAACTGGGTGAGCGACCGGAACTGGGCATGGTTGTGACAGAGGATGACAGCACTAAGAGGGAACATAATACTAACATAATGACAGCTGTCAGGGATGCTAAAGCAAGGGAAAGGGCTCAGGGACACAAAGGCAGAAGCTAAAGTGACAGGGAGAGAAGCAGAGAGCAAACCCTATGTAACACAACCCTATGCAGTGCGACCTGATGCAATGTGACCCTATGGAGTGAGACCCTAGCAGGGAGAGTGACACGACCTGATGCAGTGTGACCCTATGGCACTTCAGTCACCCCCCATTTAGGACCTATTAGGTTTATATATTTATATACCTAAGAGGTCTTACTGGGTCAGGTATTCCCAGTGGGTGTGTCAAGTCCAGGTCTACTCCGGTAGGGGGTCCGGTCAAGTCCGGATGTAAACAGACAAAGGAGAAGGGCAGAGGGCTGGACAAGGGATTAGTCTGGCCAGAGTTGAGACCGATTGGATTCAATGACAAGGGTGTCGAGCGTTGATCCCTTGCATAGGTTCCGGTCAAGGCGATGGGGTCGGAGACAGACAGAGACTGGAGTAGAGACTAAGTTGATTTCAGACTGAGGTATACAGAATAAACTACGGAGTACTTATACTAAGTAGAAACTAGGGTCGAATACATACGGTGACAAGTAAACAACCTAATAGCGGACAAGGAATGACTGGAGTTAGGACTAGGTCAGGTCTGGTGAAAATGCTACAAGGTATAGGATATATCGAGTTCACAGAGAACTCACGTCAAGGCAGGGTAGATGGCGAGGTGTGGTAACGAGTGAATGGAGCATAGACCAGGTGTCGTGCTTAACGGAAGTATAACTGCGCGACTGTGACCGGAGTAAGTGACTGAGCGACCGGAGTACCCGGATAAGTCCCAGAGTTGGACATGGTCGTAACAGGGTGCTGGAGAAAGTATTTCTCCGTGATTAATTGATTGGGGGGTCAATTTCATGGAGTGTCTGGGGTCCAAATGGAACTTTCTCCACACTAAATGGACCATAATTCAAACCATAATATATTATTATTTCACAATAAATAGGGTTTTCCCCAGCCTAAATAGACCATTTTTTCAGTGATTGATCTAACTTTCACCAATGCAAATAGACCTTTTTCTAGGTGATGAATGTGGTATGACTGGAACTTTCTCCAGCCCAAATAAACCATTTTACCAGTTCAAATGGGTGTTTTTCTAGGGGATGAATGGGTATGACTGGAACTTTCTCCAGCCTAAAATATACCATTTTTTTAATTGATTGACCTGACTTTCAGCAGTTGAAATAGACAATTTTCTAGGTGAGTAATACCATATGAATGGATCTATCTCCAGCCTAAATATACCTTTTTCTAATAGGTTAATCTGCAATAAACAAAACTTGCTCCAGGGTGAATAAATCTGTTTCTCAATGATTGGTTAGGAATAAATGAAACATTCTCCAGCCTGAATAGACCTTTCCTGAGACCATCAATTGGCCAATCTTGGCCAAGGAATTTCCAAAGCACAATGGAGAATCTCCAAGTTGGGTCAGGGATTCTCCAAGGTGGGTCGGGGATTCTCCAAGGTGGGTCGGGGATTCTCCAAGGGGTGCCAGGGATTCTGCAAGGATTTCTGGGGATTCTGCAAGGTGGGCTGGGGGTTCTCCACAGCAGGTTGGGGATTCTCCACAGTGGGTTGAGGATTCTCCAAGGGGTGCTGAGGATTCTCCACAGCAAGCTGGGGATTCTCCAAGGTGGGTTGGAGATTCTCCACAATGAGTCAGGGATTCTCCAATGTCAGGAAAAACTGGTTTGCTATATAGAAGGGGGCTTATCTCTATAGTGATATATGTACTATTATAGTGTCCATAGAGCTATATGGCAAACTATATAGTGTTATATATTATTCTAGAAGTGAGACTGTAGTACTTTACCTAGTTATGACTATGCTCATTAACCTGATCATGACTATGGTACTGACCTAGTCATGACTACACTTCTTAGCCCAATGTACTACACTTTCACCACACTTTCACTTGGTACACTTTTTACTACACTTTTACTATACATTTTTGGTACACTTTAAGTACACTTCTTAGTAAAAGTGTAGTAAAAGTGTAGTAAAAGTGTACCAAAAAGTGTAGTAAAAGTGTAGTAAAAAGTGTACCAAAAGTGTACCAAAAAGTGAAGTAAAAGTGTACCAAAAATGCATAGTAAAAGTGTAGTAGAAGTGTATTAAAAAGTGTAGTTAAAGTGTAGTCAAAGTGTATGAAAAAGTGTAGTAGAAAGTGTAGTAAAATGTGTACCAAAAAGCGTAGTTAAAGTGTAATAAAAGTGTACCAAAAAGTGTAGTAGAAGTGTAGTAGAAAGTGTAATGAAAGTGTACCAAAAAGTGTAGTGAAAGTGTAGTAAAAGTGTAGTAACAGTGTACCAAAAATGTGTAGTAAAAATGTACCACGTAAGTGTAGTATCAATTAGGGTGTGTTGTGTTGTGTTTGTGTGGTAGTGTTGATTATTAAAAATGTGTAGTGATTTAGGATGTGTTGTGTTGTGTTTGTGTGTAGTGTTGATTACCAAAAATGCGTAGTGTGGAAGGATTTGTTGTGTTGTGTTTGTGTTGTAGTGCTCATTACCAAAAATGCGTAGTGTTGATTAGCAATTGTTGTGTTGTGTTTGTGTTGTAGTGCTAATTACCAAAAATGCATAGTGTTGATTAACAATTGTTGTATTGTGTTGTTGTGTTGTGTTTGTGTTATAGTGCTCATTACCAAAAATGTGTAGTGTTAATCAGCAATTGTGGTGTTATGTTTGTGTGGTAGTGTTGACTACCAAAAATGTGTAGTGTGGAATAGCAAGTTGTCATGACCGCATGACCCCTCATGACTCCACAAGGCCTCTAGACTGTTGAAGAGTCAAGTCCGATCACAATCGGACACCTCCAATGCTACATATCCATCTCCGCTCCGACAATTGACGCTCCGTCTCCTTTTAGTATATAGTTCTGTGCTTACACCTCTGGTTATTGTATGCTTCCATTCCGCTTCTGTTCCTGTTTCCCTTGTTCCCATTTTAGATTACATCTGATTACTCATAGCTGTGTCCTGTTAACCTTTTTGATCTGTTACGCTTATCACTGATCTCCATTCTGTGTATGTTACTCATCCATTTGTCATCTTCTTAACTATGTCTCCACTGTGTCTCTCCTCCGCTTCTCGGTTACTATACATATCTGATGTAAAGTATAAGTACTCCGCATGCTGAGGGGATTGTCCCTCAGTTCAAATACTTCCTGCGAACTCCCCTCTGTTTCCTCTGTCTCCTCTGCCTTCTGGCAACTCCAACCTTCATTGGACTTCCATCACTCTGTCTCTCAGTCCTCCGAAATACGAGGATGCAGGTATCACAAGGGTGCAGCACATACGCTGAAGCCAAAGTCCTCAACTCCTCCACATCTCCTCTGCTTGTCGTCGACAACCCTTCGCACTTACAGCTGTTTTCATATATATGCGGAAACGCATCGAGTGATTTGACGCGGCGGAAATACCCGAGTTGAGACCCCGAAACTGCGTAGTCAGTAAATAATGCAAGCCGCACGGTAGTACAGTTTTACTCCAAGCATTGTTGTCGTCCGCCATGCCTCCATATACGGTGTCTGCAGACCTCAAGGCCCGGATCCCAGTCCTTCATGCCCGTGGTTATGGGATCCAGAAGATCTGCCACACTCTTGGTATCAAGAAGACTCTAGTTTACAAGACTCTCAGCCTTCACTGCTTGTTTGGCACCATTGAGAACCCATCTCGTTGCCACCGAGGCCGCAACCGGTTTCTCTCCTTGGCAGACCTCCAATTTATCCTCGATCTCCTTCAGTCCAAACCCACTATCTACCTTGATGAACTCCAAAATGAGCTTCTTCGCCAGCTGGGTTGCCAGATATCCATCCCATCCCTCTTTCGCACCCTACAGCGCCTCAATTTCAGTAGAAAACGAGTTTCTGCTCCCGCACTTGAACGAAATGAGAGCAAACGAGCCATCTTTATGAACCGCATTGCGGAGATCGCACCAGATGCAAATATGCTACTGTTTGGAGACGAGGCTGCAAGAGATATTCGTACACTCTTTCGGAAGGATGGGAGAGCTTTGAAGGGTGCTCGATGTGTACAGAAGAAGCATTTTTTACGAGGCGTTCGTTACTCCATTGTCCCAATCATCACCCTTGATGGCATAATTACCTATGAAATCATCGAGGGCCCTGTAAACAGCGAGCGGTTTGCTCGTTTCCTACGGGAATATGTTGTAAGTGGTCATCAAACAGTACATATCCAATTCTAATCAAGTGTGTAGCTTCCTCTTACAACCCCATATCCTGGCCCTCGGAGTGTGCTTGTCCTGGACAACTGTCGAATTCACCACAACGAAGATATTCGCCGGCTTATTGAAGATGAAGCACGTAAGTTGCATTTCAAGTGCCAGGCCATTACTGATATATGTTCTAGAGTGCCGTCTCGTGTTCTTGCCCCCCTACTCACCAGATTATAACCCAATCGAGTTTGCATTTTCATCTATCAAGGCTTTCCTGTGTCATCATCAGGATACATCCATCACAGCTATTATCCAAGCTTGCCAAGAGATCACCCCAGAGAAAGCAGAAGGATATTTTCGAGCTTCAGGGTACATAGCATAGTAGTAGTACAATTTATGAATGTATGTG
>Ga0307518_10001920_pt1 | contig 15375 bp, 11 predicted proteins | sample 25_EM_MG_FD_203889 | JGI IMG/M metagenome (GOLD analysis project Ga0307518, IMG submission 203889) | Populus trichocarpa ectomycorrhiza microbial communities from riparian zone in the Pacific Northwest, United States - 25_EM | ecosystem: Host-associated > Plants > Roots > Unclassified | place...
TCAGCTGCGTCACCAGTTCTTCGCGCAGGCCGGGGACCTGCCAGTCGAAGCCGTCCGGGGTGACCTGGTTCAGCACCGGCAGCGGGATGTGCACGGTGACGCCGTCCGCGTCGGCACCCGGCTCGAACTGGTACGTGAGCTTGAAGGTCTGCGTGCCCTGCGTCCAGAAGTCGGGGTAGTCGGCCTCGCGCACGCCACCCGCGGTCTCGTTGATGAGCATCGTCTTCTCGAAGCTCAGCAGGTCGGGCTCGGTGTGCCGCGCCTTCTTCCACCAGCTGTCGAAATGCCGCGCGGAGACGACGTCGGCCGGGACACGCTGGTCGTAGAACTCGAACAACGTCTCGTCGTCGACCAGGATGTCGCGGCGGCGCGCCCGGTTCTCCAGATCCTCGACCTCGTCGAGCAGCGCGCGGTTCTCGCGGAAGAAGTGGTGCCGGGTCTCCCAGTCGCCCTCGACCAGCGCGTGCCGGATGAACAGCTCGCGGCTCACCTCGGGATCGATGCGGCCGTAGTTCACCCGGCGGTCGGCGACGAGCGGGACGCCGTACAGCGTCACCTTCTCGAGCGCCATCACCGCGCCCTGCTTGCGTTCCCAGTGCGGCTCGGAGTAGTTCCGCTTCACCACGTGCCCGGCGAGCGGCTCGACCCATTCCGGCTCGATCCGCGCGTTGACCCGGCCCCACAGCCGCGAGGTCTCGACGAGTTCGGCCGACATGACGAACCGCGGCTGCTTCTTGAACAGCGCCGAACCCGGGAACACCGAGAACCGCGCCCCGCGTGCGCCGAGGTAGTCGCCCTTGGCCGGATCCTTGAGCCCCACATGCGACAACAGCCCGGCGATCAGCGACGTGTGCACCCGTTGCGGATCGGCCGGGCCGGAGGTGGAGAGGGTGATGCCGAGCGGTTTGGCCAGCTGACGCAGCTGACTGAAGATGTCCTGCCATTCGCGGATGCGCAGGTAGTTCAGGTACTCGTTGCGGCACATCCGGCGGAACTGGTTGGTGGACAACGCCTTCTGCTGCTCGCTGACGTACTCCCACAGGTTGAGGTACGCCAGGAAGTCCGACGTCTTGTCCGCGAACCGCGCGTGCTGCTCGTCCGCCGCCTGCTGCTTCTCCGCCGGCCGCTCGCGCGGGTCCTGAATGGACAGTGCGGCGGCGATGATCATCACCTCGCGGACGCAGCCGTTGCGCGAGGCCTCCAGCACCATCCGCGCCATCCGCGGGTCGACCGGGAGCAGCGCGAGTTTGCGGCCGGTCTCGGTGAGCTTCTTGCCGTCCGACATCTCGAACGCGCCGAGCTCCTGCAGGAGCTGGACACCGTCGGTGACCTGGCGGCGATCCGGCGGCTCCACGAAGGGGAACGCCGCGATGTCGCCGAGGCCGAGCGAGGTCATCTGCAGGATGACCGACGCGAGGTTGGTCCGCAGGATCTCCGGATCGGTGAACTCGGGCCGCGCGTCGAAGTCGTCCTCGGAGTACAGGCGGATGCAGATACCGTCTGACGTCCGGCCGCAGCGGCCCTTGCGCTGGTTCGCCGACGCCTGCGAGACCGGCTCGATCGGCAGCCGCTGCACCTTGGTGCGGTGGCTGTAGCGCGAGATCCGCGCGGTGCCGGGGTCGACGACGTACTTGATGCCCGGCACGGTCAGCGAAGTCTCGGCGACGTTCGTCGCGAGCACGACCCGGCGCCCGGTGTGGCGCTGGAACACCCGATGCTGGTCCGACGACGAAAGCCGCGCGTACAGCGGCAGGATCTCGGTGTTCTTCAGGTCCTGTTTGGACAGGGCGTCCGCGGCGTCGCGGATCTCCCGCTCACCGGAGAGGAACACCAGGATGTCGCCGGGGCCCTCGTGCTGGAGTTCGTCGACGGCGTCGCAGATGGCCTGCGTCTGGTCGCGGTCCTGATCGGCGTCCGGATCGTCGGGGTCGATGATCGGCCGGTAGCGGACCTCGACCGGATAGGTCCGGCCCGAGACCTCCACGATCGGCGCGTCGTCGAAATGCTTGGAGAACCGCTCCGGGTCGATCGTCGCCGAGGTGATGATCACCTTGAGGTCGGGGCGTCGCGGCAGGAGCTGCTTGACGTAGCCGAGGATGAAGTCGATGTTGAGGCTGCGCTCGTGCGCCTCGTCGATGATCAGCGTGTCGTACTGCCGCAGCATCCGGTCGGTCTGGATCTCGGCGAGCAGGATGCCGTCCGTCATCAGCTTGACCAGTGTGTCCTGCCCGGACTGGTCGGTGAACCGGACCTTGTAGCCGACGGTCTCGCCGAGTTCGGTGTTCAGCTCGGAGGCGATGCGGTCGGCGACCGTGCGCGCGGCCAGCCGCCGCGGCTGCGTATGCCCGATCTGGCCGCGGATGCCGCGACCGAGTTCGAGGCAGATCTTGGGCAGCTGCGTCGTCTTCCCCGACCCGGTCTCCCCCGCGACGATCACCACCTGGTGGTCGCGGATGGCCTCGGCGATCTCGTCCTTCCGCTGGCTGACGGGCAGCTCTTCGGGGAACGTGATCTTCGGGACGCTGTCCCGCCTGCGGGTGATCCGGAGTTCGGCGGCCTCGATGTCGGCCTCGATCTGCGCGGTGACGCTCTGGGCGTTACGCGCTTTCCGGGCACCGTCGAGCCGGCGCCGGAGGCGGTGCTCGTCGCGCGACATCAATTCGGGCAGGCGAGCGCGCAGGGCGCCGAGCGGGGAAGGTTGAGAAGCCATGACCGGCACCAGGATAGCCGTGCGTGACGATCCGGGCCTCCGAATATCCCGCACGTCACCACCACCCCGCGCATTTCGTCCTCTGAATGCGGTAGTTGGCAGCGCGAACCACCGCATCCAGAGGACTAAACGCGGGTGAGGGAGCCCGGCGTGAGGTCGGCGAGCCGCCGGTGCCCGGACAGGCCCATGGTCAGGTCGAGGTCGGCGAGCAGGCTCCGCAGCACGTGCCGGACGCCGTCCTCCCCCGCGTGCGCCAGCCCGTAGACCCACGGCCGCCCCACCAGCACGGCCTTGGCCCCGAGCGCGAGCGCCTTGGCGATGTCGGCGCCGGTGCGGATCCCGGAGTCGAACAGGATCTCCAGCCGATCGCCGACCGCCGCCACGATCTCCGGGAGCGCGTCGAGCGAGGCGATCGCGCCGTCGACCTGGCGGCCGCCGTGGTTGGACACGACGATCCCGTCCATCCCGGCGTCCACGGCGCGGCGCGCGTCGTCGGGGTGCTGGATGCCCTTGAGCACGATCGGCCCGTCCCAGTGCTCGCGCAGGAACGGCAGCCGGTCCCACGTGCTGTCGGTGCCGGTGATCATCGAGATCCAGCGCAGGATCGCCGTCGGCGCGTCCTCTTCCGGCGTCTTCTCCAGCAGGCCGCGGAACACCGGGTCGCTGAGCGGGACGCCGAGCCCCTCGCCCTTGATGAACGGCAGGTACGCGTGGTCGAGGTCGTTCGGGCGCCACGCGAGGGTCCAGGTGTCGAGCGTGACGACGAGCGTCGTGAACCCGGCGGCCTTCGCCCGCGCCAGGATGCTCGCGCAGACGTCGTTGTCGGTCGGCCAGTACAGCTGGAACCAGCGCGGCCCCTCGCCACTGGCCTCGGCGACGTCTTCGATGCTCGTGGAGGACGCCGTCGACATGACGTAGGGCAGGCCGACCGACGCCGCGGCGCGCGCGGCCGCCGGTTCGGCGCCCTCGTGCACGATCGACTGGACGCCGACCGGCGCCAGCAGCACCGGCGCCGGAACGGGCGTGCCAAGGACCGTCGTGGACAGATCGCGTTCTGTGGCGCCGGTGAGCATCCGCGGCACCAGGCGCCAGCGGTCGAACGCCTCGCGGTTGGCCAGGGCGGTGGCGCCGGAACCGGCCGAACCGGCGACGTACCAGAACGGTCCCGGCTCCAGGATCTCCCGCGCCGACTCCTCCAGCTTCGTGGCGTCGGTGGAGCACGGCGGGAAGACACCGCCGAGTCCTTGCAGGTAGATCTCGTTCTGGTAGCCGCCGAACCGCTCCGTCACCCAGGCCTCCTCGTCACGTCGCCCTGGCCGGCTCGTCGCGGCGGGTCGAAGTCCCCCGGACAATACTCGCCGGTAGCAACCAGGTGAGTTTCTCGGAGCGGATGACCGCGACTGGACCGATCACGGCCAGCAGGAGGACGTAGCCCGCGACGAACGGCGCGACCCGCGAGTCCAGCCCGGCCGCGGTCGCCATCGCCGCGAGCACCAGCGAGAACTCGCCCCTGGTGAGCACGGTCAGCCCGATGTTCACCCCGGCCTGGCGATCGAACCCGTTCACGCGCGCGGCCAGCGCGCCCGCGCCCAGGTTCAGCACGATCGTCAGCGCCACCGCGATCAGCACCGGCACGACCACCGAACCGACCGCGTTCGGGTCGATGCTGAGCCCGAAGATGAAGAAGAACAGCGCGCCGAACGCGTCCCGCAGCGGGAGCACCAGCTTGTGGATCCGCGGCGCGACCTTCGAGCCGCCGAGCATCATGCCGACCATGAACGCGCCGATGGCGTCGGACACCCCGACCTCCTCGGCGACGGCGGCGCCCATCACCGCGACACCGACGAAGCAGACGGTCAGCAGTTCGTCGTCGGCCGAGCCGAACAGCTTCGACACGACCCGGCCGCCCCAGCGCGCGAGCGCGGCCATGACGATCAGGAACGCGAAGGCCTTCCCGAAATCGGCGAGCGCCGAGCCGAAGCTCCCGGCGCCGGACAGCACCGGCTGCAGCAACGCCAGGTACAGCGCGAGGAAGATGTCCTCGATCACGATGATGCCCATGATCAGCCGGGATTCGGGGTTGTCCATCCGGCGGGATTCGAGCAGGAGTTTGGTGACGATCGCCGACGACGAGATCCCGATGGCACCGGCGATGACCAGCGCCTCCCTGGTCCCCCAGCCGAGCAGGAAACCGAAGGCGAGCCCGCCGCCGATGTTCAGGATCAGGTAGATCAGCCCGGACCAGACGAGTTTGCGCCCGCCCTTGGCCAGATCGTCGAGGGAGAACTCGAGGCCGAGGTAGAACAGGAGGAAGACGAGCCCGAGCCCGGCGAGCACACCGAGTTCGGCCGGATCGTCCACAAGGGACAGTCCGGGAGTGTTGGGGCCGAAGACGAAACCGGCCAGCATGAACAGGGGGATGGTGGGCAGCCCGATACGGGCGCCGGCTCTGGCGATGACGCCGGCGGCGAGGAACGCCCCGCCGACGGCCAGCAGGGCATGACCGGAACTCATGGAGACCTCCATGGATGGCTGATGCGGGAAGAAGACGCCGATCAGCGCGGAGGTGCCCGTGCGGGCGCCTGGGGCACCGCACGGGTGACGACGACGGGTTCGCCCTGCTCAGGGGCGTGGCCGGCGTCGGGGAGGTCGACGGTCTCCGTTTCGACGGGAGCGTCGGCGAGGGGAACGGCCTGCCCGCCATGGAAGGCGGGCAACGGATGGGTCGCGAACACGGCGACGGGATCTTCCTTCGCGGCCCGGCCGTGCCCGTGGGGAACGGTCGGCGTGACGAAGGCGAAGACGAGCAAGATCAGCAGGAAGAAGACGGAACGGTGCCGTGGGGCGGGGGCACGGGTCGTCGTCATCTGCCCACCACTTTACCAGTCCTTTATAGAGTCACGGCTCACGCCACATGGGCAGCATCGGCGGCCCGCCCTCGACCGCGAAAGCCGGTCCGTGATCACGGAAACCCAGCCGCCGGTACAGTTTCGCGCTCTCCGGGCTGCTCGCCTCCAGGTACGCGGGCACAGGGGCGTACCGGTCGAGACCGTGCTGCAGCAACCGTGCGCCGACCCCTCGCCGCTGTGCCTTCTCGCGGACGCCGATGAACTGCGCGTGGTGGTATTCGCCGCCAGGGGCTCGCTCCGTCATCAGCTCGAACAACGCGATGAGCCTGCCGAGCTCTTCCCCGGTGAGCCCGGCGAACGCGGCCCCGTCGAGGTCGTCCTCGCCGCGGGGCGTCCAGACGACGGCGGCGGAAAGATCGTCGGTGACGTCGACGTGGCCGCCGACGGCGAGCGCTCCCGCCAGGACCGCCCGGTGGAAGATCCGCTGCGCCACCGCGCGCCGCTCGTCACCGGGGAAGACCCACACACTGACCGGGTCGTTCTGGAAGGCCTCGGCCAGCACGTCGATCACAGTGTCCATTTCGGACGGTCGAGCGGCGCGTACGATCATCGTCCCATCCTCAGCTTGACCGGTTCGTCGTCCTCTTCGAGCGGGCCACCGATGGCGGCGTACGTCTCGGGATCCTTCGTCCGCAACACTTCCGCGCGCAGGAAGCCCGCCAGCGCGGCGACGAGCACGAGACCGGGCAGCCCCCAGCGCAACAGGAACGTCCCGGCCGGGCCGAGCAGCAGATCGAAGTTGAGCAGGATCAGCGCCAGGACGGCCGACAGCGCGAGGATCGCGAGCGACGGCGCGATCCAGCGGCGCCAGGCGTTTTCGGTTTGGCGGCGCCGTTTGAAGAAGCCGATCACCGAAAGCGAGACGGCGATCATGATCACCACGACACCGGTGGACGCCGTCGTGCCGAGCCAGGTGAACAGTTCGGTCACCGGGTCGCGGCCCGCGATCGCGAAAAGCGACACGACCGCCAGCGCGAGCGCGGTCTGCGTGAGCGAACCGGCCACCGGCGCGCCGGTGCGTTTGCTGGTCTTGGCCAGCGAACGCGGCAGCAACCCTTCCCTGCCCAGCGCGAAGAAGTACCGCGCGACGGCGTTGTGGAAGCTCAGCAGCGCCGCGCACTGGCCGGTCACGAACAGCGTGTACGCGACGTCGGAGAACGTGCCGCCGAGATGTTCGCCCGCCAGGTTGAACAGCAGGTCCGGGCCCTGGGCGGCCGCGGTCGTCACGATGACGTCCGGCCCGGCGCCCACGGCCAGCGCGAGCGACGAGACGACGTAGAGCACCGCGGTGAGAGCGATCGCGGCGAACGTCGCCCGGCCGACCGTGCGGCTGGGTTCGCGGGTCTCCTCGCCGTAGGTCGCCGCGCCCTCGAAGCCGATGAACGCGGCCGCGGAGAACGCGAAGACCGCGCCCACCCCGGTGGTGAACAGGCTCGACGGCTCCAGCGGGACCCAGGAAACGCTGCCACCGGCCGGATTCGAGAACAACGCGATGTCGACGATCGCGACGACGGCCACCTCGAGGCACAGCGCCACCCCGAGCACCTTGGCGTTGAGATCGACCCGCAGGACGCCGAGCGCGCCGACGAGAAGCACCATGACCAGCGCGCACAACCACCACGGCGGCGGGGATCCGGTGAGCGTGCCCAGCCAGGTCGACACCGACCAGCCGAACAGACCGTAGATGCTGATCTGGATGGCGTTGTAGGAGATCAGCGTGACGAACGCGATCCCGGCGCCGGTGGATTTGCCGACCCCGTTGGCGACGTACGGGTAGAAGGCGCCCGCGTTGGTGATGTAGCGGCTCATCGCCGCGTACCCGACCGCGAACAGGCCCAGGATCGGGGCGAGCAGGAGGAACGACAGCGGCACCCCGAGACTGCCGGTGACCGCGTAGTTCGTCGGGACCCCGCCCGCGATGGCGAAGAGCGGACCCGCCGCGGCCACCACGAAGAACACGATCTGGGCGGCCCCGAGCCGTCGATGACCGAGACCGCGCCGCGGTCTTTGCGTACCCATGGACCCGTCCCCCCGGACGTCGGTTTGGCGGTGCGGACGTTCTTGATCTTGCGAAGCCATCCCACCCTAGGGCCGGGCACCCCGGGCAGGTACGTCCGTTCAGGCTAAAAACGGACCTCGGGTCGCAATGGTCCGCGCGCTACCGCTACTTTGGCGTCCCGCACTTCAACGCCGGAGGGCGTGCCATTCATGCGTCGGCTGACCTTGGTCGATTCCCTGTTCTTTCTCGCCCACGACGAGTTCACCGGAAAACCCGCGCTGCGCCGCACGGGACTCGGCATCGGAATGGCGGGCTCCGCGCTCTGCGATCTCCTCCTCGCCGAGCGGATCACCGTGGAACGCAAGCGAATCCGCCCGCTGTCACGGCGCGGCCTCGCCCATCCCCCGCTCGACGAGGTGTTCTCGGAAATCCTCCGTGAACGCGAGCGGCACACCGTCCGGGAATGGGTCACCCATCTGCGGCACGACCTCGGGGAAACGGTCGCGGAGAATCTGCTCGCCGCCGGGGTGATCGACCGCGAGACCGACCGGATGCCCCTGCGGAAGAATCACCGGTACCCGCCGCGGGATCTGCTGATGTCGACGGCGGCGCGCAGCAAGGTGCGGGCGGCCGTCCTCGGCACCGAACAGCCGGATCCGCATTCGGTCTGCCTTGCCCTACTGGCCTGGACCATCGGGCTCGACGACTTCTGCGAACCGGAACTCGACCGGGCGGGCCTGCGCGCCTGGGCCGAGTCCACGCATCGGGAGCTTCCGAAGGCGCTCGCCGAGCTGATCTCGGGGGTCGACGCGGTATGCGCCGCCGTCGTCTACACCGGCGACCGGCGGTAACGAAAATCTTCGACCGGCTCGCCCCCTTGCCGGAAACTGTCACCCGTGGTTATCGTGTCCGCACGCCGCAGCAACACCCTGACAGAAAATGACAATTTCCTGTGGAAAGGGACACCTTTCATGAGTGACACCCTGCGGCCCGCGATGCGTCGTGCTCTCGGCGCGGTCTCCGTTCTCGCCCTCGCCGTTTCCGGCCCCGTCGCGATCTCTTCGCTCGCGTCCGCGGCGCCCATCCCGGCGTCGGCGTCGATCTTCGCTTCCGGTGGCGATCTCGCCTCGCCGGAGAAGAAGGAGATCGCGATGCAGATCGTCTCCAGCGCGGAAAACTCTTCCCTGGACTGGAAAGCACAGTACTCCTACATCGAGGACATCGGCGACGGACGCGGGTACACCGCCGGCATCATCGGGTTCTGCTCCGGCACCGGGGACATGCTGGAACTCGTCGAGCGCTACACGAACTCGGTCCCGGACAACCCGCTCGCGGAATACCTCCCGGCGCTGCGCAAGGTCGACGGCACCGATTCGCACGAAGGGCTCGGCAGCGGTTTCGAAAACGCGTGGCGGGAGGCCGCCGGCCGCGAGGACTTCCAGGCCGCGCAGAACAGCGAACGCGATCGCGTCTATTTCGACCCCGCGGTGAATCAGGCGAAATCGGACGGCCTGGGCGCACTGGGACAATTCATCTACTACGACGCCATCGTGATGCACGGCCCGGGCACCAGCCAGGACAGCTTCGGCGGTATCCGCTCGGCCGCGCTCCAGCAGGCCGAGCCGCCCGCGCAGGGTGGTGACGAGACGGCGTACCTCAAGGCGTTCCTCGACGCGCGGCGCGTGGTCATGAAGCAGGAAGAGGCGCACGCGGACACCTCGCGGATCGACACCGCCCAGCTGGTGTGGCTCAACGACGGCAACCTCGACCTGCACACCCCGCTGAAGTGGGCGGTCTACGGGGACCCGTACGAGATCGACTAGCGCACCGCCCGCTTCCGGCCTCGTGAGTGGCAAGGACGGTTAGAACCGTCCTTGCCACTCACGAGGCGAGCAGGTCCTCGGCGGTCCGCGTGTTGATCACCCGGTCCGGCTCGATCCCCAGTTCGTTGGCCCGCGCGCAGCCGAACACCAGCCAGTCCAGCTGGCCGGGCGCGTGCGCGTCGCTGTCGATCGCGAAATCGCAGCCCAGGTCGATGGCCAGGTTCAGCAACCGCGTCGGCGGATCCCGGCGCTCGGGCCGCGAGTTGATCTCGACGGCGACACCGTTGTCCCGGCACGCGGTGAACACCGCTTCCGCGTCGAATTCCGACTCGGGCCGTTTCCCTCGGCCGCCCATCACCAGCCGTCCGGTGCAATGCCCCAGCACGCGGACCAGCGGATGCCGCACCGCGGCGATCATCCGCGGCGTCATCTCCTTCGCGGGCATCCGCAGTTTCGAGTGGACACTCGCGACGACGAAGTCCAGCCGCTCCAGCAGTTCTTCCTCCTGGTCGAGCGTGCCGTCCAGGTGGATGTCGACCTCGATGCCGTGCAGGATCCGGAACGGCGCCATCGTCTCGTTCAGTTCCGCGACGACGTCCATCTGGCGGCGCAGCCGCTCGGGAGAGAGCCCGTTCGCGACGGTCAGCCTCGGCGAGTGGTCGGTCAGCACCATCCATTCGTGGCCGAGCGCGCGGGCGGCCTCGGCCATCTCCTCGATCGGGCTCCCGCCGTCGGACCAGTCCGAATGGGTGTGGCAGTCGCCGCGCAGCGCCGCCCGCATCGCGCCACCGTCGGGCAGCTTCGGCTCGCCGATCTTCTCGAAATACGCGGGACGGCGTCCGGCGAGGACGTCCTCGACGACGGCCGCGGTCGCCTTGCCGATATTCGGCAACGCGGTCAAGGTGCCCGCCGCGGCGCGTTTGCGCAGGTCGTCCGGCTCGACCTTGGCGATCACCGAGGCCGCCTGCCGGAACGCCCGCACCCGGTAGGTCGGCTCGCCCGCGCGCTCCAGCCGGAACGCGATCTCCCTCAACGCCTGCGCCGGTTCCATGCCTACCTGTCTACCCCGTCAGCGGCGAAGAGGCAGCTCATGGAGTGTCACGTCGCGCAGGTCGCCGTCGCGGATCTCGGCGGTCTGATACGTGCAGAACGGCTGCCGCCGCCGGTCGGTCGGCGAGCCGGGGTTCAGCAGCCGCAGCCCGTTCGGCGTGACGGTGTCCCAGGGGATGTGGCTGTGCCCGAACACGAGGACGTCGGTGGCCGGGAAGAGCTCGTCGCAGCGCCGTTCACGGCCTTGTTTGCCGCCGGTTTCGTGGATGACCGCCAGGCGGACGCCGTCGAGGTCCGCCCGCGCGATCTCGGGGAGCCGGGCCCGCAGGTCCGCGCCGTCGTTGTTGCCGTAGACGCCGATGAGCCGCTCGCTCCGGGCTTCGAGTTCGTCCAGCAGGGCGACCTCGACCCAGTCGCCGGCGTGGACGACGACGTCCGCCGCGTCGACCTCGCGCCAGACCTGATCCGGCAGCGCCTTCGCGCGCAGCGGCAGATGGGTGTCGGCGATGAGCAGAAGCCGCATCAAGCGTCTCCGATGGTCTCGAGCGTCCGCTCCAGGAAATCGCCGATGTGGGCACGCAGCAACCCGGCCGCACCTTCGGCGTCGCCCTTCTTCGCCGCCGCCAGCACCGCCTTGTGCTCGGTCCATTCCTTGCGCCAGCTGGGATTCGCCTCCCAGCCGACCACGCTGATCAGCGCGGCGCGGTCCCTGAGGTCGTCCAGTATCGAGACCATCAGCGGATTGCCGCAGCCGCTGTACAGCGCGCGATGGAACCGGCGGTTGAGCAGGCTGAGCGCGGCGTGATCCTTGTCCGAGAGCGCCGCCGACGCCTCTTTCAGCGCTTCCGCGGCGTCTTCGAGCAGGTCCGGGGAGCGGCGTTCGACCGAGCGGCGCACGGCCTCGGGCTCCAGCACCATGCGGACGTCGTACACGGATTTCGCCAGCTCCGCGTCCACCACGCACACCGAAGCGCCCTTGTACGGGCTGAACGTCACGAGTCCCGTGTTCGACAGCACCTTGAGCGCCTCGCGGACCGGCGTCTTCGACACGCCGAGCCGGGCCGCGAGTTCGGCTTCGACCAGGGGCTGGCCGGGCTTCAACTCCCGGGTGAGGATGCCGCGGCGGATCTCGTCGAGCACCACTTCGGTCCGGGACGCGGGCAGGCTGAAGGTCGAAGACATGGGCCGATCATATATGAGATGCCATACTCGCCCTCATGAGGAACCCTGAGGAACTCCGAAGCCACCGTTGGTTCGGCGGCGAAGAACTGCGCGGCTTCAGCCATCGGGCCCGGAGCAGGCAGCTCGGCTACAACCCGGAAGAACACCTCGGGAAACCCGTCATCGCGATCCTCAACACCTGGAGCGACATCAATCCCTGCCACATGCATCTACGCGAGCGGGCGGAACAGGTCAAACGCGGGGTGTGGCAGGCGGGCGGATTCCCGCTGGAATTCCCGGTCGCGACGCTGTCCGAGACGTTCCAGAAGCCGACACCGATGCTCTACCGCAACCTGCTTTCCCTGGAGACCGAGGAAATCCTGCGGTCCTACCCGATCGACGGCGCGGTGCTCATGGGCGGCTGCGACAAGACGACACCGGCCTTGCTGATGGGCGCGACGAGCGCGGGGCTGCCCTCGATCTTCGTGCCCGCCGGGCCGATGCTGCGCGGGCACTGGCGGAACGAGGTGCTCGGCAGCGGCACCGACATGTGGAAGTACTGGGACGACAAGCGGGCCGGGCTGATCGGCGACGAGGAACTGTCCGAATTGGAGCGTGGGCTGGCCCGTTCTCCCGGAACCTGTATGACGATGGGCACCGCGTCCACGATGATGTCGGTCGCCGAAGTGCTCGGGCTGACGCTGCCCGGCGCGGCGTCGATCCCCGCCGTCGACTCGGCGCATCACCGGATGGCCGCGGCGAGCGGCGCCCGTGTCGTCGAGATGGTGTGGGAGGACCTCACCATCACGAAGATCCTCGACGAGCGCGCGTACGCCGACGCGATCACCACCGTGCTGGCGCTCGGCGGGTCCACCAACGCCGTCATCCACCTGATCGCGATGGCCGGACGCGGACGGATCCCGTTGTCCGTCGACGATTTCGACGCGATCGCGCGCCGTGTCCCGGTACTGGCGAACATCCGGCCCGGCGGCGACTGGCTGATGGAGGATTTCTACTACGCCGGCGGGCTTCCCGGCCTGCTCTCCCGGCTGACCGACCTGCTGCACACCGATCGCCTCACGGTCACCGGCCGCACTCTCGGCGAAAACCTGGCTTCGGCGCGGGTGCACGACGACGACGTCATCCGCACGCGTGACAACCCGGTCGCCGCGGAAGGAGGAGTCGCGGTGCTGCGCGGGAATCTCGCGCCGTCCGGTGCGGTGATCAAGCACATCGCCGCCGAGCCCCGGCTGCTCGTCCACACTGGACCCGCGGTGGTCTTCGACGACTACCAGGACTTGAAGAAACGCATCAACGACCCCGCGCTCGGCATCACCGAGGACTCCGTCCTGGTGCTGCGCGGATCCGGCCCGCTCGGCGGCCCCGGCATGCCCGAGTACGGGATGCTGCCGCTGCCGGATCACCTGCTGGCCAAGGGGGTCCGCGACATGGTCCGCGTTTCCGACGCCCGGATGAGCGGCACCAGTTACGGCGCCTGCGTGCTGCACGTCGCGCCGGAGTCCCATGTGGGCGGTCCGCTCGCGCTCGTCCGCGACGGCGACCCGATCACCTTGGACGTCCCTTCGCGACGGCTGAGCCTCGACGTCGATGATGCGGAATTGCAACGCCGCCGGGCGGCCTGGAACCCGCCCGCACCGCGCTACGAACGTGGTTACGGCGCGTTGTACTCCGAACACATCACGCAAGCTGATGAAGGCTGTGACTTCGATTTTCTCGCTCGGGTGGGCGAAAACCCCGAACCTGACGCCCAGTGACCACCCGACGGAGTGACCCGCTCACCCAACCGGGCGAGTTGCAGGCCCACAAAACGCGCCCCGTATCTTGAACCTACGTCCGGAACGTGTGGAAGCCCGGATGTTCGATCACGAAGCCCGGCGCTCGCCGGACCGTGGAGGGTGGAGAGTTGCCGCAGGAACCGCGCTGGCCCGAGTCCCACGCTGAGCAGACGGACATTCTCCCGGTCGTCACGCCCGGGTTCGCGGAGTCTGCCACGCCGCAGGAGCCCGCGCCACCGAAGCGCCGTCGCAGCTACCGCAAGGCCGCCTTCATCGGCGGCGGCGTGTTCGGCCTCCTGGTCGTCGCGTACGCCCTCGACGTGCTGGTCTCCCAGGGCAGCGTCCCCCGCGGCGTCACCGTCGCCGGGGTCGACGTCGGCGGGATGGACCGCACCGCGGCCGAGAAGGAGCTCCGTGGCGGCATCGAACCGCGGCTGACCCGGCCGGTGAAGATCGTCGCGGGCGACGCCGAGGAGTCGCTGGCGCCGAACAACGCCGGTCTGCGCCTCGACTGGCCCGCCACCCTGGACCAGGCGGGCGATCAGCCGCTGAACCCGTTCACGCGGATCGCGTCGTTCTTCTCGACCACCGAGGTCGGCGTCGTCACCCAGACCGACGACGCCAAGCTCACCGGCGCGCTGGAGAACCTGCGCGACAAGGTCGACCGCGACCCCGTCGAAGGCACCGTGCGCTTCGAGGAGGCCAAGCCGATCGCGGTCGAGCCGAAGACCGGGCAGAAACTCGACCTCGAAGCCGCCAAGAAGACCATCCTGGAGCGCTGGGCCAGTGGCGAGCCGCTGACCCTCGCGGTCACCCAGACCCCGGTCAAGGTCTCGCCGGAGGCCGTCCACGCCGCCCTCGAACAGATCGCGAAGCCCGCCGTCGCGGCGCCGATGGTCATCAAGGGTGAGGGCAAGGACGCCGTCGTCAAACCCGAGCAGATCGCGGGCGCGCTGACCTTCGAACCCGTCGACGGCGGCGTGCTGAACCCGAAGGTGGACAACAACAAGATCATCGAGGCCGCCGGTCCGCAGCTGAAGTCCACCGAGAAGGAGGGCAAAGACGCGCAGATCGTCTTCGAAGGCGGCAAGCCGACCGTCCAGCCCTCCGAGGACGCCAACGTCGTCGACTGGGAGCCGAGCCTCAAGCCGGTGCTCGACGTGCTCAAGCGCGCCGCGCCGCGCGAGCTGCCGGTGACCTACAAGAAGACCCCGGCCAAGGTGACCACCGAGCAGGCGAACCAGCTCGGCATCAAGGAGGTCGTCAGCGAGTTCAAGACCGGCGGGTTCGCCCCGGACTCGGGGACGAACATCCGGGTCGTGGCACAGAAGGTCAACGGCGCCATCGTGAAGCCGAACGAGACGTTCAGCCTCAACGGGTTCACCGGGCCGCGCGGTGCCGCGCAGGGCTACGTCGAGGCCGGTGTCATCAAGGACGGCGCGCCCGGCCGCGAGGTCGGCGGCGGGATCTCGCAGTTCGCGACCACGCTGTACAACGCCTCGTACTTCGCCGGCATGAAGGACACCGAGCACAAGGAACACAGCTACTACATCAGCCGCTACCCCGCCGCGCGCGAGGCGACCGTGTTCCAGAACCACAACGGCGGCAGCGTGATCGACCTGAAGTTCACCAACGACGGGGACACCGGCGTCGCGATCCAGACCATCTGGACGCCGTCCGACATCACGATCCGGCTGTGGGGCACCAAGAAGTACACCGTCGAGTCGATCCCGGGGGGCCGCACCAACCCGTCCGACCCGCCGACGAAGCCCGGCCCCGCCGAGAACTGCAAGCCCAGCAACGGCGCGCCCGGTTTCACCACGTCGGACACCCGGGTCATCAAGGACGCCGCGACCGGCCGCGAGATCCGGCGCCACACCCGGAACGTGCACTACAACCCGCAGCCGAAGATCACCTGCGGCACGGA
>Ga0307518_10001921_pt1 | contig 15358 bp, 22 predicted proteins | sample 25_EM_MG_FD_203889 | JGI IMG/M metagenome (GOLD analysis project Ga0307518, IMG submission 203889) | Populus trichocarpa ectomycorrhiza microbial communities from riparian zone in the Pacific Northwest, United States - 25_EM | ecosystem: Host-associated > Plants > Roots > Unclassified | place...
AGCAAGTGCTGCAGCGGTACGAGCGCGAGAGCGCGTAGTCATGGTCATAAGAGATAGAAAACTAGTTTGCGTACGAGGTTTGGGATAGTGAACCCACACAAGTGTGAGTCTGAAATACTGTCAAGTCTGGGTCTACTCCGGTAGGGGGTCCAGTCAAGTCCGGACGAAAGTGGACGAAGGACAAGGGCAGGGGGCTGGACAAGGAGTTAGTCCAGCCGGAGTTGGTGACCGCTTGGATTCAATGACTAAGGACAACGAGCGTTGATCCCTTGCGTAGGTTCCGGTCAAGAGGTTGGAGATGGAAACGGGGACGGAGACGGAGACAGACAGAAACTGGAGTAGTGACTATGGTTGATTTCAGACTGAGGAGTACAGGATAATCTACAGAGTACTTATACTACGTGCAAACTAGGGACGAGTACATACGGTGACAAGTAAACAGCCTAAAGGCGGACAAGGAGCGACCGGAGTAAGGACTAGGTCAGGTCCGGTGAAAATAAAGTCAGGTCCGGTGAAAATGCTACAAGGTATGGGATATATCGAGTTCACAGAGAACTCACATCAAGGCAGGGTAAACGGCGAGGTGTGGTAACGAGCGAATAGAGCATAGACCAAGGGTTGTACTTAACGGAAGGTTATCAGCGCGACTGTGACCGGAGTAAGTGAGAGCGACCGGAGTAACCGGATAAGGCCCGGAGTTGGACATGGTCATAACAGTGTGCCCTCAAAGAATGTGTTGATTACTAGGCCAATCTTCATGTTGTCCCCTGGCAACCTGAGCTATGTTTAGGAATTTTCCAATTAACATGTTGGCCAGTGCAGACCTGGATGGTAAAAATGGTAATCCAGACAGGTATAAGTGTGGTGTACTTTCAGAAATTACACCAGCAAAATTTTGCACAAACTTGATGCCATCCTTGATAAACATCAGAGCATCCCCATACTCCACTTTTCCCTGTCACATAATTAGCATACCACTCAACTTGTGTCTTATAATATACTCACCTGCAGCAATCCCTCAGCAGAGGTCAAAGCCCTATCAGCCTCACTAATAAACTTGCACACCCCAAGTACTTCCATCCAATATAGAATCTTTTCTCCAGTCACAAAAACCATAACATGTTGTGCCATGTCTGTATCAAATGTGGAGTCATGCAGGTGGGTTGCCCAGAATCAACAGGAGTACAACAGATGCAAAGGAATATTTTTTTCGATCTTCATTGCCAAGTCTGCCACTTCTGAGTTGCGCACATACGATGTTTCTAATCCACAGATGTTGAACCGAAGGCCATCTTGCATGACACAGAGCGAGGCAAGGGCCAGTTCACGGTGTACATCAGCTTCGTCGATGAAGAATTCGCCACTCCGCGTTTTATCCAACAAGAAGTCATAGAACGAAGCATGCAGGGGACGAACAAGAGTGGACAGGTCGACGGTACCAGTGAGAAAGGATGCCATGTAGCCGAGGATGATGCCTACAGGAAAGTGGTCGTCCGTCCGAGTGAACTTGCAATGCATTGAGTCCAGTGCACTGATAGAGAGTGGTTCCTTCGACCACAGGATCTGCTGCATGACAGAATGAAACCTCTCCAGCACATCAGGATCCCCTTGTACCAGATCCTTCAAGGACATGGTATAGATCCCATCCAGGAGTTTGGCTCCATCGCCAGCATGAGACATGATCTTACAAAAGCGCTCGTTGGCTATCACACTGATCCTAGGACGAAGGAAATCACATGCCAGACGTGCCCACTCAAAGAGACCATTTGATTTCACAGCAAGTTGCTCCAAATCCTTGTTGGAGAATGCGGCACCAAGTTTCTTGAGTGTGGTAGAAATATAATGTGTGATATCACGAGTTGCTGACTCTGCTTCGATATTGTCGAGGGATCTTGCATGGACGTGGCGACTGACCAGTAATGCCTGTCTAATGTCCATGATAGGCCGAGAAGTTAACATGATCCGGATGTTCGATGGAAGCTGTGCACCATGAGCAAGAACATCGAGAATATCCCGCCTGGTGACCTCCGCACCGCTCTCGTCTAAAGCATCAATGACGACAACGACATTTCGGGACAAGGGCCCTTCCAATTGGGAAAGGGGTTCAAGTATGAACTTCTGCCACTGCTCTGCAACGTCTGCCGTATCCCTCAGCGAGTAGTCATTGGCGATCACCTTGGCTAGAATCTGCCGAAGGCGGAGGTCGCGATCAGCCAAATGGCGTGCGATGGTCGTGAAGAGTTTCACATGAAGTCCTTCGTGATGTCTAGTATGGTTGAAGCAGAAGCATGACCCAAGCATGCCGAGACTCTGAGCCTGCAAAGCAACCGTGTGGGCGATGGCAGATTTTCCCCTTCCAGCTTGACCGTGGAGCCAAAGGATTGGTGGTGTTTCTGGGTCTGTGTTATTGATCCAGTCAAGGATCTCATTCAAGATCTTGGTTCTTGTGCCATCAAGACACTTCTTTCCTTTGATCAGTCCGACTTGGCCCGCGCAATCCAGGGAGTCCAAGCTAAGGTCTTCCCGGACCTGTTGGACACCCACTTGGACGTCGAGGAGTGCCCGATCTCGAAGATCTTGCATCAGTTGATCTAACTTCGAGTTGTAGTTTGCGACCTTGGCGTTTGTCTCGTCAAAGATGTTCTTCCCAAGTCTACACCCTGTGAAGGAGGTGAATTCCTATGAAAAGGAAGAAAAAAAGAGGCAGCCTACAGAAGTTCTTGGTATCCGAGTACTGCGAGATGAAAAATGCACATTCCCGTATTATCTGGGCAATCTGTACCAGTACGTCCTTCATAATGTTGATCTTCGACGAAGACTTGTTTTCCAGGATAAGTACGTAGGTTTGTCCAACCCTAGAGAGGAGAGTAGCAATAGCCGCATCGAGGTTTGCTTGAGACAGGACCATCTGTTCTGGATCATGTCAACGGCCATGTTTGGTATGATGTATGCACACCTTAGAGGCTACACTCAACGCACTCAACGCCATCTGAGCGTATGGATGTATCTATGGATGAGCATCAGACAGGATTAGAACACAAACAAGTGATGAAACAAATGTTAGCAAGGGTATTGATGACGGTATTGAAGGTTTTCAGTGGTTGAAGATATGTAGCATTGATGGTATCTAAGCCGGTCATTGTAGTATTCGCATGGTCAATTGCATTGACACCAATTTCTGCAGCACCAGGAATGGAATTGATATCCGATGACTTCTTCTGTGCGTCCTGAATATTGCTGAGCATTGTTTGAGCAGGCTTGTCATCGTCTGACACCTAGTGGAATCCTTAAGCACTGGAATTCCATGCGACGATATATGTACATACCGCGGCAGGAACAGAAGGCTGTCCTTTGTCTTTTTGCACTTCAGCGTCCCTAGGATCAGTTCCGACAGTGGGGGCTTGAGGTGGGATGTCCACAGGAACTTCAGGGACAACTGCAGTGGGCTGGTGGTGGATCATTGCAAGGAAGCGGTTCAGATAAAATCAGCACATGTGCACAAACTGAACCTACTTGATGGGATGAAGTGGACAACCCCCTTCCTTGGAATGAACCGAGAGTAGGACTTGTGACAAGTGGACCATGGGCACACTGTACAGGCATTGCTTCTGTTTTTCCTGGAACTGGTCCATTCAGCTCATCTTGCTGTGGTGTCTCCTGTTCATCGATGCCTACGGTTCCTGTATGTTCATCATGGGGTTTCACCTTATCACTGTTCGTCAAACTGGTAGAAATTGCATATACACCATTGACATACCTCTGTGGAAAAAATGTTTTGTATACGGTCACGAAGTCGTTTTATCGTTGCCTTTCCTTTGGTAGTGAAAGTTGAGTCCACATCGGTGGGGGTAGAGGCGCGAGGAAGGTGCTGGGACGAAATCAGATCAAGCCCTGCCACTTCGTATCGTAATAGGTTGACAAGTTCACATACCGCGCCTCCGCCGGACAGTTTCGGTGCACTCTTACGGTTTTTCTTAGCCATTGGTCAGAGAGGGATTATACAACTGGAAAGTTCTGGTAGATGATTAGTAGCTGGTGGAGGTAAGAGTTTAAGGAAGCGAACGAAATGCCTCGTTGCAAACATGCACCACTGGCATGCACCCGCACTGCCGCTGGCGAACACAACGGATGGACCAATATTTAGGACTGGCCAAAATGTCATTCTAAACGCGTAGACAAAACTTGAAATAAATTTTCACATTTACCTACAGCCAGAATTTTAGATTTTGCCCGAAGTCCAGACGAAGATGAAAATTTTAAGTTTCAGCGTGCGTTTTGGTTCAGCCACTATGCGAATCCAAACAATAAGTTTGGTTGCGAAGGAAATGTGGGCGAAGACATGAAATTAATCAAACAAGTATCCATCCCACCCATTTTTTAAGTTTCTGCACGGTTTACAAGGGGGACTAAACTTGAAACATGGTCCAACAAAAAATACAGGATTTAAACTTGAATATTTGGCCGAAGAACAAATGTGAGTCTAAAATTTCAAGTTTACATTACGACAAAAAGAATCGCCTGATTGGTGGCACACTCTCTGTGCGACTATTGCCCGAGCACTGCCAGCCGTGTCCCCGATGTGTCCCCGACAAGTGTGGCAATCATCTGACGGTGATCCCCCGGTCTATTCAAGAATATCTACACAATCATATTTGTCTTATTGGTATTACTGTCCTGGGCGAATGTCCGATCAATCCTTTTGAGATGTTAATATTCAAAGTCTTGGCTTGGAAATGCAAGAACTCACACGACACAATGAGAGAACGACGACCTCCTCTTCAGAGATAGCCCAACAGGCATAATGGCTCACTACCCACAATATCTTCACCTTCTCCAATTTTTCTGAAGCTCGTGCAGAGTACAATTTTGCTGGAAAATGGGGGTAAGCTGCAAAAGGATCACCTTCACCATTTCTCCCGAGTGCTTCCCGCCATTGAACAGCAAATGCCATTGATCCATCATCTCCTTCAAATATATACTTGATAAGACCAGGAACTGCTCGTAGTGATTGGTCGCCGCTAGGATAAAACATGATCTGCGAATTGCCAACATTGGTCGACGACCGACTAAAGACAACACCAGCATGCCTGAGATGTGCACGCAGCACCGTCCTGCGGAGATGGACAAACTCGCGGAGATCTGGTGGCATGTTTGTCGCTCTAGCTGTGTCAAGTGGCCGTACATATTCTTCGAGAGGGTCAATGACGGTAGTATCATCGCCATTAACTCCATAGGCTTGGTCCAACAGTACTTTGCATTCTTTTACAGCCTGTGGACAGTCAGGCCGAGATAGCCAGGCACGAAGTTTCGCGCCTTTCAGATATGAGCATAGCATGGTTGCTTCCAATGCTCCTATGAGATGGTAAGTACTCCATTTCAATTACGGACCAGGTTCAGCTCACCAAACTTATGATTTGTGGGGAGATGTTGCAAAATACCGATCAGTCGTTCAAAAGGAAATGTCCACCATGAGTGGACTGGGCCAAAGAGAACCAAGTAATTGTATACATAGAAGGAGGCATGGTGGTTTGGCCGAACATTGGATGTTGGGTGAATACGTCTTAGGCTCCCGACATAACTTGCAATATACGAACGATAAGCAGTAGCATGTTCCAATGTCATCGTCCGAGCACAGGAGACATATACCGCTGACACCAGGTCCATGGTATGATCGAGGATGGACTTCAACGTGGCTTTCGAGGACGGCCCACCCCACAGACTGATTAGGGCGATGGGAATGTAAACAGTGATGAGGGAATGCCACTCATCTGCTTTAATGGTGCCTGCCGAAATATCACCGAAGTTTCTTGGGACCAACCCAAACCAAGATGGCATTGTTGTCTCCCGAATGGCATCATGAATCTGCTTCAATACATCCTTCTTGCCATATGAGGGATGTTCACCCGACACAGCAGAAAGAGGCATTTCTCGGCGCTGTCGACAAGGTTTAACAAACAGTGAAGAAATTATCACAACATACTTACCCATTGAACCAAGGCTTTGGCGTAATCAGACTTATATAACCTTGTGCTTTTCATAGGAATACGGCCGAGTGACTTGCAAACAAATTTGAGTGGGCAGACGTTCTTGTGCAGCAGTGAGTCGCAAAGTTTTTCCATCTGCATTTCAATGAAGTTGTTGTCGGGGAAAGGAACTTGAGTGACAAGGAGTTCGTGGATTGCAGATACTTGTGTGATTTCCTTCGTCGACATGGATAGCAAGGCGTCAGTGCCTGGATCAAGGCGTGTGAAGGTGTAGTCGAATGCCGGCTGCGAAGCTGGCAAGGCAGGCGTGTCTTCAGTGGTGAGACCCAGTACATTGCGTATATGGTACTGTACCAAACCCTCCAGGATGCAGTGCATAGAATCAATGACAAGCTGCTGGGTGGGGTCCCAGTATGGGAGGCGCCAGAGCTCGGAATAGCATACACCATGTTCCTTGAACAGCCTTTCCCGCTCAGCAGAGGTTGATGCATCTCTCCACTGCTCAGCGTACCGACACATCTTCTCTTTGTCCCGTGGCATCCAATGCATAAAATCAACACGACCATAGTTTGTCTTGTGATAACAGCTACATGCACTGCAAAAGAAGTGACTTCCTACGCCGGCAAGAGCAGCGAGATGACGAACTGCGGGGAGGTCACAGACGGCGAGCACAACTGCGCTACGTGTGAGATGACCATCAGGATGGTTTGCAGTCTTTGAATAACGAACGCCACGTTCCCAAGAAGCAGCTAGGTCTCGCATTAGGGGGCGTATATAATGATTCAAGTTCTCCAAGGATGGCTGCTTTGGACCGGGAATAATTCCTGCAAGGTACATATTTTCTGGCTTATACTGGATATCCAAGGGTAAGTTGAGGCATGCCATGGAGATGATTCCAGACAACGTACTGGCCCCACGCACTCGCATCCCTTTGGCGTTGAAGAAGTCAACATGAAGGGCGAATGCGTAGCGACCCTCAGTCCCTCTGTTGACAAAGAGCCTCCCTGGCTGCGGGCCAGTAAACTCATGGAGGAATTGAGCATCAAAGGCACTCTTGACAAAGTGAGGATTACCGGAGGGAAGAGACGTAATGAGTTCATCGCAGGATTTGTCCATGAGGGTCTTGATATCCCCGTGGGAGATGAGACCAGCCACATAGTCATTGAAGTCGTGATAAAGGAAAATTTTCTTCGGTGATGATTCACCGTTTGGATGGCTATCGAGCAGGGACTCTCCGCACTGAACACCAGGTCTGGGATAGTGTGTACAGCGTTGGGGATATGTTGGAATGGTTGAGCCCTCGGTATAGGTGGGAGGGTACGTGCAGTGACAGCTGCAAACCGCATAAGGGATAGTCTTGGTATCAAGATTGAGCTTGGCCAATGCACCATCAATGGTTGAAGGAACCTGCTTCAGGATGTGTTCATGCACGATTCCAGACGTTCCATTCACTGCTTGGATTGCGAGGTAGATTAGGAGTGAGAGGGCATTCATAATAAACGTGCCACCACATTTGCTTATGCCGATCACAGTGCTGCATATAACACCAATAAGCACAGCGACTTGGGCGACTGCATCCAGTCGATGGATTGGTGACTTGAAATGATCATCTGATTTGCCATTAGTAGTGATTCCATGTGTAGGAGACGACTTACCAGTAATCACTTCAATTGGAGATGAAGGAGATACGCTCGTCTGTTTCCTTGGCTTAAACTCGAGTTGAAGTTTGTCCAGCATGTCACTGACAGCTTTCTTGCGTAATTTGACGGACTCCGTATTCCTCTTGATGTCCTCGATGGCTCTCTGGAGGGTATCAATTTCACCGCTGATGTGAATAGTGGTATCGTCCGATGAATCCAGAAGCAGCCGAAAACAGCGCTGGATGTGTAGTTCAATATTAGCAAGAATCTTCAGTGCTTTTACTGTCGCCCGATGACGATCATTCTTTGCTACCCTGCGACCACTAATAATGGAGACTGGAGGTGGAGAGGGGCAGTGGAGAGCCGTGTGATCACATGAAGATCTAGGGCTCTCAGTAGAAGTTTGGGTCGGCTCACTAATTTTGAGGTGGCTGAGGACATCGGCGACATCACTGATTGAAATGGGTTTGACAGAGCCTGAGATAGCATCGGTGCTTGGGCCAGCTGATTGAAACTCTGCACGGGTATGCCATAGCTTGCTGGTAAGGGTGCCCTAACTGGGGCCGTCATCAGTGATGGTGAGGGTAAATAGTCGGCCAACAAGATCATCTGGGGCGGTAGCTTGGCTTGAGGGTTCCGAAGGGAAGTTTGGAGCTGGCCGAGGAAGTCGCCCAGCTAGATCATCCGGGCTGGCGGAGAGTCCCAAAGAGAGGGTTGGGGCCAGCTGACTCGGAGGTCGTTCATCATTGCATCTTGTCCGCTCCTCTTGGACACGGTGACAGTGCACGGCCATCAGCTTGGCCTCCATGAGGATGCCATTGGGGTTGCATTCGATACACTCTTCGCACGTGCATCGCTTTAAGACAGGACGGGAAGGCGGCATAAAGCACTCAACCTAGTACTGAGGTTGACTCAAGAAAACTCCGTGATCTGTTGAAGTACTCACCCAACGTAGCTAGAAACAAACGGATGCAGATCAGAGGGGCTGGAGGAACTTTACTAAGTACTAAGAAAAAAACAAGGGAGCTGCATAATTAACGTACCTTCTCTGGCGCCCTAAGTCCGAAAAAATAAGATGTCCATAGTAGAACAAAGCACTAGTGACTTGACTTCATTAAGTACAAAAAAAAACAAGGACGCTGCACAATGAACGCACCTTCTCTAACCCCATAAGTTCCGACAAAACAAGGTGATCATAGTATGAATAAAATGCTACACTCGTTCTGAAATCTGATGGCAAGTTTATGAACACACTATCTGAGAATAACACAAACCTTTCTTGTCCATGCAACGGGATGATCGTGAGCGCTGTGCGATGAGCGATGAATTGATGATACGGTTTGCGACACACCGCCACACCGAGTTGATACAGTTTGCGACAAACACCACCACACCGTTGAGTTTCTCAGCACTCACCAATGACACCCTCTGCACAGAGGGCGATTCCACTTCAAGGTTTGTTTTATTCCAAGATAGCTAATATTACAGGTAGATAACTGCGGTTTCGGCCTTGCGAGCCAAACGGGCTTTGTCGTTACCATGCCGCTCCCCGCTGTCATCAAGTTCTGTATCAAATGCTCACCAATCTGCCTCCTTTGCCAAGTCCATGAAGCGGTACACCAATTCCTGTAGAGTTGCACTGCTCAGATCTACATCATTTTCTAGCGCCTTATCACTTGTTGGCGCCTTCTGCTGAACCAGGACATCGGGGGGCGACAATCGTGCTGCAACAGTATATTTCTCTTGAAATCTCATGTACCACTCTGACCATTCAATAAGACCTTCCTGTAAGTAGGTCAGTCTGTGAGCTCATAGAGAACATTGACTACAAACACAGTGAGTACCAAGTGCAAACGACAATGTCAGAATCATTGCCAAAATAACCAGCTGCGTTAAGCAGCACAGCCAAGATCTCTGAGCCAAGCATGCTCCGGGCTTGGTTTTAGGCTTGGTTTTACGTAGATCGTAATTGTGAGTCCACACATTGATCGTGACATTTTTCTGACCAGCTGTAGGTGACACGCTTGCGATGATACAGCATCCGTCAACATCCCGAACCTGAGATCCATTGGTCAGTGGCCAGCTAAGAAAGGTGGATACTCGTGGATACCGTGGATACTTACTGCAAGGGATTGCACTAGACCAGTGCGTGAATGGTGTAGCGTTTCAACTATTTCTCCTGACCTCCTGTCAAAAAGATATACACAGCCATTGTCACTGCCTCCTATTACAAGCTTTGATTCCTCTCCAAAGGCAACTTGCTTTGGCACAGGGATGGTTGGTGGTTCAGTGAGGTACACTCGAATGGGGTCTGCGCAGTCCAGACGGTATAAGGTAAAGCCATTTGAGGCGTTGTCAATGACAGTAAGGTGTTTTCTGACATTTACAGCTGCATAGCCACTATGCGTCGTTAGCATTGGTGGAATCGCCATAAAAATACCACCTACATGACGGAGTTGCATCGGTGCTCGCCTATGACAGTACCATCTGATGCCTTTATTCGAATGCTTAACCTTTAGTGAGTGCCGTTGCCCATACTTCATCTTTTCATTACTCACACATTTCCATCAAATAAACCAAAGATGTAGACATTGTCTTGATCTGCAAATGCAATCGACTTTGGCACGGTGCTATCTAGTTGCCCAGCGAAGACAGGTTGCAGCTGATGGGTATTGAAGATCAAGACGTGCACAATGTTATTACACATCCCAACAGCAACGCACGAGCCTCCTCCTTCGGACCACGACAGATCCCAAGCAAGGCAAGTAATCTTGAACCCAGTCCCAAGTCTCCGCGAGCAAACTTCCTGAAAGTTGTGCTGTTTTCTTTAGTTGACGTTGTTCTGGTGTTCACTAACAACTTACATCTACAGGATTGGGACGGAGGAACACAAGGTAACCCAAACCAGTCCCATAGCAGAGTGGAGTGTTTCTGCTCCTTCATACTTTTGTTTGATCCAAATGGCGCAGCTGACAGCGCCATGTATGTCTTGGTTAACACTGGAGTATCCAATCTCCTTGAAGCTTCGTAAGTTCCATAATTTCATCCCATCTGATCCTGACAATGATTTTAGTACCAGTTGCTTGCCGCGTGGCACATTACTAACCACCGCTGGCCAGAATTTGACTGTCATGAGATATTGCAAGGGCGTGAACAGAGCCTACATTGGCCACAAAACAAGCTGCTTTTGTGTAGAGGCGTTGAGAAAGCTTGGCCCAGAGTGTAGTTAACATGTTTGATGAGGATCCTCCTGTATGTGTTCTCTTAAATCTCAATTGGTAGACAATAGCCTGAGATGAGCGGGCGATGTGTCCCGCACTAGGTCTTAAAATGCACCTTGGTAGACAATAAATCCTATTTAATGATGGTCGTAATTAATGGCGGATGCCTCCCGCACCTCGGTAATGGTAGTGTAGTTATCAATTGGTAGACAATAGCATGAGATGAGAGGTGATGCCATCCCACACTAGGTCTTAAAAAAATGCACCTCCGGTAGACAATAAATTGAATCGTATTTAATGAATTAATGAGGGCAGATGGGCCTCCACAATGGTAGACAATAAAAATCCTATTAATTTGATAGAGCCGAACTGTTGCTTTACTACTGTTATTGTATTGTCATTTCACTGGGCAGAACGTCTGGCGGCAATAAATGGATCATTGCACTGATTTCTCAAACACTTACGATGCCCACCACCATCAAAGCCGTTTCACCATTTTACAATGACAAGGGCAATTCTCCTCCGCCATTTTCTCCAAGGCTTACAGACCAGCTAGAGTTATTCGGGAGATCTTGCTCAGGGCAGCTTACTAACGTTGCTAAAGAGGTCGAGGATGGGAGTCCTCTTGATTATGATCCCAAACCCCTCAAGCGTCTTAAGTCAACTCCTGCCTCGTCTTCTTTGGATAAATCAGCTTTAGCCTCATCTCCGTATCCAAAGAAGACTACCGGTCAATGCAAGCGGCTCCGGTCTCGCAGTCTCGCAGTCTCCACTTCTGAGGAGTCTTCTGAATCTTCCGATAATGACGATTGCTCCAGTACACTATCTGAGGGATCCAAAATTCCCAAGCCGCCCGGAGAGCCTGGGCGGCCAGGACGCGGTGGCTATACCCTTGAAACTGCACTTGATTGGAACCGTAAAACGTTCAATAAGTTCAAGGTAAGTTAATCTCTACACCTTTTCTACCTCCATTCTGAGATTGCTTTGTCTCGCAGAAGTTTACCCACAAACTGATTGATGAAAACCTCGACATCAATAAGTGTGCTTCTGCTCAGGAGCATGCACTCCTCAAGGTTGTGTGTGAGAAGGTAAGTTTATCTATTCTGTTTTGTATGATCGGAACGTTAATCATTCCAGTAGGCTGTGGATGCATTCCCCGACCTTGAGAACTACTCGAACATCTGGCCTGTCAACAACTTGATTATGATGCATTTAAAGTACACTTCCAGTCGTTCTCGACGTAAAGAGGCGGAGGTCATGGCAGGAAAATGGAAGTCAATGAAGGGTTTGGTACGTAGTGTATTTTGCTCAGCCTTGAAGATCCAGCTAATACTACTAAAGAAATAGTGACATTCAAGTTGTTCGTGTGCTCGTGTGCAAGGTCTCCAGTCATACATCGCTTTGTATACTAGATACTGTGACAAAATCTGTGACATACATTGGTGCTGTCGTGGTCGTGCTTGTCGGTGGTCACGCTCTCAATGTGGTTGCCCTAGCATTGGTGGCGATCACGGTGCTCCTCGATGGTGATCTCAGAGTTCGACATTTGTTTGATTGGTGGCGATTGCGGTGGTTTACATAAAGGGTCGCATTCCCACGAGGTTGTCGTGACTAGGTTTTCTATAGTGATGCTGATAATTGCCCACCTGGTGCCCTCATCATGCTATCTGGATGCTGTTCATTTGCACACGTTGCACGCATTGCCGCCTTGTAAGTCGTTGATCCTGTTCTTTCTGGGCTGACCTTCTCTGTGAAGTCCTTTGCCAAAGAGGTCGGTTTTTGGAAACTCGGCGGCGGGTTAGGTATATGGAAAGGCTTCTACCAGTACATGATCTATTGTGACTTCACCATCTTTCTGACCGGAATCCAGGAGTGTCCATCCAGCCCTCAATCGGCTACTGATCTTGGGCCTCCTAGGTTTCGAGCTGGTAGTCGTAGCGATCGCTTCTGGCGATATTTACAGGTGACTTGCAGATACTTCACCATACATTACCATACCCTGCTGGCAATCTTTGGTTACAGTCATCATTGAAGGCGATGATCCGATTTGGACACCAACTCACGCGGTTACGGTTCAAAGGAACATTACAGTCTCAGAAGGTAACGATATGATCTGATCTTCTGATCTGTACAGCTAATTACATCGCAACACAGCTACAGCTTTCCGGGATTGCACACGTTGGCTCGTACGGTTACAAAGTGGCTTCACGAAGGTGAGGGAACTTGGAAGTTGTGCCTTTGCCTTGGCAAGCCCACTGATATGATGAGCAAAGCTGCAATCAACGTCAATAATTATCACCGCCACCTGAACGTTGCACGTACAACAGCATCATATAATCTGCAACTGCAACATCCCTCCCTCGCATATTTATGACTGAAGAAGCGCCACCCAGACGCATCACCACTGCATCACCCCGGAACTGGCTGCCGACCGCACTTAATAGTGGGTTTGGTTGAAGGCGACAATGGCGCTTGAAAAATATGCAAAAGCGGTATGTGTGCCGTCCTTCGTGCACAGTAATCTGACAGTCATGAACATAGGGCTGTAACCTTGCATCTTGCAGCAAGCCTTCAGGAACTGGAAAGCGTTGAGCTGAACGGGATGATCCAGTGCACCGTGTCGGCATCATTGCCTGGCAGGGCTTTGCCTTCGAAGTGGAATACAGCCTACACCGTAGGTGAAGTTCAGGGGTCTAACGAAGAAAGGTTATGTATTGGAACTCCTACACAGCACAATACTCACCGTAGAGGATGGCAAGATGTACGTGCGTGTGTTTGTCATCTGGTACTACGGCTGACTGAACAGATTTTCAGATTTTCAAAGAGTGACAAGTGATTTGGTGACCAGCACCAGAAAAGCAATCAAGCTGGCGATGTCTGGGCGACCATCTCCATCCTTTAAAACATCTGTCCGGGCCATGCCAAGGTAAGCTATGTAAGCTATGTAAATTAACGATAGACAATTGGGCAACCATCTCCTCTTTAAAAATCATCTATCTGGCAAGGTTCAAGGTTTGTGAATTAATTCGTGTATAGACAATTGGCCTTATTAAAAAACAACAGACAAGTGGAAATTACTTTCATTCCAGAGTGGAGATGACTTGTTGCACAGTGAGTTGTTCATGATGCTGATCTCTGAATGATCTCTGAAATAATCAGACTGACAAAGAACAAAAGGCACTGAACCGAAGATCGGGACTTAGCAACTGTTAATGCCAGACTGACAAAGACAAAAGGCACTGAACCGAAGATCACGAGCGTCATTGCATAGTAAGTATTAAATATATCTTGTGATGGTCGCGTGAAAGTACCACAATGCCACCCTCCCACCGCTTTTCTGCAATGCCAGGTTCGCTAACCGACGACTCTGCTGATGAGTCTGGGGTTTCAGCGCAGCTTTACAGCCATTCTCCTCATGGCTCAGTTTACTCACTCCATCTTCCTGAACACGCGCAGACTATTCAAACTGCTGATATTCTCTTTGCAGAGGAAGGACCAGGCAGTCCTATGGAGGGCAGCCAACACGCACCTACACCCAGACTGCCTTCTCCTGACAACAATGCAGAATGCAGCCAACATGCTGCACCATACCCAGAAAGTCCTGGACTGCCCACATCTCATTTTATCTCTCGTGCACCTTCTCCCAGAGCATCGTCTCTTCCGCCTTTTGTTGGCATCTTATCTGACAAAGGCAAAGCAAATGCCCCACAAGCAAGGACTTCCAACAAGTGGCTTGTTGGTGATCAAGTATGGTGCATTTCATTCCCTAGTACATTCATGCACTAATTTATTCTAATTTATTCAATACAGGTGGTTGCAGTGCGCGGGAAGTGCCACTACCAAGAGGTAAACTTCTCACAGTCACTGCAAGAGGAACTCTACCAAAAGAAAGGTCTTGTTCAGAGACTTCGTGAGGAACTCGATGAGCGGGGGCAGGTAAGTGCAAGACTCATGTATTGTTCAAATTCCAATGTACTGTATAGTTCCAGAGACAAGAAAATGAAGACTCTCTCCAGTATTATGAGTCGCTGTGCAAGCAGAACTCTGACATCCGAGGACTCCTTGAAGCACGAGAGACTGAAGTGCACGCTCTTCAAAGGGCGATTGATGTGAGTTTTAATTTAATAATGGCGGCCATTAGACTTATGCCACATCAGGACCAAAACCAAGAACATGCCACACTCCGTACGCAAATGTGTCATGATCGTGAACTTGTTGAGCAAAGGCACATCGGAGAAATGGAAAATTTACGCGATTGGTTTGAGGTCAGTTTTGATGTGTTCCTTTCTGCCATAACCTCATGTATTCGACTTAGCGCAACATGCAAGCACAGAGGGATGAGCTGTTGCAACTTGCAAATGCCAACCTTGCAAGCGCGCTGTGCGCATAAGTGAGGGAAGAGGTCAGAACAACCAACAACCAACACCAAATGACAACAAAAAGCGAGTGGTGGTATTCCTCTGCGGTTCTGGTAGATGATCTCCACAGGGGGATGTGCTGCAAGCCTTCAGGT
>Ga0307518_10001923_pt1 | contig 15352 bp, 15 predicted proteins | sample 25_EM_MG_FD_203889 | JGI IMG/M metagenome (GOLD analysis project Ga0307518, IMG submission 203889) | Populus trichocarpa ectomycorrhiza microbial communities from riparian zone in the Pacific Northwest, United States - 25_EM | ecosystem: Host-associated > Plants > Roots > Unclassified | place...
CCATCTGGTGAGAATGCAACTGACCCAACTGAGGAGGTATGCCCTTGGAGAGGATTGCCCACCTGGCCACCTGTCTGTGCATCCCAAAGTCGAATAGTACTATCTTCTGAACCTGACACAGCATGCCTTCCATCTGGTGAAAATTCAACTGACCTGACCCAGTTTGTGTGCCCTTGGAGGGGTTTCCCCACCTGACTACCTGTCTGTGCATCCCAAAGTCGGATTGTCCCATCAAAGGAGCCTGATACAATGAGCCTTCCATCTGGTGAGAATGCAACTGACAAGACCAGATTTGTGTGCCCTTGAAAAACATGTTGATTCCTGGGCCAGTCATCATGTTGTCCAACAGCAACTTGTGCAATTCCTGAAAAACCTTTAACCAGACATCTTGCCAATATTGACTTGTGTGGTAAAAATGGCAATGTTGACAGGTACAGGTGTGGTGTGCTCTTGTCAATGATCCCAGCAAAGTTTTGCACAAACTTGATCCCATCCTTGATGAACATCAGAGTCTCTTCATATTCCATTTGTCCCTGTTGGTTTTGTCAGGGCATGATATACATAAATGGCTACATAACCTTACCTGCAACCATTTCTCAGCAGAGATCAGGGCCCCACAGGCCCCCCTAATCAACTTTGATACACCCAAGACCTCCAACCAAAACAGCATCTGCTCTCCAGTGACAAGCCAACCCACTGATTTCGCCAGCTCTCCATCAAATCCTGCATCTATCAGGTGGGTTGCCCAGAATTGGCAGGCATACAATAGATGTGGTGGAATGTTTTCTTCAACCCTCTGTTCCAAGTCTTTGACCTCTAAGTTGGACGTATATGATGTTTCTAGTCTGCAGATGTTGAAACGAAGACCAGCTTGCATGACAGAGAGCGAGGCAACAGCGAGATCACGATGAACATCGCCCTGCGGAATAAAGAACTCTCCACTTCGGTTTTCATCCTGCAAAAAGTCATAGAATGAAGCATGGAGGGGACGGACAGGAGTAAATGCCTCGGTGGTACCAGAAAGTAGTGGCGCCATCAGCTGGAGGAAGTCTCCAACAGGATAACGGTCATCTTCCCGAGGGAACCTGGCACGCATGAAGTCCAACGCGCTAATAGGTAGTGGTTTCTTCAACCACAGGAGCTGTCGCATGACCGAACAAAACACAGCTAGCACATCTGATGACCCCCTTGTGAGTTCCTTCAAAAAAGTGGTATACATTGCATCTAGGAGGGTCCTTCCATCTCCGGGGGCATGATACATGATCTCCTGCAAGCGCTTCTGCGCAACGACCCTGATTCGCTGGGAAATGAAGCCGCATGCGAGACGTGCCCATTCGAACACGCCATCCGACTTCGCGGCCAGTTGTTGCAAGTTCTCGTCGGAGAAAGTGTCACCGAGACTCTTCAACCGGGTAGAAATGTAGAGACATATGTCGCGTATGGTCAACTCGACATCAATGTCATCGAGAGACCTGGCTTGCACATGCTGAGCCGCGTTGAACAGTTCTCCAATGTCCACGAGGGGTCGAGAAGTCAAGAGAAACCGGATGTTTGCGGGAAGGTCTGGATTGTATGTAGCAAGGACCTCAAGAAAAGGCGCCCTCGTAGCCTCTGCACCACTCTCACCCAAAGCATCAATGACCACCACGACATTTCCAGTCGAGGAACCTTCCAAACGAGAAAGAGGTTCAACGATGAGTTTTTGCCACTGCTCCGCGACATCTGTCGTGTCCCTCAACGAGCGGTTGTTGGTAATCACCTCAGACAGAAGCCGTCGGAAGCGGAGATCGCGATCAGCCAGATCACGTGCAATGGTTGGAAACAGTTTCATATGAAGACCTTCGTGTTGTCTGACGCGGCTGAAACAGAAGCATGACCCCAGCATACCAAGGTTCTGAGCCTGTAGAGCAATCGTGTGGGCAATGGCAGATTTGCCCTTACCAGCTTGTCCGTGAAGCCAGTACATGCGTGGTGCGGTAGCATCTGTGTTATTGACCCAGTCGATGATTTCATTCAGGATGTCCGTTCTCGTGCCATCTAGGCACTTCTTGGCCTTGATCAATCCCACGCCGCCTGCGTAAGCCAGGAAGTCCAAACTATGGTTTTCTCGAATCTGTTGCACGTCATGTTGGACATTGAGAAGTGCCTGATCTCGGAGCTTTTGCATCAACGTATCTAGCTTCGAGTTGTAGTTGGCGACCTTGCTGGCTGTCTCGGAAAAAACATTCTTACCGAGTCGACGCCCTATGAAAAAGATGAGGCTCTCATGAGAGTACAGAAGTGATTGGCGTACAGAAGCTTTTAGTTTCTGAGTACTTCACGATGAACTGCGCACACTCCTGTACGACCTGGGCGATCTCCACTAGCACCCATTTCGTTGCGTTAATCGTCGACGGAGACGTATTTTCTAGGATGCGCTCATAGGTTTGTTTGATTCTAATAATGAGATCCCCAATAGATGCATCAAGGTCCGCTTGCGACAGGATCAGCTGTCCAGAATCGCGTTAATGGAGGACATCGAGGACGATGAATACATACACTTGAGGCCACGGTCAACGTACTCAACGCCATGCCGGCGTATGGATGGATCTATGTATCGTCGTCAGTCAAGACTTGTCCGTCATCAATTGGGAAGACATACGTTAGCAATGCCAGTAACGACCGCATTGAAAGCGCTAAGAGGTTGGAGATATGTAGCGCTGAAGGTGTCTAACTGGGCCATCGCAGTGTTTGCAGGTGCGACTGCATGAGCAGTTTCCATTAGACCAGGAATATACATCTTATCCTCTGCGTCTTGAATACTCTTGAAAATGGTTTCAGTCTGAACGACATTTTCTGGCATCTGATGGAACCCATAACTGTCGGTATCATATGCGACGGCATGTGCACACACCTCGTGGGTAACAGCAGAGCGCCCCTTATTTTTTTCCCCAGATGCGTCGCAAGGGCCAGTCGCGACAGTGGAAGGGTAAGATACGACGGCCTGGATGCCTTCAAGGCCCATCGCTATGGGCTGATTGTAGTTTTTTGGGCGTGGATCCTTCAGATTCAGCTCGCGGACGGGTAGATAATTATCATACCTCTTCGCTTTCGTGTTTTCCGACGATAACGATTCCAGTACGTTGCTTAGCCTGGATACACGATTCTTTGAGCAGACAGTCGTCGACGACATCACACGCAGGATCGACACACCTCCTTATCAACACCACAGCGAAACATGCGCTTGAATATGCCTTTTCCTTTGGTGGGGACACCCTCTGCCCCGGAGGCAGGGGCGGCTGCCTGAGGAGAAAGCTGGAACGACATCAGACCATACCCTCGTCGCTATCGCGTCGATCCGCCTACCGTGCCTTGCCCCGACGATATGGCTGCAATCTTGCGGTTTTTCTTTGGCATCTTTGGTGTTATACCTGAGGGGATGGTTTGGGTTGCGATTAGTAGGAGTGGACAAAGGGAGGGAAGCGAACAACCTCTAAAACGGTTGCAACCATGTGTGCTCCTGTGGCTGAGCTAAAGCCAGACTCTAGTATTAGAGTAAGATAGTGGTTCCTGGCTGAGCAGCGCTGGCCTCACTGGAAGAGTCTGATGGGCCTGGGATACATGCCAGGATTTCCGTTAATGCGACCCACACGGGGCGACAATGTTGGTGTGGTGGTTGAACGTCTGGATGATGGGCGCTTGAGCGACAGAAACTTGGAAGAGGGGAAGCTCTTAACCACATATTGTAGGAATGTTCAATGGGGCGTCCGAAAGTGTCCACATGCATACAGCACGCTGCCAAATAATCGAAGCTGTAGTGGAACCGACATTTGGCTAGCCTGGATGCGCCAGGTTGCGCCGTCCTTGTTCTTATCAAACCCCCTAGTATTACATAACGCGGACAACTTGTAATGATCGTGGCATCCTTTCATGACCATCATTGACCACTCTTCCAATGGCCTTCAGGCTTTCATACAGTACATGTCTCACGCCGGTTGGCTACTTCATGATGTTTCCATGTAATTTGTAAGTGATTCGTGACGCGGACCTCACATTCCTCTTCATCGATTGAATGCATTGAATCCTCCTGTTTGGAATCATTACTTCTTTAGCACGAAATGCTAGAACCCAAACCTTAGATTCTTTTCCCAAGATGTCCGCACTGTCTCAAAACATGACCACCACCCATACATACCACCACCCCCTTTGGGTCGATTGTACCAATACCCAGAAGTACGACGGCTGTGCCAGTTGCCCTGGCCTCGTTTCCGTTCCTGTTCTCATTTACGACTGGCTCGCCTTCAGACAAAGCGACTCTTGAAGGTGTTCTTGTTCCATGCTCCTCACACTTTCCAGCCAGAACGTCCGCAGCACTACCTTCACCTGTGCCTCTGGCCGCCCTCTATACGTATCCTCCACTCCCCGCCACTTCATGTGGACAACGACAATCAAAAAATATGTAGCGGACGATTTCCAGTTGGAGATGAAAGATCGTTTCGAAGTGGCTGCCCAGATCAGATGGAGGATCTTTTGTTCATCCAAGTTCAGGATAGGGGGGAAATTACTGCAGTCGGATTCTTTTTTGACAAAGCATGGGGTCACTAGACGGTATGCTCTTTGTTTCATGAACGTTATACTTTCCTTGCTGTGCTGAAGGAAGGTATTGTAGAAAGTGGACATTCAGGGGTCCTGACAGCAAGTGGTATCGGTGGGACGTGCATCGCCGTGTCGTGGTGGTACGTACCCCCTGTATCCATGACTCGCTGCTCAGTATGATTCCACAGCTTTCATTGGACGACCCAAGTCGCAGAGAAGTGGCTCTTTACCGACGGACAACGTCTGGATGCTTCGACATTCTTGGAGTGAAAAGCACCAAGCCTTGTCTGGAGATATCGCCCGAGGTAGAACACATGTTAGATTTGGTTATACTCACATTTATCTACGTGGAGAAATTAAGAATGGATAAGGAGTTGGAGGAAGTGAAGGAAAAAACGGGGAAAGTCCGGTAGGAGTTCGTGAAATACCTTTGTCCAGCACGGTCAGCAGAAAATTAGCCAGAGGCAAGTAGGATTCTGTATCATTACAATTACAGTTTGTAGTGACACTTCGGTTTGTATCCATCCGATCCAACATGTGTACGGAGTCTGAGCTCTATGATACTGACCCCAACTACTAGTCTACTACTAGCAACAATCAGTCAACGTAGGACATGTCGCGATTGATTTTCATCCGGGATTTCCCTCTTACGCGCTATATTTAGCGGCGTCCTCGTCGTCCATCCGCAACTTCTCGACGTAGATGAATGTGAGGATGACCATGTCCAGTATATTCCCCAGATCAGGATGGATTTCAAGGTAAGGATCTCGTTTTGAACCTATGATGCCGTAGCTTCGTCGATGTGACCTCGCCAGCTCTTGTCCGGTCTCATCGTCCTTGGATAGCTGGAAATATGTATGTAACCCATATTCTTGGTGAACCAAAGACCAGGCTTACTTACCCGGACTATCGAGAAATCTATGTCCCATTTGTACGAATGGCCATCGGGTGCCGTGAACGTCCGCTTCTTCCTACAAACGGCCATCAGCCAAAGGAGCCTGGAAGGCCGCGAAACCACAGTGCGCGGTACACCCACCCCCAAAATACTCCTTTGCGGGGAATAAACTTGTTTGTCTTCATCTCCTCTCCATGGAGCCGCATCGTCGAAGGACCGATCATATGCCACACGATCTCGCCAATCGCTTCAAAGCTGTCGAGCATGTTCTCCGGATCCTCGTTTGGCACCACCTTGTACAATGTGGTCGTGCGCGTTCCGAGGCGGAAGGGTGTCGAAGTTTTGTAGATGACTTGGCCTGTCTCATTGGTCATCACCGTGTTTCGGACGCTTTCGTTGGACAGAACAAGACGCATGTTGCCGTGATGGGCGATCGTGGGTTGCACTGGGACTTAGGCACCTCGCGAGGGCGCTTAGGTGACCTTAGTTGCGATGCACTCGAGGCTGTGAGATGGCTGGCGCTGTGTCATGATTGACATGTCCAAGAACAAGTTGTGCAGACTGCATGTGTCAGGAAACCAGTCAAGTTGGCAACTGCTCACGTTGTGACTCACCCTCGTCCAACAGAAGACCGTGAGTCGGATGACGTGCAGATGATGGGGTTCAAGAAAGAACTATTAGTTTAAAGCCTAGCGTGTTACATTCGAGGTAATTATGAAGATGGCGGTATCATACTAAATATTTGCGGGAACTGTGGGTGATTGTTATAGTACCTGAGCAAAGGCGCATTTTGGTACGTGCCACGACCTTGTGCCATGCTTGACACATGTTATCATCGCGTGCCAGACAAATCATGGGCCGCCGCCACTGGCAGCAGCCCGCTTTCTCCGCTCCTCCTTGTCCATCCGCAGCTTTTCTACGTAAACGAACGTGAGCACAACGGTGTCAATTATCGGCATGAGATCCGGGTGTATGTCGAGGGACGGTTCTCTCTTGGGCCCGAAGATGCCAAGGCTTCGTCGGTATGACCTTGCCAGCTCTCGGCGGGTAGCATCATCTTGGGATAGCTGCCGACAGTAATGCATCAGAATGAGGACGACGGATGGACATGATGTGACATACCACAACCACAGAGGAATGCATGTCCCATCTATACGGACGATCATCTGGGCCGGTAAATGTTCGTTTTCTGCAAGCAGGTATATGCATGAGCATACGTCCATCATACGCACAGATGATCTGTAGCACTCACCGCCCCGTGAAACCATGTCGGGGTATGAACTCATCTGTCTTCATCTCTTCTCCATGAAGTCGCATTATAGAGGTACCAAACAAGTGCCATTCGATCTCTCCAATAGCGTCAAGACGATTCTGCATATCATTTGGATTCGTATTTGGCACGACTTTGTAGATTGTCGTCGTGCGTACTCCAAGGCGGAAGGGTGTAGAAGTCTTGTAAAGGATCTGACCAGTCTCATTGGTCATAACCGTGTTTCGCACGGACTCGGAAGAGAGAGTGAGACGCATGGGAAATGATATCTGTGACGTGAATGCATCCTTGGGCGTCCACTCTTATGTGGTGTGGAGGGGAGCTGTGCATCTCATGGCGATGTCGATGAAAGAGTCAAGTGTTGCTGTAACTTGAGGCCTGTGACTCTCAGTGTCGTGAATCAGAGTCACCTCCATAGCAAGATTCAAAGTAGCCTTCGAATCCTAATGTGCCATCCCCATCGTTATTTCATTCTAGCTTAACCGACTAAGTCGGCGAATAGGCCATTGGAGGCTCTCTCACTTGACACATGGCAGGGCCAAGTGGCTCCATGTACAGCCATGACTTGAAGGGGAGACGCAGTCTATCAACACATGGATGTTATTTCCACAGCTGCAATAGTAGTGCCACATAAGTGCTGTGGTTGTTAAGGCCCCTTGTTACCATGGGAACGTAGGCCGGAAGGTGGGATGCGTTGTATCTGCCCCTGACTGCCCTTCGAAATTCTTGTTGTCGACGAGGCTTGTAGTGCATTATGGGCCAACTTCGAAGTCATGCAACGGCCCACTCTTCTTCACCGATAGCAAAGCCTTCTTCGAAATGCAGTAAACCCTCCGATTGGGTAACTCAGCATCTTTGAGGTTGCCCTCAACGTTTCGTTGCTGGCGTCATCGTCGTCAACTGGATTCACTGTATCGGAGATCGCTTCAATCTGTGTGAAACGGCTGGCGAAGAGGACAATGACACAGTCAAAAATGAAGAGACCCTGGTTATTGAAATACTGCCAGTTGGGCTGTGCAAGGGTACTCACATCCAGGATGCTGTATCACACGAATGGGTACAGAGTCTGGGTTTGGGTCAGGATAACGACCAGTGCTGAATGGTTACATTGCGGTAGTTGTTGGGCGGTCCATAGAAAGCACTGGTGAGTGACGACCTCCCGTTGCCTATCACCCCCGCAACTGCCAAGTGGAATGGGCCATCGTCGCACTGCACCCTAGCCTTTGCCGCTGCAACTTCCTCGGAGTTAGGCAAAATAACAGGTTGTATCATTCAGACCCTATTGACGCATTCCTGTCCTGTTGTGCCCGCGTATCCTGGTTTGCCAAACCGTGTGCGACCCTCTGCGAGATATCTTCCGTATCTCTGGCAGTAGTCAAGGCTGTCAGAGTCGGATTGTCAACCATCTTCGATTTGAGGATGACTGGAATGATATCTGACTACTTTCGTCACCGTAGCCAACCGGATAGCTGCGAAGGCAACAGAAAGTACTGCTTTCATATTGCTGGATTGTAAATCGTCAGCAAAAACGGACCGTGAAGCCCGATGAGGCGGGATCATACCCTGTGGACTATCGATAAATGTTGGACGATATGCAGAGTAGGATGTTCCTGGAAGTCATAGCCAATGGGTTTAGTAACCCCTGGACTTGTTGGCTCGAGGGCGAATTCCCATGTCACCCGATGTGGCACGATGCGGACGTGCCATTCTATGGGTTGGTGCATCAAGAATAAGCCCAGATACGGCCAATCGACAAGGCTTCAAAGGTGACCTCGGCGGAAACTTCGCAATGTCAAGGTGAGACGTTCCAGTTACTACAATGTCGGACATCATCACCTCATCAAACACTCTTTCTTCTTCTTGTCCATCTAAAAGTCAGCATAGGTTGCCTCATACACTAGACACTACAATACCTTTATCTTGTCCGAACAAAGGACACGTGTCCGTTCGAGCGTGGATACGACGGGCTCACTCGTTAAAGACGTTGAAACAATCAGCGGACAGTGGAGACAAAGCCACCAGGATGACCCACGAATCATTATATCGTTGGACAGGGATCATACTCTGCTAATGTTCGCTATGCCTTGCGCGACAGCTGCCTCTTTGAAATCTACACCGCATTTATGACCTTGAGAGAGCCTGTACTCCGTCCCGAACAGGACACGATTACATTCTGCAATAGATGACACACCTATCAGTAGGGAGACCACCTACCTGACCTGTGGTCTCTATATCAACGATCACACCACCTACGTCAGCGCGAGACTGTCCAACTCCCCCAAGTAGCTGCCGGTAGGGCTAACACCTAGCCTCCTGCCAATATTATGTCGTTTGTGCGCCGCTTCCCAGATGTCCCGAATTCCTTGGCTTGAGGAAGGCACCAAAAGTGCAGTGACTTGAGGTTAGATACAACAGACTGACCTATCCGCAGGAGTCGGGAATCGCCAAAGTGGGTCTATCCAAGATGACCTAATGGGAGGGATAGGTCAGAGTAGCCAGCAAAGAAGCCTGTCCGGGTACTTTTCCGAGGGTGACGAGCGTCCGCAATAATAGTATATACGTGCAACATCACCAATCATTGGCACCAATAGCGAACTGTCGTTTTGATTCGCTGAACGTGTATGTCCTGTCAGTGAGAATCGACAATGACAAAGACAATCATGTCGCAGTGGCACACACGCTGTGCCTTCTGACCAAGGCCAATTTAGGTCTTTTGTTTCTTCCGTTCTCATTCCTTTTCCTTTTATCTTTCCCCGCTCGCTTCTTCTTTATGCAACGCGCATTCCTTATGTTTCACTCGGCAACTTCTCCAGAAGCAAGGTCATGTTCCTCCTCCTACCATCAAAACACGATCGCTGAAATCGTGGTCCTATCTTGCGTCAGCAGGTACAAAGACAAGATTGGGAGGTGATCATCGACTGGGAACCATAGCTGTGGAAGGCTAACAGGAGGTAAATGAGTGATGTTATTGGAGATAGTTGGGTTACATCAATGTTGATACCAAGCGCGAGAAGCTGACTGCGTAGTTGAGAGTCGATATGAAGCATTGCGAGGGTATTCGCACCCATGAAAGTGAGGCTACGTAGGTTGAGTTCGGTAGTTCTTCCAGCGTGGTTTGACCACCGCATATTAAAAGAGATATAGGCACGACGCGTTGACACCTCCTTCGTACTGTCCTTCGTCATCTAAAAAAATGAGTGAGAGCCTTACGATGTAAACGCTCACCACAGCGACACAGCGAATCTTCCGAAGTGGTTGATAACCGCATCATGGAAGAAAACTGCGGGTGATCCGTTAGTACGAGCACACTCATAGCACGATACTGCGACGATAGTGGATATCCAAACGAACTTCCGAGTAGCAGGCTGCATCACGTACCCGCAGTTGAATAGATGCCACTGCTCTTACGCGATCCCACATTTCGATGCCATTAGGCTGCCGTAGTCCCTCTGGATGGATTGAGTAGAAGTCGAAGTTGGCCGGGAAACTCTGAACTGTCCCCCCCCCCGAGAGTGTGCATTTCACTGAAGTTGAAGTCAGTATATATGTAGCGATAGTCTCCCAAAGCCAGACTCTAAGTTGGAGGAAGATAGTCGCTCCACAGCGACGGCTTTGAAAAAAAAAAAAAAAAAAAAAAAAAAGGTCAACAAATGACACAGCCACCCTCGCCTTTAACAAGGGAAGCAAAGTGGCACAGGATCGGCATCTTATTCACATCTAATTTTACACCTACTATCGCTTACTGGTACACTCAGTTTGCCTCCCCACCAGTTGGCCGGTTGTTCAAAATGACGACTTCTTCCCTAACAGCAAGTTTTCTGTATGGCCACATGTCATGAAATATGTATCCTTAGGTACTGCGAAGTTGAATGACAGTGATCCACTGAGTATTGGTTGAGATAGCAAAAACAGTGTGACAAACAGAGGAATCACGCCCGTGATGGCCATGCCACCGAACGGGACTTGAAAACTTTGGGGTGACCATGCGTTACTTTCTGTGACATTTTGTGACGGCCAACTGGTGGGGAGGCGAACTGAGTGGTAAGCGATAGTATTTGTGCCAGCGAGCGAGGTCTTGAGCTTTGTCGTATGTAGCGTAGTCGACCGTCATCTTAGTTCATTTCACTTCATTATTACACCCCCTGAATGCTTTGGATTTTTACACAAGTATGTAGCAACAACAAACACTTCGGCTCAGACAGACACATAAATCGTACATTCCAGATACAAGCACATGATCTTCATTTCAACATTTCGTGATAATGAACTCCTCAAGGGGATGGTCCGGGCCCAAGTACAGCTAGAATAAAGCATGAGCAACAGCGTCCCAACTTGGGTGATGAACAGTTTTTACCTGGCGGGGGTGAATACCTGGTCCTGGATCCGTCCAGCCATGAACAGATCCTGACGGCCTAATGCTATAAGGAAGACCACGTCAGTAACAGTCTTAAATAGTAGATGTCAATGACTGACGTGTATGCGCTGCCGTTTAAGTAGCTGATCGTCCAGTGTCGCCTGGTGGTGCTGAGTTCAATTTGCCAGTTGGCCTTGAAGTCGACATGTTTACTTCCGCCTTCAGGGGTAATCACGTAGGTGCAGTACTGTCCATTGTCATATTTCTGGAAGGTGAAACACTGGTGACACGGCAACACTCAGTCGCAAGTTCAGTTGAAGTGTGAGAGACATACTTTCGCTCTAGTACCGACCACGACTCTGTTTCCGTCAAGGCCAACATATTGGCCGTTGGTCCTGATAGTATAGCGGCCGGAACTGAGGTGGCAAGTGTTGGTCATGATGAAAAGGTGCGTACTAGAGCGTTGACTCTGAAAGATCGCTCTGTCCTGACTGTCCTTTTATCCTCTGAACGGGCGCTTCAACGATGGCCAGTCACTGTGCATCATGTGCCCAGACACTGTCCATTGACTGCTTCTTGTTGGAATTGGACACGGGGATCTCGCTGGAACAAATACAGGCAAATGAAGAGCACAGATTGAGCAATCCAAGACTTCTCCATGAAATTCTAAGGACCCGAGTTGGTGCCAAGGATGCGAAATGAAAAGCATTTTGTCTGGTGTTGATGTAACACTTTCAAGCCCCGCTCCCTCCTCTGCTTCCTTCAGCCAGTAGCCGCGCGAGTATGCGAACAGGTTGGCTCCTTCATCCTTCGAATACAATGAGTTGGATGACATCCAACGAACGGTACTAATCTCATCTACCCAGCCTCGGATCTTACCTGCAGAAGCTTCTAATCGCTCTCAACTACCACTCATCCTGGAACACCAGAATTTCTGTTCCGAGGCGATGCGTTATGGAGACACCGTAGTAGCCTCTGGCTGGTATGCTCGCTCGGAATTTTATACCCCTGATAACTGTGATTCCTCCAGTGGAACTGGAAATGACTATTTTACCAACAGACAAGGTGATCGATCTTCGAATGAGTCCTTTTGCCAGCGACGTCGGCCGGGTTACCCAAGGACGAACATGGCAGCAGTGAGGGTGGCACGACCAGTAAACCATACAGTGTCAATGTCGTCCAACCACGCAGACTCGTGATCGGGTTCAATTCCCCAGGGCACGATGCTCGAGACGAGCCTGCGTGCCCGACCGTTTTCCACGCGTCACAGCGGTCTTATACTGACAGACGACGATCCAGCTGCTGACATTAGTTCATTGAGCCTTTCCATGGTGGACCTGGACATTCTTTTCCGCCTTCCTCGGCCTATCCCCCTTGTCAGCCGCCATCATTGCTCCCCGTTTATTCCAGCCGTCTCCGGGCCATGTATCAGCCCCGTTGACTTCAACATTTCCAGCGGGCATATCACCAATTCGCTAGCCCTTTAGCTTTCCCAGCGACAGCGGTCTGTCCCCCAGTCTGCTTTGCAGCCACCTGAGCACTAGTTGATAGATGCCCAATACCTCACCGGTATAACAACCACGCTTCTCAGTTCCGCAGCAGCTGCCTGCGGTTGTCCATGACACGCTTCACTCCCGGTAAAGGAATCCAATACGTCGTGGTATTGTAGTAAATCTTTTGTGATATTTACTTCTGAAAGGTAGTGTGTACCAGCTATAGGGGTTCAAGTGCACTACGGACTTATTTCCCATTAATCTCCGTGCGTGCCACATCCGCCTGTACATAAGTATGTACCCAAAATCTTTCGCCTCGATCCTCACCTGCACACTTCTCACAGTTCTTCGTACCGTGGGTGCAACACACTAGGGTTTCTGTACTTTTTGTATCTGACACTGGCTGTTCCTGGAAAATGGATGAAGCAGGAACACGGGTGTGATGACCATCGCTGTTGAACACCATAGTAGGATGGTTTCTCGCTTCCGCATGCCAATTGTAACTGATGGCAAAGCATGGACGCAATCCGAATACATGGAAGAAGCTGCGCTCCTTTTTGAGTGACTCCACTGAGTCTTCATTCTGATCGGCGGTGATACGGGTTTCTCAGTCCGTAACGAAACTTGATCAGAGATCGGTGGCTTTGATGGGGCGCAACAGAACTTTTGCAATCGTCGCCGTAACTTGTCATACAGTCCTGTAAGGTTATCACATGGACAGCCCGTGTATAACTGCATCTATGTGATTATCTAAACTGACATGAATATTTACATAAGTTCAATGTGGTGGAACCGAAATGTGCAGGTCGAAAGACTTTGAGAATGGTGCATGACATATATATGCTGCCATCTGATCACTCATCGAAGGCGTTTTCGTTGCTCTTTGTCACGACTTAATCTCGTAGCCTTCGACAGGGTCTTATTTCGCCATATATTATTTTGGAAAGAAGAAAGAGGTACACATAGTATGCTTTTGGCGATTTTCTGATATGATACTCTGCTCCGCATAAACTCCCGTGGAATTTATGTGGAAAAAGGGGCTGAAATGCCACACATAATCACCACATCACTTCGGCTCCAACATTTGGCGAGGGGTTGCGCCCAGAATGATTGAATCAGGGTGTTCATTGACAATATTCCGAGATTTGAGAACAGACCATTCATGCTGTCAGAAGCTTCTACGGCGACCTGGAACCAACTGACAAGAGAAGGGGCTTGTCACACTCCGCAAGATTCAACACTAGTACCTGTCTTTCTTTCTCATGTTTCCCTAATTCAAACTTTGGGCAGTTATCTAGGTGACACATCCACCGGTGGGCTTCGCAGGGGAATGACATCTATATCGCAGGAAACAGTGACCCATTTAGGGCAGAATACAGGATCTTTCACGGTCGCAATGTAATGCAGATTGTTCAAGACATAGAAAATGACAGCAGAGTATGATCACTGTCTTGGAGATATAGTAACCCATGAGACCTCCTGGTAGGTACGATGTTTTCGTTTCTAAGCACCAGAAATACTCACCTCATCGTATCCATGGTCGAGCGGACACATGTACTTATCCTCAGTAGTGCCAGTGCCTAGTGTTGGAACTCCACCTGTATATCACAGCAACCACGATAGGCGCGAGACTGTCCAACTTCTCTAAGTAGCTGCCGATAACCGCTGACACCTCGGCAACATTGTCTGCACGTCACTTCCTAGCCATCTCCAGTTTCTCAGGCTTGATGGTCTGTATCAAGGATGGCATGGGAAGCATGGGCGAATTGAAATCCGATGCGGCTGTTCACGATTAAATAGGGTTTTCCTGAAACGAAATAATGTATGCCCCAGTACCATGTACATCAGGATTCAACGAAGCTGGTCGACGTACAGAACCTTTTGGTTTCTGAGTACTTCACGATGAACTGCGCACACTCCTGTACGACCTGGGCGATTTCTGCCAGCACATCTTTCGTTGCATTTATCTTGGACAGAGATGTGTTTTCCAGGATGATCGTAGGTTTGTTTGATTCTGGTAATGAGATCCCCAATAGACGCATCGAGGTTCGCTTGCGATAGGATCAGCTGTCCATAATCACGTTAATGAAGGAGCATCGGGGATGATGAATGCATACATTCGAGTCCGTGGTCATCGCGCTCAAGGCATGCGAGCGTATGGATGAATCTATGTATCATCTTCAGTCAAGACTTGTCCGTCATCAATTGGGAAGAAATACGTTAGCGATGCCAATAACGAAGCGCTAAGGGGAAGTTGGAGGCATGTACTAGCGTCGATGGTTGGGAGTAGTGACTTATGTAGTTAGCATGTATAGACGGGGCAATGCGGGTTGTTTGCATCGCGATTATCATCGTTGTTCACGCAGTCTCGAGGCAGCCTAGCCCACTCCAACAGTGTTTGCAAATGCGACTGCATTAACAGCAGTTTCCATCATTTGGACCAGAAATGGGCTTGACAATTGATATATTCTCTTCTGCGTCTTGAACCCAGTGGACAGGTTGGTCATTTTCTTGCACCTGATGGAATCCATAACCGTGTGCATTATGTATATGCTCCGGCATGTACATGTACCTCGTGGGTAGCAGCAGAGGGCCCCTTGGGTCCTGATAGCAGGTGGTATCGGTGGGACGTGCATTGTCGTATCGTGTCGTGGTGGTATGCACCACCTGTGCCCATGACTCACCACTTAGTATGAATCCACAGCCTTCATTGGACGATTCAAGTCACAGGGACTGGGGGAAGTGGCTCTCTGCCGCCGAACAAC
>Ga0307518_10001924_pt1 | contig 15346 bp, 11 predicted proteins | sample 25_EM_MG_FD_203889 | JGI IMG/M metagenome (GOLD analysis project Ga0307518, IMG submission 203889) | Populus trichocarpa ectomycorrhiza microbial communities from riparian zone in the Pacific Northwest, United States - 25_EM | ecosystem: Host-associated > Plants > Roots > Unclassified | place...
AAATGACAAAATGATGCTGTATGATATTTGTGTTTTTTGTTAAACAAAATTGTAAATAAAAGAGTATCTCTTTCTTCTATATTTTTATAATGTTTTGTCATAAAACATTGAGAAATGCTTGCAGTGTAAGTCAAATGATAAGAGGGTAACATGTGGCATAAGGGAGTTAGGATCATAAAGAGCAGACGCGTTGAGGCGGGCCTCCTTGGGTGCACTTCCGGAGTCAACACAGCTCGCCGGTTGTGCGGAGGGCCAGGAGCTGCTTACTCTTTTTTTGACTCAGAGTTGGCACCCGAGTTGGAGTCCATCTTACAGGACTCAGCAGCGATGGCCGCAGCACGAGCCTTGGCCTTTTTGGTCTTCTTTGGACAGTTGTCTGCGAAGTGACCAGTACCTCCGCAGAACATGCAGAGGTTGTTATCAAGCCGCCATTTGCACTCGTCAGCAGTCAGCTTTCCGTCCTTACCAAGCTTGTTGGTTAAGTCCAGTCTAGAGCCAGAGGAGGACTGGTTGCTAGTCGCCTTGGACGAGCCAGAGGCGGAGCTGGATGAGTTGCCGGCCTTGGATTTCTCCTGACCGGAGTTGGATGAGTTGCCTCTGGAGTTGGAGGGCTTGGTGGGGGACGAGGTGGGTTGGCTCTTCGTGGTACAAGAGATCTCGTCTTTGCACTCCCAGTAGTGCACGTCGATCTCCTGACAAAGAGCCCTCAACCCATGCAGAGTCAGGGGCTTCCCAACTCGAGCAATTTCGTCCTTGAGACAATCTGGGAGACCGGAGTAGAATAGGTGGCAGAGCGCACCATCTCTGTAGTCCTGGACCTGTGAGGCAAGCCAGTTGAAGTCAACTATATACCGCATGACGCAGTGAGCATCCTTCATCCGGAGGTGCTCTAATTGATGCTCTGCATCAGCGATGGGGTCGTGAGGACCAAAGGTGCTCTGGAGCTCAGTGGCGAAGTGGACCCAGCTGTCCATTCAAAGTGGACGGTCAGCCGGATCGCCGGAGTGTAGTAGGTCTGGTTCAAACCATTCTAAGGTCATCCCTTTTAGGTATGACTGGGCGAAAGTTACCTTTGCCCTATCAAGGCGGAATGCCTTGGCTCAATCCTGGAAACAGAGCTCACATTGGACCAAGAAGGTCCTGAGCTTTTTGGGATCCGTACCATTGAAGGTGTCCGGTTCACGGACTTTGGCATGGGAGGAAGAAGAGTCGTTGGTCCGGTGGGAGGAGCAGGAGAGGTGATTGACGGTGACTGCTAAATTTTGGAAGACAGCTAGACCAGGGTCTAGCTCATCCATGGCGTCAACAAAGTCATTGTTGTTGTCATCATTGTTGTCGCCATCTCCGGGGTCGTCCGGATCACCTCTGGGTCCGTCCTCGGGGCCAAACCACTGGTGTCGGGCAGGTTCGCGATGTTCCGGAGTGGGGTCGCGACGGTAAGGGAATCGATCACCAGAAATGGATTCATGGTGACCTAAGTCTGCAGAACCACGAAGGCTCTGAGACACAGCATCTCGATGCGGAGTCAAAGGCGCTGTAGGGTTTCGAGCTGTGAAGCTCCAGAATTGGCTAACGGAAGCCAGAGGTTGCCTGCGGTTAGACAGGGCTTGGTGGGCGGCAGAGAGGTAGAGGTCGTCTACTGCACCCGCTTCCTCAGCAAGTGCTGCAGTGGTACGAGCGCGAGAGCGCGTAGTCATAGTCATAAGGTAATAGAAGCTAGTTTGCGTACGAGGTATGGAACAGTGAACCCACACAAGTGTGAGTCTGAAATACTGTCAAGTCCGGGTCTACTCCGGTAGGGGGTCCAGTCAAGTCTGGATGGAAATGGACAAAGAAAGAGGGCAGAGGGCTGGACAAGAGATTAGTCCGGCCGGAGTTGGTGACTGCTTGGATTCAACGACTAAGGACAACGAGCGTTGATCCCTTGCATAGGTTCCGGTCAAGAAGAGGAGACAGAGACAGAGACAGAGATGGACAGAACCAGGAGTAGATGACTGAAAAGAGCAGCAACCTCGGTGGATAAGAGCACCAGGGAACTCTCCAAGGGCATGCAACGATCCTCACAGACCAGAAAAGCTAGGTTTCGATTTAACTTGCTGCTTGACACCGACTCTTCTGGTGACAATGAGCCAAAAACCAACAGCCGTGAGGGTCATATGTTGGGAACTCTTGGTCACGTCAACAAAGGTAGGTCTGCCATGCATATGGACACATATTTATCTAAGATGCTGCGAGCCTCTGAAGACACGCGTAAGTTGTCACACATAAAATCCGTGTTTGTTAGTTCATTGGAGCCTCTGCAGCGGCGCAACTACAACACCCTCCCCATTCATTACCACGAGGCTCTGAGGACGGTTGTCTTGACGCACGTAGGTCGTCTCACATAAAATCCCTGGTTGTCGGCTCAGTGGACCCTCTGCAGCAACGTGAGAACCACACCCTCCACATTCATCTCAGGTGCCATGAGCCACTGAAGAGCCTCATGTCAACACGGGTAAGTTGTCGCACATAAAATCTGAGTTGGTCCGCTCAGTGGTGGACCCTCTGTAGCAATGCCACTGCCACAGTCATCTAAGGTGCCACGAGCCTGTGAAGAGCCTCGTGTTGACGCACGTAAGTTGTCACAAATTAAATCCGGGTTGGTCACCTCGGTGAGCCCTCTACAGTGACGCAATTAGTGGACCCTCCGCATTTATCTCATATGCCACGAGCCTCCGAAGGAGGGCGTCTCAACCCATGTAAGTGATTACACATGAAATCTGAATTGATTAGCTCAGTGGACCCTCTGCAGCAATGCAAGTGGCGCACCCTCTGTCTGTGCACCCTCAAGAGGTCAAAACCGGCCTACCCCTTGAGAATTCTCGTCACTCGAAAGGTGAGTCGTCACTTCTTACAAATAAGCATCCGCCTAATGTATTTCTCTGTAGAGATGCCACATGACTCAACTCGACCTGATATCAATACAAACCAGCCCCAGCGCAATGAGCGTAGGTCTCTGCCTGTGTTAACCTCAGTATATTAATCTATACTTCATAGAAATGCAATCTCTGCACCCTCAGGATGAGTCCGAGTGTGCATCCAGTGAACGTCTACCCTTGGATGATCCTCATCGCACAGACAGTAAGTCCTCACTAAGTACAAAAATCAACGACCTACGTGCTGTGTTGTAGACATGGAATGCGACCCAGCGCCGCGTGAAATGGATAAGGAACAGCCTCGAGGTGACAAACGTAAGTTATTGCGAGTATTCCGCACTATACTAATGTACACTTATCGGGAATGCAATCTCTGTGTCCTCCAGATGAGCCTGGGCATGTATGGAATGAAGTCATGACCATCATACCAGTGCAAGGTCCTCGTTGCATGGAAGGTAAGCCCCCACTGTGTACAAAAGATCATTGACCTAATGTACTGTATAGTAGACATGCCATGTGGTCCAGCTCCATGTGAAATGGACATGGACCAGCCTCAACGCGATGAGTGTAAGTTGATGCTAGTATTCAACAATGTGCTAATCCACACCTCACCCACAGCCCATGGCTCTCAACATGCACAACCTGAAGTCACCACCATTCAGGCCATGGCTGGGCCCACAGAAGGTGCAGTCAGTCTTGGAAAATCAGTTAACAACCCTGCACCATGTGAGTCATGGTGCCATATGATGACATTACCAATTGTCTGATTCCTAACGCCCCAGTAGATCAACCCCCACGAGATTCTTACCTTGAGACTGGCAGGCGACCAAAGCCGCATCCAGTAGTACAGGGCATGGGACCAAACAGTGATCCAGACACAGCATTCAACCTTCGCCGAAGAATCTATCCAGATCCTTATACATCCACAGCGGATGAGAAGGACCTTATGTCTCTGTTACGACCATGCCCAACTCCGAGCCTTATCCGGTCACTCTGGTCGCATTGCAGCTCTACAGCTCAACTCCAGTCGCTCATCACTTACTCCGGTCACGGTTGCACAGTTATACTTCCGCTAAGTACAACCCTTGGTCTAATCCCTATACAGTCCTTACTACACCTCGCCATCTACCCTGCCTTGACGTGAGTTCTCCGTGTACTCAATATATCTCCTACCTTGTATCATTTTCACTGGACCTGACCTAGTCCCAACTCTGGTCGTTCCTTGTCCGCCTTTAAGGCTGTTTACTTGTCACCGTAAATACTCGTCCCTAGTTCTTACTTAGTATAAGTATTCTGTAGTTTATTCTGTATACCTCAGTCTGAAATCAACTTAGTCACTACTCCAGTTCCTGTCTGTCTCTGTCTCTGTCTCTGTTTCCGTCTCCAACCTCTTGACCAGAACCTACGCAAGGGATCAACGCTCATTGTCCTTAGTCGTTGAATCCAAGCGGTCACCAACTCTGGCCAGACTAACTTCTTGTCCAGCCCCCTGCCCTTGTCCTTCGTCCGTTTTCATCCAGACTTGACCAGACCCCCTACCGGAGTAGACCCGGACTTGACAGTATTTCAGACTCACACTTGTGTGGGTTCACTGTCCCAAACCTCGTACACATACCCTGTTCAATTCCCTTATGACTATGACTATGCGCTCTCGCGCTTGTACCACTGCAGCACTTGCTGAGGAAGCGGGTGCAGTAGACGACCTCTACCTCTCTGCCGCCCACCAAGCCCTGTCTAACCGCAGGCAACCTCCGGCTTCTGTAAGCCAATTCCGGAGCTTTACAGCTCGCAACCCAGCAGTACCTTTGACTCCATGTCGAGATGCTGCGTCCCAGAGCCTTCATGGTTCTGCGGACTTCGGTCACCATGAATCTGTTTCTGGTGATCAATTCCTGTACCGTAGCGACCCCACTCCGGATCATCACGAACCTGCCTGTCACCAATGGTTTGGCCCTGAGGATGGACCTGGAGATGATCCGGATGACCCCAGAGATGGCAATAACAATGACAATGACAACAATGAATTTTTCAATGCCCCGGAAGAGCTAGACCCTGGTTTAGCTGTTTTCCACAATCTAGCCATCGCCGTTAACCGCCTCTCCCGCTCTTCCCGCCGGACCAACGAGTCCTCCTCCTCCTGTGCCAAAGTCCAGGAACCGGACACCTTCGACAGCACAGACCCCAAAAAACTCAGGACCTTCTTGGTCCAATGTGAGCTCTGTTTCCAGGACCATGCCAAAGCGTTCCACCTAGATAGGGCTAAGGTAATGTTTGCCCGGTCCTATCTCAAAGGTATGACGTTGGAGTGGTTCGAACCGGACCTCCTGAACTCCAGCGATCCGGCTGACCGTCCGTGCTGGATGGACAGCTGGGTTCAATTTGTTGCCGAGCTACAAAGTACGTTCGGACCTCACGACCCCATTGCCGATGCTGAGCACCAGCTTGAACACCTCCGGATGAAGGATGCACACCATGTTATGCGGTATATCGTGGACTTCAACTGCCTCACCTCCCAGGTCCAGGATTACAGAGATGGCGCGCTACACCGCCTGTTCTACTCCAGTCTTCTGGATCGTCTCAAAGACGAGATTGCTCGAGTTGGGAAACCCCTGACTCTACATGGGCTTAGGGCCCTTTGTCAAGAGATCAATGCGCGCTATTGGGAGCGCAAGGACGAGATCTCTCGTATGACAAAGACCCAGTCCACCTCGTCCCCAACCAAGCCCTCCAACTCCAGAGGCAACTCATCCAACTCCAGTCAGGAGAAATCCAAGACCGGTAACTCCTCCAGCTCTGCCAACTCTGGCTCATCTAAGGCGACCAGCAACCAGTCCTCCTCCAGTTCCAGACTGGACTTAACCAACAAGCTTGGTAAGGACAGGAAGCTAACCGCAGACGAGCGAAAACGGCGTCTGGACAACAACCTCTGCATGTTCTGCAGAGGTACTGGTCACTTCACAGACAACTGTCCAAAAAAGACCAAGAAGGCCAAGGCTTGCACTGCGGCCATCGCTGCTGAGTCCGGTAAAATGGACTCCAACTCGGGTGCCAACTCCGAGTCAAAAAAAGAGTAAGCAGCTCCCAGTCGTCCACACAACCAGTGAGCTGCGTTGACTCCGGAAGTGCACCCAAGGAGGCCCGCCTCAACGCGTCCGCTCTTTACAATCCTAATTCCCTTATGCCACATGTTATCCTCTTATCATTTGACTTACCTAAAACCCGCGCACTTGTGGACTCCAGGTCCACGCATTGCTTTGTAGATATACAATTCGCGCACAAAAACAATATTTCCACCTACTCCATTCCTCTGATTACTCTCCGGCTCTTTGACGGTACATCAAACTTTATAATCACTCAAGCTGTCGATATATCAGTGAAATTCCCCGCATCCGGTGATGTCACCCCTATGACCTTTTACCTCACTCCGTTAGACTCTGAATGCTCAATTGTCCTTGGACATAACTGGCTCACCCGCTACAATCCGTTGATTGATTGGGTACTGAGCAGTTTAACATTCCGGACCCCTACACCAAGTTTGCTAGTGCCCCTGTCGACTCCCTCTCCGGTTCTGTCTGGAAACCCTGTCTCCAGCCTCCCTGGCCAATCTGACCCCGGCCTTGCACCATCTGTCGACACTCCGGTTTGCACCCCTCCACACATCTCTCTGATTAACGCAGCTGCATTTGTGCATGCGTGCAAATTGGAGGGATCCACCAAGTACCAACTTCAGCCGTGCCCCTCTGACTCAGCGAAGGCTCGTTCTTCCTCCGCCTCTACTCCACCGGACTTGGACATCATCCCTCTGGAGTATCGCGATTATGCAGACATGTTCAGTAAGGCGAAGGCCTCTGAACTTCCCCCACATCGCAACTATGATCTGAAGATTGACCTTGAAGAAGGTACCTCTCCACCTCTGGGAACTCTCTACTCACTGTCTCCAGTTGAGCTCTCCGCTCTCCGGACTTTCATCGATGAGAATCTTAATACAGGTTTCATCCGTCCTACTGCTTCTTCCCATGCTGCTCCAGTCCTCTTCATAAAGAAGGATGGCTCGCTCCGCCTCTGCGTTGACTTCCAAGGCCTAAACAAAATTACCAAGAAGGATCGCTATCCACTCCCCCTTATCTCTGACCTACTAGACTCCCCTAGCTGTGCTAAGATCTACTCAAAGATCGACCTCCGGCACGTGTACCATCTAGTCCAGATTGCTCCGGGCGATGAATGGAAGACCGCCTTCCGTACGCGCTATGGGTCCTACGAGTGGTTAGTAATGCCCTTTGGCCTCACTAACGCCCCTGCAGCATTCCAGCGGTTTGTCAACACTATCTTTGCTGACATGCTGGATGTCTGCGTCATCGTGTACCTCGACGACATCCTCATCTACTCCGAGGATATGGAGTCCCACCAGCAGCATGTCCAGGAAGTACTCTGCCGACTCCAGTTACATGGCCTCTTTGCCAAACCAGAGAAGTGTGAGTTCCACTTGGACTCGGTAGAGTACCTTGGCTATTGCCTCTCTCCGGAAGGTTTGACTATGTCTCCAGACAAAATCCAAACCATCTCCGACTGGCCTGAACCACAAAAGGTAAAGGACATCCAGTCCTTCCTAGGCTTTACCAACTTCTACCGCTGATTCATATTCAACTACTCAGACATTGTGGTTCCACTCACCCGACTCACCCGGAAAGATGCTCCTTGGAATTTCTCTGAGGACTGTCGACGTTCTTTCAATGCTCTCAAGCATGCCTTCACTACTGTGCCCATCCTCACCCACTTCATTCTGGATACCCCTATCATTGTGGAGACTGATGCCTCTGACTACGCTGTCGCTGGCATCTTGTCTATTACTTGCACCAACAGAGAGATTCGTCCAGTCGCGTACTACTCCCGGACTTTGACTTCCCTGGAGCTAAACTACGACACCCACGATAAGGAACTACTTGCTATCTTTGAAGCTTTCTGGAACTGGCACCATTACCTCGAAGGCTCCGCCCCTCCAATAGACATCGTCACGGACCACAAAAACCTCAAGTACTTCTCCACCTCAAAAGTACTGTCCCGCCGGCAAGCCCGGTGGTCTGAATTTTTATCTCAATTTAATCTTGTCATTCGTTTCCGTCCCGGAAAACTTGGTGCCAAGCCAGACGCTCTCACTAGACGGTGGGACATCTACCCCAAAGAGGGGGATAGTGGCTACGCCCAGGTTAACCCCCAAAATCTTAGGCTGGTGTTCACTCAAGAACAGCTTTCTAACTCTCTTCACACTACTTATCTAGAGTTTCCAGTTCTCCGTGCAGTCACAATCATGGACATGGAAACACTCCATAGTGACATCCTCTCTGCACTACCCTCTGATCCCATTGCCCAGATCCACCTTGCAGATCCACCGGACTCTCGTTGGTCCACCAATGAGGCTGGATTCCTTTGACTAGATGGTCGCATATATGTACCAGACTTGGATGACCTCCGTCTCTGGGTACTCCGGTATTGACACGACCACCCACTCGCTGGTCACTTTGGGCAAAACCGGGACTCTGGAACTAATCTGGTGTGAGTATACTTGGCCTGGTCTCCAGACCTTCATCAAGGACTACGTCCAGTCCTGTACCTCTTGCACAAGAGCTAAGACACTGCGCCATAGACCCTACGGACTGCTGAAACAGCTCCCCGTACCGGAGAAGCCCTGGAACTCCATCTCCATGGATTTCATCGAGCAACTCCCTTCATCCACTGGCTTCACAGCCATCCTGGTCGTAGTAGACAGGCTTTCTAAACAAGCCATATTCATTCCTACTCACGACACCATCACTAGCCCAGAGCTCGCAAAGCTCTTCTTACTCCACATGTTCTCAAAGCACGGTGTCCCCGCCCACGTAACCTCAGATTGCAGTACCAAGTTCGTCTTGCACTTCTTCCAGTCACTCGGAAAGGCTCTCGACATGCACCTCCACTTCACCTCCGGTTACCACCTGGAGGGCGATGGCCAGACTGAGCAGTCTAACCAGACACTTGAACAGTACCTCCGGATCTACTGCAACTACCAGCAGGACAACTGGGCAGACCTACTCCCATTGGCAGAGTTCGCATACAACAATGCACCTAGTGCTACTACAGGAGTCTCACCATTCCTCGCTAACAAAGGTTATCATCCTAACATCTCCATCTATCTGGAATGTGATATGACCTCTGCACGGGCTCATGACTACGCAGTCGACCTCGAGTCACTGCACCAATACCTTAGAGAAGAAATGGCCAACGCACAACTTCACTACCAAGGTCCGGCTGATGCCAAATGTACTCTGGCACCAGACTTCAAAGTGGGCGATCAAGTATACATGAAAGCCAAGTACTTCCGGTCAACTCAACCATCCAAAAAGCTATCAGAAAAGAATCTTTGGCCCTACACTATCATAGCACAAGTAGGATCTCTTTCTTTTATGCTCCGTCTTCCAGATTCCATGCGCGCCGTTCACCCTGTCTTCCATGTCTCCCAACTCGAACTGGCCATACCCAACACCATACCGGACCGGATACAACCTCCTCCACCACTGGTTGAAGTGGATGGTGAACCGGAGTTCGAGATCTCTGAGATCCTTGACTCCAAGGTTGATCGTCAACGCAGATCATGCAAGCTACTTTACTTGGTACGATGGTCCGGTTACGAAGGAACTGATGAAGAAACGTCATGGCTTCTCACCACTGAACTTGGCAACACTATGGAACTCTTAGAAGATTACCATGTCCGGTACCCGGACAAACCTGGACCACTCACATCCATGTAGTATTACTCTCGCCTCTGTTTCTATTATCCGTTTAACTCTCTGTCTCTCCTCTCTGTTTCATTGTATCTTGTAATATCACTCACTAAACTCAGATCACTTTTCTTTATAAACAAAAGTAAAAACTAATTTACATTCTATTTACAAGACCCAGACCGGACCAACTACTCCAGCACACCGCCACCAGGGTTCTCCTGCTCCTCATGGAGCCCCTGAACTTCCTGTTTGACCTCCTCCAGGTTGACCTCCGCCTCACTGTCCTCCTCGTCCTCGTCCTCGTCCCAGGGCGCCGTAAAGAATCAGCACTCCTCGAGAAAAGTCTCGAGGCCTGCCGTCAGCCGCTCGTTCCCTCTGGCCACCGAGCGGGTAGCGTCCACGACCTGGCACATCTGGCCAGTCATCTCTTCCACCACTCTGGTCAACCGGTCCAATCATTCCAGGAATGGCCCAGGGTCAAACCCGGACTGTTTCCCAGATGGCCCCGGTACTTCGACGATATTGTCGTTGTCATTGGCAACCTTTGCCGCTGTCTTCTTCTTCTTGCACTTCTCGCCTCCTCGTGGTGACGTCGCCACCTCCTTCTCCTTCACCTTGCCCTTCGCCTTGTCACTGTCAAGTCCGGGTCTACTCCGGTAGGGGGTCCAGTCAAGTCCGGACGAAAACGGACGGAAATGGACGAAGAAAGAGGGCAGAGGGCTGGACAAGAGATTAGTCTGGCTGGAGTTGGTGACCACTTGGATTCAACGACTAAGGACAACGAGCGTTGATCCCTTGCATAGGTTCCGGTCAAGAAGAGGAGACAGAGATGGACAGAACCAGGAGTAGATGACTATGGTTGATTTCAGACTGAGGAGTACAAGATAATCTACAGAGTACTTATACTAAGTGCAAACTAGGGACAAGTACATATGGTGACAAGTAAACAGCCTAAAAAGCGGACAAGGGATAACCAGAGAAAGTACTAGGTCAGGTCCAGGTAAAATAAACCAGGTCCGGTGAAAATGATACAAGGCAAAGGATATAACGGGTACGCGGAGAACTCACGTCAAGGCAGGGTAGACGGTGAGGTGTAGTAAGGACTGTACAGGGATTAGACCAAGGGTCGTACTTAGCGGAAGCATAACTGTGTGACCATGACCGGAGTAAGTGAGAGCGACCGGAGTTGAGCTATAGTGCTGCGATGTGACCGGAGTAACTGGATAAGACCCGGAGTTGGACATGGTCGTAACAGTCACCACCAGACCCGGACCCGGCGTTCCCCACCTCCGGCCACTCACACCACTCCTTGAGCCCTGTGCACTTCATACACGCACGCTGCTTGGGCTTCTCTGGGTCCCTTTCACACTTTGCCTTGTGCTTCGTGCAACGGAGGCACCTGCCAGGAAGTTAGTAAAGAGAAAAAAGCAAAAGAAATAAAAATGTTACTTACCGGACCTCGTCACTCTGGTCGCCACTCGGACCCGCCTCTGGCTCCTCCCTTGCTCGCTTCTTCAATGCCTCCTGCACCAGTGCCCTCTGCCTCGCTGCAACCTCTGCAGCCCTCCGCTGCACCTCTGCCCTGTCCTTCTCTGCCTGCTCACGCTCCACCTCCTCTCTGGCCTTCTGCTCCGCCTCCGCCTTAGCACGTTCCACCTCCTCTCTTGCCCTTGCCTCTGCCTCTTCGCGTGCTCGTCTCTCCACCTCTTCCTTGCGCTGCTTCTCCTCCCTCTTCACTTGCTTGCAATGACAATGCTCCTTTGCTTTGGCGTCGAGAACATCGGATTCGTCCTCACTACCGGACTGTAACTCCAGTGTCGAGGCCTTCGTCCAGTCCCTGGACTTGGTGGCAATGGGGGCGGTGGGGCTGGTGGACTTAGCAGTGGCTGACATGTTAGAATCATGGAAAGAAAACTGGGGGTAAAAGCAAAACCGGTCTGATCTTTATACATCCAAATTTCGTACTCAGACAATCACTCCGGACTCCACATTGTGCTAGGCGACCACACGACAGCCTCATTGGGGCCTCATGGGTTTGGCCCCTAAAGGGGGGATACTGTTACGACCATGCCCAACTCCGAGCCTTATCCGGTCACTCTGGTCGCATCGCAGCTTTACAGCTCAATTCCAGTCGCTCATCACTTACTCTGGTCACAGTTGCGCAGTTATACTTCCGCTAAGTACAACCCTTGGTCTAATCCCTATACAGTCCTTACTACACCTCGCCATCTACCCTGCCTTGATGTGAGTTCTCCGTGTACTCAATATATCTCCTACCTTGTATCATTTTCACTGGACCTGACCTAGTCCCAACTCTGGTCGTTCCTTGTCCACCTTTAAGGCTGTTTACTTGTCACCGTAAATACTCGTCCCTAGTTCTTACTTAGTATAAGTACTCTGTAGTTTATTCTGTATACCTCAGTCTGAAATCAACTTAGTCACTACTCCAGTTCCTGTCTGTCTCTGTCTCTGTCTCCGTTTCTGTCTCCAACCTCTTGACTGGAACCTACACAAGGGATCAACGCTCGTTGTCCTTAGTCGTTGAATCCAAGCGGTCACCAACTCTGGCTGGACTAACTTCTTGTCCAGCCCCCTGCCCTTGTCCTTCGTCCGTTTTCATCCAGACTTGACCAGACCCCCTACCGGAGTAGACCCGGACTTGACAGTCTCCAGCCTCCTGCAGGCTTCTATCTGCCAAAGAAGGTCACATCGGCATTTGCTCAGGTCCTATAGAACCTGGCCAGGATTCCCTGGTTGGTAACCCCCCAGGAGCACCAGGTCACCCGTCTCTCCCCCGCCACCACTATGAAATGCCAATGGATAGGAGGGTTTTCTACACAACAATCCTGCATGCCGAGGCATCCACGAGCCACTCCTGGATCCGGTATATCATGACAATGGTCGATTCAACTACGATGGGGTTCCATACCATCTTGGCATCAATACTGGATGGTATGACCCTTCGGGCAGAGCCCCAGATGGCCAGTATAGCCACTATCACCCACAGTATCTCCTTCTGCCTCCGTTCACGTCATGTCCATACATGAACATGTATGCCAATGATAATCCAACAATGCATCGACAACCTGGAACAATGGCACATGGACACTACACCAATCCCCAGCTTCCTCTCCGCAGCCAACACCTTGTTGGATATGCCAAACCTAGCGGCAGCCACAAGCCAATTCTGGGAGCCTACCATGAGGCTCAGTACCTCCATGCAATGCCTCCTGGACCTGTGGCTGCCTCCAGCGTCGAAGGAGGTGCCAATCAATCTGCAGATCTCTCTGGCACACACCCAGACAACATTGCCCAACAATTGGAACCCCTTATCCATGATGCCGCAGCCAAGTGAAATATGATTGTTGCAACGGTAGTTCCTGCTTCGTCGCATCGGTATTTATGTGTTTGACGATTCCTCAATCATGTGTCTCAACCTGTCTCGAGTTCTTACTTAAAAACATATAGCCACTATGTCATTTCTATGTACAGAATACAGGCCAGTATTGAAGTGTCTACACTGCAGTGGATAGGCCCCAGAGAAGTGCTGACAGACCTCGAGTGACTGGCCCAAGTCTAAGTACTGTTCCTACTAAGAGCCTCTGTTGCGGAGTGAGGGCAAGCGATGTGGTAAACAGAACCTCATGAGAGCCTCTGCAGTGGGACGCATAGGGTGGGCGATGTTGTCCACGAGACTAGGACGATCCTGCAACCCCTGAGAGGCCCTGAAGTGGTGTAAGTGGTTGCTGGCTCTGATAACTGATAGTCACACCCCCAATGAACACGACCTGTGTTATATTGAGGGTAGGTGATGGTACAGTTGTAGAGTAGTTAAAGGGTAGTTAGCTTATGTAATTAGCGCCAGCGCTATATATATGGGCGCTTCTGCTTATGTAAGCAGAAGCGCTACTACACTAGTATAGACCACCTAGTGGTCAGCAGTAAAGGGAGGTTACTCCCTTTACACCCTCCCCTTATAGAGTCCGTCCAAGGACTCTTGTAACGATGCGTGCGGGTTATCTCGCACAGTAGTAAATGGAAGCCATGTATATTATAATGGGGGCAAAAATAATCAACAGAATGTGTACCTAACTGACAGGGGCCCGAAGCGAGAAGGGAACAGAAGAGAAAAACAAAAGGAACAAGTAAAGACGTGACCAGTTGAGGGTCACGACGCCTTTTGGATGAGAGGGTTGTGCCTCTCTGATGATGGTAACACAACCGGTTGGCGGCCATGTTGTCGCGTCAATGCGACTCTTCGTTTCAGTGAGAGGGTTGCGCCTCTCGAGATGACCAGTCGCTCCCCAGGTCAGTCCTACATCTGCAATGGACCAGAGTGGTCAACGTCCATCTGGTCCCCCGGAGGGTTCCACGGCGGGCCAGGGTCATCGTCACCCCAGGAATCCTCGCCGAAGCTGTCGTACTCCTCTTCTTCATCAGAGGGCAGCGTCTTGCGATGGCTACGACGCTTCTTTTTTTGTTTGGGGGCCAGGTACCCCGCCACTACGTCGATTCCCATGAGGGAGAGGGTATTGCCAGGGTGAGACTCTATGTCTCGGAAGTCGGTCGGCCTCTCTGCTTGTTCCGCCCTGTCTTCGTAGTATTCAAGGGACCGCTCAAGTCCCTCCAGTGCAGTCTCCACAACTGCGAGCTCCGAGCTTATTTCGATGTCGGGCTCCCGTCCAGCTGCGTCGTCCTGCAGCGCCGCTACCGCCCACTCATGCAGGTCATCAGCCTCTTGGAAGCTGAGGCCATTCTGGGCGAGGTGCCCAGTGACTGCGAATGGAGACGGCGCCTTGTTGGTCGATTCAGACCAAGGGGACGTGCGACCTGGCACGATTATCCACCCCTCTTGCTCGACGATAGCTCTGTACCGTCCCAGGACCACAAACAGCCGTGCGAAGCTGCGGCACCAACCATTACGGTTGGAATCATACTGAAAACGAGGGGCAAAGTACCCCTCGAGGATGAATCCTCTGAGCCTCCGATCAGTCGGGGGCTCTTGGTGCTTGGGGTCAGTCTTTTTATGAACCCCAGCAAATTTCTTTGCACAGCCGGCACGACTTAATCGGTGGATGAAGTCGCGCCATTCCATGATCTTGTCTCCCCAGCCGGGAGCTCCCTTTGGCAGTCCGTCGTGCCTGTGGGTGGTGCGATTCCTCCACGTTAGGATCAACAGAGGTACGGTCGTTGGCAGTGATTGCCGGCTGGAGGACATCACTCTGAATGAGCGAGTGCGTGCTTTGGCAGGGACCGGCGCTGACGACGACGAGGTGGCAGGGGGTCGTGCCACCTCAGGAGCACGGGGGAGTGATGATGAGGTGGCGGGCTGTGCCACCTCAGTGGCTGGGGGTAGCGACGACGAGGCGACGGAGGGTGGTGCCGCTTCGGGGGCAGGAAGAGGAGGCTGGGATGTGGCCTCAGAGGGTTGCTCCCCTTCTGTGTGGCCGTTTCCTCGCTCAGCCCGTTTCACCTGCTTGTATCCCTCGCGCTTGCTCTTTCCACGGGCCGAGGCCCACGCGGGGGGGTGCCAGTGCTTGAATGCGTGACTCATCATGCTATTTTTGAGGGGCTTGACCCTCGTATGACGGTCTGTATCCGCCATGTATCGATTGAGCCAAGCTATGAATTTTTGCCCAAATCTAGTGTTGGGCGAGTCGCTCTCCTCCGACTCCT
>Ga0307518_10001925_pt1 | contig 15346 bp, 17 predicted proteins | sample 25_EM_MG_FD_203889 | JGI IMG/M metagenome (GOLD analysis project Ga0307518, IMG submission 203889) | Populus trichocarpa ectomycorrhiza microbial communities from riparian zone in the Pacific Northwest, United States - 25_EM | ecosystem: Host-associated > Plants > Roots > Unclassified | place...
ATTCTTGTCTCTCTTCTTTGAAAAAAAAAAACCCCCTAAAAAGCCGAAATCCAACAAGAAAATAAGAATAAAAAACCTCAAAATCCAACACTAACCCCACTCCTTATCTCTCTTTCTCTAAACAGCCAGTCATACCTGTCGCCTTCAATTGCGACTTTTACACCCATCACTCACGAAATTCATCTCCCTCCCTCTAGTAGTATATATAAAGTTTAGATTTTTATTATTCAAAATGACTTCTTCTTCTTCTAACAAGGAGACAACGGAGGAGGAGCAGACTGCGCCGGAGATTTCGCCTGCCGAAGGTGGTGGAGGTGCTAGTAGTGGAGGAGTGGGGAAGGCTGATCCTGTCAGTAGTGGTGGTGAGGAAGAGAGTGGTGGTGCTGTTGAGAAAGTCGACGATCCAATGGAGGAGGACTCAGTGAGTCCAGCTACTGTGTTTTGTATTAGGCTGAAACAGCCACGGTCTAATTTGCAGCATAAAATGAGTGTGCCTGAGCTTTGTCGCCAATTTAGGTAAAGTTCTTGATGGATAAAGCAGGGTTTTTAATTCTAATTTGATTGATTTTTGGCTGTTTAGGGTTTGAATTTGTCATTTTTAACTGAAATTCGATATGGGTTTGGAGTATTTTTTGGATTGGCTTCTATTAAGTGGAATTTGAGCTTCTTTTAGACTAATGGAGTGATTTGTGTGATAGTTTTGAGGGTTCTTCAAAGTATTTTTGAAATATGACCAAGTTCCTGGTTCTGAAAGTGAATTTTGGATGAATTCTGTTTTTGAATAAAGTTATGCTTTCCAAGTGAATTTTGATGGGATTTGAGTATTTTTTTAGCTCATCGATGGTGCGATTATGGGTTCTTTTATGGTGCGATTATGAGTTCTTTTATGGTTGGGATTGAGTTTCCTTTGCAAAAATTTCAGTGATGTGATTATGTCAAGTTATTTTTTTTTTTTTAAATGGTGCACCTTTTTTATTCAGTCCTTCAAGAGAATTGTGTTTGTGTGCAGAAGAAGTTGTTTAGTGTCTAAATTTGTTGATTTTAAGTGGAATTCGGTAGAGGTTTACGGTTTTTAGTCGGTTGATTGGAGTGTGGGCTCTTCCTTTTGTGGAAATTGTGTTTTCTCTTCTGCAATTTGAGTTTAGTGTGTTTGTTTTTGGTTATTTTACTTTTCAAAATGTTATGGAATTTGAGTTTCTTATTTGTTTTAATCTCTAGGCATTAATGGTTTTTGCATCTAATCTTTAGATTTCCTGGAGTCCTCGAATTACTAATTTATGCTTTGATTTTGTTGGTTTTGATGCTACCTAGTTTGGTAGTTAGTGTGGGAAGTTGAAGTGAGTTTAGGATGAACGAGAAATGAAGTTTGAGAAAACAGGAGAGAGAAAGAGAGTTTTACAAATGATTAGTGGATGCATACAGGATACAATGAAGTTGATGAAGTGCTGTCAATTAAGAACTATATCATCGAGTTATTCAGTATATGCTAGATGTAAGCTTTCTGTTGGCTGTTGTTAAATATCGACAATCACAATCTTTGCACCTGTATTAGGGTGATTAATCTTTTTATTTCTGCGATGCCTAGTGTGAGTATGGCATTTTATAGCACAGAAAATAAGGCGAACTATTTGCATTGCCACCAAACAATCTGCCACAGGGGGCAAAATTAGAACAGAAGGTAGTGCAAGAGGAGATCGTAGATTTCACTTGGAGATTTTTTGATGCATCCTTGCTAGTTGCTACCATAGTATATCACTCTTACATTCACTGGCTGTTCTCATCTATTTTAAACTTGAAACCTGATGCCATTACAAGCATCACATACCTGTAGCCAAATGCAGTTGATATGAGAAATCGTGATTGTTAGAATATGATACTCCTAATATAGATATTGAGATTCTAGTAATGGCTGTCTTAAAAGTAAATGAGGTGTCGTTATTTCAAGCATCTTTCCTTGTCCATTAAAATTCTTTTACTGATCTTTGCCAAATTCTTATTTTAACGTTTGTTTTTTCAGTGCTGTTGCTTGGTGTGGCAAGTTGAATGCTATAGCTTGTGCATCAGAAACTTGTGCTAGAATTCCAAGGTCAGTGGATTTTTGCACTTCTAATGTGTTTCAGTCTAATAAGGAGAGCATATGCTTTACATAGTTGCTAATCAGGCTTATAACTTTCAAATGTGCTTGAGAACAAATGTTAAAGCATAACGATGTTTGTTATTGTTTACTATTTAGGGTTCTTCTAATAGGAAAATAAGCTTGTGCCTAGTGTTCATCAATTTATATTTTGATATCATCTTTCACTATATTTTTTTTGTAGCTCCAACGCAAACCCACCGTTCTGGATCCCCATTCATGTTGTTATCCCTGAGAGACCAACTGAATGTGCTGTTTTCAATGTCATAGCAGGTATTTTGAGTCACCTTGCATCTTTTACCTTATCTTCCAATTTTTTAGTTTAAATTAGTTATTATGTATGCAGAAATATGTCTATTATATGTTAGATTTTCCATTGATATATTGGTTCCCTCTTCTATTGGGCTCTAATTTCTTAAATCACGAGTCCCTTGGCAGATTCTCCTCGTGATTCTGTTCAGTTTATTGAATGGTCCCCTACTTCTTACTCTCGTGCATTATTAATTGCTAATTTCCATGGAAGGACAACTATCTGGACTCAGCCTTCTCAAGTAAGCTAACTTGATGGATTTTTGTACCCAAATATATAATAAGAAGATGCCTTGTTCCTCTCACTAATGCTTAACTAAGGTTTTCATGTTTTACTCAACTCAAGAGTTTTGGGCTGGCCCTGCACTGGTTTTTACTCTTTGCTTCTCCGTGTTTATGGCATGCCACTTATTCAGAATTTTGAAAACTTGTCTTGCTTATTTTTTATCTTGTCATACAGGGTCCATCTAATTTGGTACGTGATGCTAGCTGTTGGCAGCGTGAGCATGAATGGCGGCAGGATATCGCAGTTGTTACTAAATGGCTATCCAGTGTCTCTCCAGTATGTGGTTATTATGTTTTCTGTTATCTGATATCTGATTCTGAAATTATCCATGTATTTTGCTTTGCATATGTTAGAGAATAATATAAATCATATATTGGGACCTCATCGAATAGCTTAAGCTATTGGGTTGAGATGGTTCTTTGACATGGTATCAGAGTCTTGATGACCAAGTGGTCACGGGTTTGAATCTCATCACCCCCATTTATTTGATAAAAATTAAACATAAGGTAGTGTGGGCCTGTGTAAGTTTCAAGCCCAATGGGCTTTCACTTGAGGGGGTGTGTTAAAGAATAATATAAATCATATCTTGGGACCTCATCTAACAGCTTAAGCTATTAGGTTGAGATGGTTCGTTGACAGCATGCATGTGGTAGTAATTTGGTATTCATCTGTGCTTTTCAGTTTCTTGGTTAATCTATGTTTGTTTTCAAGTTATGTTGGTATTTGGTTATACTTTCATTGTAGTATGACTTCTCTTAAAAAATCAGTACAGGTGGCTTTCGTCAAAGTCTAGTACTCCCACAAGCTCAAAGTCAGCTTTTGAGGAAAAATTTCTTTCACAGCATTCTCAAACTTCAGGTTTGTTTGCTTGATTTCTCTTTGTAAGCATTTTTAGAAGCTCATGTGGGAACTTTAGGACCGGTTCTATTTTTAACAAGTAATGTGTGAAATTGGGGCTATGCCTTTTGACTAGCAACTTTACATCCAATGAGTTAGATTGTTTTGCTGTTGCTTTGAGAAAAACAGGTCAGATTTTTTTGAATAGCTGTAAATTTAGAATAGTAATTTGGCTGCAGTTTCTGCAATGCTTTTATTCATAATTACATCCATGGCTAACTACTGTATCGTGAATGCTTTTAGAACGATGCAACGAATGACAAGCATAAAAACTTTTAAAGTGAGAAATTTTAATATCTGCCATTTTTTTTATTTGAATGAACTAGTGCTTTTGACAACCTTTAGATGGCTGCTGCTAATGCTAAGTATTGCAAAAATGGTGATGATACTTTTGGTCATCTGTTCTTTCCACTATTGAAAAACTTCCACCTGACTGATGTAACAGCATCAAGACCATCACTGACGTGCTTTCTCAATTTCTTACAGCTCGATGGCCAAATTTCCTTTGTGTTTGTTCTGTTTTCTCATCGGGTTCTGTTCAACTTCATTGGTCCCCTAGCCAGAATAATACATCACCAAAGTGGTTTTGCACGAGCAAAGGACTCTTGGGTGCTGGCCCTAGTGGGATTATGGCTGCTGATGCTATTATAACAGACAGTGGCGCAATGCATGTTGCAGGTGTTCCAATTGTCAATCCTTCAACTGTTGTTGTTTGGGAGGTTACTCCTGGCCCTGGAAATGGATTTCAAGCAACTCCAATGGCAAGTGTTGGCAATGGGGTCCCACCTTCAGTTAAGCCACCCAATTGGTCAGGTTTTGCTCCTCTGGCTGCATATTTATTCAACTGGCAAGAGCATCTGATGTCAGTAAAGCAAGGGAAAAAGCAGACGGATGAAGATTTCACAGACACCATTACACTTCATTGTTCACCAGTTTCAAATTTTTCTGCATATGTGAGTCCCGAGGCCGCAGCTCAATCTGCAGCAACTACTACTTGGGGTTCTGGAGTCAGTGCTGTTGCTTTTGATCCAACTCGTGGTGGCTCCGTGATTGCAGTTGTTATAGTTGAGGGTACCCATCAGTATTCTGACTTGCAGTTTTAGTTTTTGCCAGTTCCATGTTTTTCCATAACAAATCCTCTTTTAGCGTGTGTATGCGTGTTTGTGTGTGTTTATATGATTGGTGTGATTATGCTTGTGCAACAGTTTCCTGGGCTCTCTTTCTTCCTCCACTTAAATTTATCGTTGTACTAATAGAGAGATGCGAGGCCTAACTTTCATGTTTGAGTCAGTTGAAAGAGATGTGAGGCCTAACTTTCATGTTTGAGTCAGTTGAATATCCCTTTATCTGCCTACAGTTATCTGGATTCCATATGTCAATAACTGATTTTACACACGCAGGACAGTATATGTCCCCTTATGATCCAGATGAGGGTCCTTTAATCACAGGATGGAGGGTGCAACGCTGGGAATCATCTGTTCAACCTGTAGTTCTTCATCCAATATTTGGAAATCCCACTTCTGGTTTTGGTGGGCAGGCACCCATGCAAACTGTATGGGTGTCCAAAGTGGATACAAGCATACCTCCAACAAATGATTTCAAAAATTACCAACCAGCTGCTGCAGGACCAATCTCTGATGTAAGAAAGACATCTGATTCTGGTGCTGAGAAGACAAAGAGAGTCATCTTTGATCCCTCTGATCTGCCCAGTGATGTTAGAACACTTGCTCGAATTGTTTATTCTGCTCATGGTGGCGAGATTGCTGTTGCTTTTCTGGGGGGTGGAGTTCACATTTTCTCTGGGACAAACTTCACACTAGTTGACAACCACCAGATTAATGTTGGATCTACAATTGCTGCTCCTGCCTTCTCTTCCACAAGCTGCTGCTCAGCTTCAGTTTGGCACGACACTAGTAAGGATCACACTGTATTGAAGATAATTCGTGTTCTTCCTCCTGCTGTTCCAAGCAGTCAGGTGAAGGCTAACTCAGCAATCTGGGAACGTGCTATTGCTGAGAGGTATGTGGCAAGAGTCATTTGTTGGGAAATACTTTGGAAGTCCGCATATTAGTGGTTATGGACATTTCCTTTGGCTAAAAATTAGATGAAGGTTCAATTTGCAGATAATCTCAACACTCTACATGGTCATACTGATATTGAGTTTTGCCAGAGCAGGTTTTGGTGGAGCCTTTTGGTTGGAGTTGATTGGTGGGATGCTGTTGGCTGTACACAGAGCGCTGCTGAGGATGGCATTGGTAAGAATAATTAGATTCTCTGGTATTATTGTGGTTTATGAAAAAGAAAATATATTGATGAACAATGTCTTTTCAAGGATTCCTATTTAAGATTTCCTTGCAAATAACACAAATCCTTGGGTGACATCTTCTGCTGATCTGGTTCTTTGTTTCCTTTCAGTTTCACTTAACAGTGTGATTGCTGTCTTGGATGCGGATTTTCATTCTCTTCCCACTTCACAGCACAGACAGCAGTATGGTCCTGTATGTTTTTCTGCACTACTGCCATTGCACCACTATTTCTTTTAAGATAATCTATGATTATGATAATTAGAATGACAATATTGAACAAAGACATCTATTATTTTTATAATTGCAGTAATTTCCCATGTCAAAATCTTTTTGTTATTTGTTTGGAAATAGTCTGCCATGGTGGTCTTTATTTTCCTTTTCCTTTTCTTTTTCAAAATCAATTATAATTTCTAGAGTGAGCAAGGGCATCTAGAATAATTGACTTGTAGAATAGTTGACGTGGACTGGATGTAGAATTGGTTGTGGAAATTGAGGTGGTTAGAAACTTAGAAATTTACTGTGCCCTCCGTGGATCCTCAAGTTAGAGTTCTTGAAACCAGAAAAAAAGAGGAATATGCAAAGCTGCAAATATGAAAATTACATTTAGCGATCATCTGCTTCTAGCCAAATAAACTATGTTCTTACATAAGGTGTGGCATGTAACATGTGTTATGAGCACACAGTTTATTGTGGCACATTATAACCCAAAAATGCCACGCAAGACATGAATCACGATCAAATAAGGAAACAAGATACACTAACATGCCTTAATTCTGATTTCTCTTAATTAACCGATTGCACAGGTACCTTTTCCTTTTCCTTTAAGTTTGTTGTGACAATTCAAAGCACATGTGACTGACTACCTGTCCCAGGTTCTAGAATGCCCTGATTGGGTAAGGTAAACTTGTTTTTTTAATGATGCAGAGTCTGGACAGAATAAAATGTAGACTGCTGGAAGGTACAAATGCTCAGGAGGTTAGGGCAATGGTACTTGACATGCAAGCTAGGTTGCTGCTTGATATGTTGGGCAGAGGCATTGAGTCAGCTTTGATAAATCCTTCAGCATTAGTATCTGAACCATGGCAGGCTTCTGGTGAGACATTATCTGGCATCGACCCCGAAGCAATGACAGTTGAGCCAAACCTTGTTCCGAGTATTCAGGTATGCTTTTATCTCTTTATTGTCTCATGTTAAATTTTGGTTCCTGTTGAAGTTGTGAGTGTAGTACTGAAGATCTACTGATACCCCCAATATGAGGCTTCATCAAGATCTGATTGCCTGCGATGTGGTGCTTATATTTCTACATGCTAATGATAAACCTGATATTTTCAATGTGTTAATGATGGTTGCATTGCTTGGGCCATACACTGGCTTTTTATGGCCTACAATCTGATTCCTGAACCAGCAATATATTTGTCACCTTCTAGGCTTGCCAGTCTGCTGTATCCAAGCACTCAGATTGTGCTTGTTGAATATTTCCCTGCCTCCAGTCAGCTCAAACATCTGTCCTATGTTGATGCAGGTTTACTGATTTGATGATTTTCTCTAACCATGAGAATTTCATGCAGGCTTATGTTGATGCAGTTCTTGATCTAGCTTCACATTTTATCACACGTCTACGGCGTTATGCAAGTTTCTGTCGCACACTGGCTAGTCATGCTGTTACAGCAGGCACAGGCAGTAACCGCAATATGGTGACTAGTCCTACTCAAAGTTCAGCATCTCCTGCGCCAAGTCAGGGTCAGTATGCAGTGTCTAGTGTTCTGATACATAAAGGGGAGACCTTTATTCAATAATTTGTGCTTACTAAAGTTATGCGGTGTTGACTTCAAAAGCTGGTGAAGTGCCTGCAATTTGATCTTTACTGATTAAGAGGTTACTGCCACAGTTGCTGGGGAAATGTCTCCAGAAGATCTTGTATATTTCTTCTCTCTTCTGCTCTCTCTGGGTTATTGTGATCAACACTCTGTTTTTTATTACATTTTCTCCAGGTGGTCAAAGTGGCTCTACAAGTTCCACTGGAAGCACTCAGATGCAAGCTTGGGTTCAAGGTGCCATTGCTAAGATTAGTAGCACGACTGATGGAGTGACCGGTTCAACTCCGAATCCCATAAGTGGTCCATCTTCCGTTATGCCGATAAGCATTAACACTGGAACTTTTCCTGGAACACCAGCAGTTAGGCTCATTGGTGACTGCCATTTCCTCCGCAGATTATGCCAGCTCCTGCTTTTCTGTTTTTTCTTTCGCCGAACTCAACTACCTCGCTTTGCCGGAAGTGCACAGAGAAATTCAACTGATACAAATGTGCAAAAACCTCAGTCTGGTGCTCCTGGCAAAGTGGAGGAGATCAACACTGTTTCTTCAAAGCCAGCACCAGCTATGGTCAGGTCGGATGAAGGTCAGACAGCTCGAGGTGGTCAAGTAATGCCTGGAGCTAAACCAGTCGAAGATGGACCTGCTGGTAGGCACAGAGTAGGCAGTGGCAATGCCGGCCAAGGATACAGTTTTGAAGAGGTACATACTGGTGCTCTTTAATTCCTTCTAGGCTTTACATGTTATGAACAATCTTCATTAGATTTTTGGTTGCCTGTCTGGCTAAATATATTCTTTCTGGTGTACGAATGGAGAAAAAGCTGCTTAACTTCCATGACAATCACTGTCTTTGGGCATCCAAAAAGTTTCTGATAATTCTATTGGTTAAGGAATTAATTAATCAATCAGCAGAGGTGCCCTCGCGCCCTAGATTCAGATAAAGGCTCATTCATTGCCTCGTGCAGGTGAAGGTCCTTTTCCGCATTCTCATGGATCTTTGTCGGCGAACAGCAACTCTGGCACACCCATTGCCAGTTTCTCAAGTAGGAAGCAGCAATATCCAGGTGCGGTTGCATTATATTGATGGCAATTATACAGTATTGCCAGAGGTTGTAGAAGCATCTCTTGGCCCACATATGCAGGTATCCATGCTTATGATTTAATCTTGTAAATGACCCTAAGGAGGTTTCAAAGTAATTTTTTTTCCTTTTTCATAGGGATAAACCTCCCCATGCTTTTCATTCTTCCCTTTCTTGACAAAACGACTGTTTTGTTGACTTTATGTTAAATTTTGTTATGAAATCCACAGAACATGCCACGGCCTAGAGGTGCAGATGCTGCTGGTCTGTTACTACGAGAGTTAGAACTCCACCCTCCATCTGAAGAGTGGCACAGGCGCAATATGTTTGGTGGACCCTGGTCTGATGCTGAGGATATGGGTTCAGATGATACTCTGAAGCTTAACTCAGATCCACTTGATTTCAGCTCACTCGAAAACTGTGATGTTTATTACGGTGCTCATGGCTTATGGCCAAGGAAGCGCAGACTGTCTGAAAGAGATGCAGCTTTTGGCTTGAACACTTCTGTTGGCCTGGGAGCTTATCTTGGCATAATGGGATCTCGAAGAGATGTTGTTACTGCGATGTGGAAGACTGGTCTTGAAGGTGTTTGGTACAAGGTCTCTCTCCATTTTTCTCCTCTCTCTGATTTGAATTTTTCTGCTATTCAGCCTTCTTGTTCTGTAGGATCACTGAATTCAAAAGAAAATCCAATTTTATGTCATTGGTAGGTTTTATGTCAAGTGTCTCAAAGAAGGTACTCAACACAATTAAGCCTTGAAGTGAATTTAGTTGTGGCAAGCTATGAGAATTTATTCCCCTGTTCTGCCCTATTTACTGCCATATCCACAATGTGCTTAAAACCCAATTTCTTTTAATACCTACTTAGTTGTACCCTAATCCTGTTCGGTGCACCCAAGAGTGTTCATAGTACATGGATAGTCCCACCAAGGAATTCCTCGAGTTATGAATCTCTTTCTTTGGTAAGCATGAAGTGGAAGACATCTAGTTGGCTGTAAATGCATCGTGCAATTTAATTCCTGTCCAAGTGCATCTTGTGTTAAGGAAACCAACAATCATCCCTCTGCATCATCTTTTTTTCTTATCTTTAATGATGTATCATTATTGGACATGCATAATCCGTAAATCCACTCTAATATGGATGTTTCTTTAGAGGTTGTGGTATTAATGACATCATTGGAGATATCTGATGGTGTTGAATTGATATCGGCAGCTGAAAAATGCTCATAGATAATCCGTGAGAGGTACTCCCCAACTCACATAAAAGTAGGACCCACCATGATAATCACTCGCGGTTCCCACTTTAATGTGAGTGAAGGAGTAGTACTCTTGTATCTCTTCTTGGACATGGGAATGAATAGTCAAGAGGTGATCATTAGGTTTTTGTTTTTGAGGTTCATAAGATAGGAATGATCTGACATTCTTTTCAATTTAATTCTGGTTCTATGGAATGAAACATACGAACTGTTTAGCTTATGACAAGGTATCTTTCTCTTGCATAATATGTTCCTACCTGAGATAGCATACTTTATCCATACTCTTTTTTTTTTTCTTTTACCATATCACCAATCTTATGTTTATTTTGTTGCCAATTCCATTCCTTGCTCTGCACGTGTTTCTATGTAACATCATTGCTATTAATGCAGTGTATAAGATGTTTGCGGCAGACTTCAGCATTTGCTTCCACAGGTGCTGCGGCAAACCCACCTAACCAAAATGAAAGAGAGGCTTGGTGGATCAGCCGTTGGGCTTACGGCTGTCCGATGTGTGGGGGTACATGGGTTCGAGTTGTATAGACAAGACTGCGATTACAAATGTTAACCAGATGCGCCTCTTTCTATTTCTTGATAATCAATTCAAGGCTGTGCGTGCATAACTTAGCTGATTCTTGACTGCTAAGCAGAAGATGATGCAGACTTGGGGCATTTGCAGGTTAAAAAATAAAACCCTTTTGATAGTATATGATGTATTTCTTTTTCTGAGTTGCTGGTTGGAGCTTGGAAGTAAAAAAGAGGACCGTAGCCCTACAAGATTGGAAATTCAACCGTGATCCAAGATGGGAGGCAAAACTACTTCGCATACTTCCTCTGCATCAGCTATCTGGTGTTTATTTTAAGGTATTCAGCTCGACTGCAATATTTTTGGAAGGATGCATGGGAAGGCTTCGGGGTATGTTGCAGGACAGCTCCATTAGTGATGGTTCCCAGTATTTCCATAACATTTGCTTAATAATGAAATACAAGTAGAGATAATGAACAATTGATCAGGATAGGGATTTTTACTTGTAAATACAACAGATCCAGGTTTACTAGGTACAACGTTAATCATTTAGTTTGGATCCCATGGTTTCAAGTAAATTATTTTAACAGAACAAAAGTTGTCTTTGATCTTGCCGCCTTGTTAATGTAAAAGAAGTATGTATGGAACAGCTGAAAGCTTATAAACCGTAGCATTTTGAATTAACTATCAAATATTTTTACAATTTTATCTACTCTTAGTTGAATTTAAATGGATGATTAGTACACGAACTTTTATTAAATATTTTTCAAATTATTTGGATATTGTATTGGGACAGAAAAGATAGATTTTATTGTTTTTACTTTTGTTTTACATATCTTAATAGGATAAGTTTGCAATTATAAGTTTTTTATATGAATATTTTAGAAATAAAAAATATTATATATGAAATGTCTTTTTATATACCTTATATTTCTAAATTATATAAATTTATTTCTAAATTATACCAAGATAAATTTATTTTTATGTACATTTATTTAACTAAATATATTTATGTTTACATTATCTTCGTCTCAATAGCTAATTACATTTGTATCCACATTGTCTAGTGGAAGTCATTTTAGAAATGAAACGACACCGTATAAGCAAATCAATTTCATTCCGGTGTCTTCTACAACTTCTCCTTCCCTCCCTCCCTCCTCCCTGTGCTTGCTTGCTGTTCTTCTATTCTTCTTCTCTCCTCCTCATTGGCAAAATTTCAAACAAAACTCTCGAAATAATAATTCAACAAGAACAAAATCACGAGGAGCACACCTCCAGCAACTCAATCACTAGCCTTTCGTGTTATGCGATTAAGTCAACCTTCATTCCTCGTCGACACCGCTCTCCTTCTTGACCCCTCCGATCTCATCGTCGGTGAAGACATCTTCGAAGACCCTGTTTTCTCCACTCACCTCCCTCTACTCATCAACTCCCACCTCTCCGTCTCCTCCGATCTCACTTACCGCTCTCGATTCCTCCTCCATTCTTCCTTCGATTCCTTCGGTCTCTCTGGCCTCCTCGTCCTCCCTCAGTCGTTCGGGTCCCACTCCTCCCCCCTTTCTCTAAAATTTCTCCTTTTCTCTTGCTAAAACTATCCTTTTTTATTTTTTATTTTTTGGGCGTATGGCTATTTATTTGGGAAAGACGGGTTGCAGTTACATTAACATTAATAAAAGTTATAATTTTGAAGTTAGAGACGATATAATTACGGTTAGTCAATCTCGTAATTACTATACTGTGATTTTGAGAGACAAAGGATTTTACTATTACATACCTCAAAAGCACCGGTCGAATCGATTCGAGCCAGTGGTCGTTATGATTTTATTGTTGAACATGATGTGAAAGAACTCGGAGCTCATATGTGAATTTTTCTTTTTAATCTAATGCGCGCGCGTGATGCACATACAGTGGTTTTGTTGTTTGATGGTAGTGTGTGGTGTTGTGATCTGTAGGTTGGTTTGTACTGCATTGTATAGTGATGGTAATGGTGAAAGGAAGTATCTTCCGCAGTTTTTCAAGTTTATTGTTGCTAATTCGCTTTCACGTAGGACTAAGGGATGTTTCTTGTACAGAGAATGTGTGAACAGTGTCATTAAATTTAAATGATTGCGTGTGGTTAGTGCTAAAGGCAGTGTTGCTTTGCTGCTTTGTGTTGTCAGAAACTTCCGGGTATGTTTCGGTTGATTGTTTTTGGATTTTTATTTTAATATTTGTTTTTGTGCTGTTATTTCTTTGGCAGGTCCGCGTTGTCAAGGTAATGTTCAGCTTTTTTCTACTGTAAGTGAAGATCCTGTCTAGATAAACATGTGATGCTTTTAGATTTTGTGAATGAATATAGGAGTAAATGAAATGAACACAAACACGTTACCAGTTCCAGTATTACAAGTTCTTTCTTGAATGTGCAACAACGAATAAAATTTTAGTTCTCTCTTTCTTGTTGTTGAAATAACGAATGTCTAACGTGGGGGCTAGTACGTGGATGATGCAAGTTTTATTTACGTAGCTCTGATGAAAGAGAGCTGTGTTAAGTGCCAACATGGTCTTAGACATGTTAATCCTGGATAGGTGCAAGCTAAAATTAGCTTCATTGTAATGTGAAGACCCTTTATGCAATAGTATATTTTTACTTGAAACTGTTCAGTTATTCTACTTTTGACTTTTGAGTCTTGACCTAAGGTCAATTTACTAGTGTGGTATCGATTTGTATGGTTTATTCAGCTCGACTGAGCTTACTAGTCTTTCTTGTTTAACAATTCTATAATTAATAATGATTCTTCTAAGTTTTTCGAAATACTTTCTAAATTATGTTGGCATAATTTAGATATATTGTATCTACAATGACCAAGTTTTATAATAAGGGGTGTTTGTGTATGTTTCACATTTTGTTTATCCTTCCTATAAATGCTGCTTCTTGTATCTCAGGAAACTACATACTTGGAGGCATGCATTGAGAGTCACACAAATACAAATCTTTATATGGACCAAGTTGAGTTTGAGCCTGCTCCAAATTGGAGTGCAAAAATTCTAAAAGCTGATAAACAAAAATCTGAGGATGATTCTCCATCCATGTGTGTAACAGATGTATCATTTGGGATATCTTTCCTCAACTCAACAAATTGTATGCTTCATTTCATTTTCATTGCATGTAATTGAATTTTCTCATGAACTTTCAGAATCTTGAGCGATACTGATGTTGTCAAACCTTTAATCTTTTCTACCATTGATCATATGCTGCTGACAGGGAAATATTCAAGCCACCTGTCCTTGTTACATCTGATGGAGGAATTCACATCTATCTTTACCCATTGTCATTGTCTTTGCATGGTTCACACACAGCAATGTTCTTGGTAAGTTTCGGATAACATGGCGCACAAATTTAGGTGAACCCGGTTGCTTACAGATACAGCAAATACTTGGCACTGTGAGTGTGTTGCTATGGTAGTGAAAAAAATAAGGAAGCTTCATTTCCATGTTGACATGCCATCACTTACTGAAAGGAACGTTTGTTTAGAATTTCATTTATTTTAATATTTTGTTATACCCTGCATCTTATCTGTTCTCTTGCTGTATTAATTTACCCATACATCATGATATGGTTGTCCATGGAAGCATGTTAAAATTGGTAGCATGACTCTGCTTTGGCTTTCCTTTTTGTGTTGCTTATGTTATGAACCTTAGGTTAGCAAATAGTCAATTTAGTTTGCACAGAACATTCTTAAGAACTGCTTCACCACATAATCAATCTGCACTATAGCTTTTTATATAATTTTATTGGTGAGTGCAAATATGTCTTCCAGTTAACGGTTCATGAGCTAAATAGAGTAGGATGAAAATAGAATTGTTGCAATTCAATATAAAACTTGCAGCCAAATTGCCACCAATGCTGCTTTTAGGATTCTATTCAGATATTATGCGCATTCATGGACATTTTCCTTGTGTCTACCCGTGTATAGGACACATGTATAGATATATTGCTTCATAATTGTAATTAGCATCTGGGAATTTTCTTCTGCAGCCCACCATGCCTAAGGAGATTGAGTTGCATGTTGTGGAGGTTCCATCTGTCATCAACTTGGATAGACCATTTTTGGTGATTCCAGTTCTATTTTTGGTATTTTAATAAGTAATTTAGTGGTGTTAAGTAATATTTATCTAGTTTTATTTATTAAGGGTAGAATAGTATTTTCAGTTTAACCTATATATAATTCCTTTGTATTTAGGTTAACTTAAGTACTCATAATAAACATATTATTGAGAATTCTAGCCTCCTTTTATGTTTCATCTGAATTACTTTAACATGGTATCAGAGCCTAGTTGATCGAACCCTTGGCTTGTTAATTTTATGGAACTCGTTGCCCTTGTAGAAATCATGTTCACCAATGTTAGAGCCACTGCTTGTATCAAAATCGTTATCATCATCCACTTCATTCCCTGTAGGATGTTCCAACACGCTCAATGCATTCCTTTGAAGCTTAACTTCAGATTCATTTTTCAAAACATCAGACATGGGTTGTTTGACCTATTAAAAGATGGAGGATGAAGATCAAGTTTTGTGCTTGCGGCTGAAGAATTAATATCTGAAACATTATTTAAGATTCTTCAGCTTCTGCAATTTAGTATTTCTGTTCTGTCTCTGCAATTGTTTTGGTATTTCGTCTTCTCTTCAGCTTCTGCAATTTGGTATCAGCTTCTGCAATTTGGTATTTCTGTTCTGTCTCTGCAATTGTTTTGGTATTTCATCTT
>Ga0307518_10001927_pt1 | contig 15336 bp, 6 predicted proteins | sample 25_EM_MG_FD_203889 | JGI IMG/M metagenome (GOLD analysis project Ga0307518, IMG submission 203889) | Populus trichocarpa ectomycorrhiza microbial communities from riparian zone in the Pacific Northwest, United States - 25_EM | ecosystem: Host-associated > Plants > Roots > Unclassified | place...
TGTTTATATTAATATCTTATTTATGCTTTTCATTTCCTTTCATTTACTTAGTTAACTTATTTCTTATTTATGTTCTTATCTTGTTTATTTATGTTTCTCTCTTTCATTATGTTTAGCTAAGTTTATTATGTCAAGGTGAAAAGATTACACTAATGGTGTAAGAATAAGGATAGTATAAACTCAACATGGACTTTAATGTTTGATACTAACATGTTTTGTATTTGTTATCTTGTTCACTTTTAATACTTTACTTGTTAAATGGTTAATCTAGATTTATGTTGTATAACCCTTGGTACAACAAATACTTGGCACTTTCATAACCCAACTGTATGGTATAATCGACATCTGTGCTATGAAAGGAACTTGATTTGTTGTTGACATAAGTTATAATCATGAATACCTGACAATATTTACAAGTATTAACATTATTCGAATAAGATAACTAATGTAATCATGTTAATAATTTATAATCCGATTGGAACCTACTTTGTGTGTGGTTTCCAGTTGAGTAATAAAAAGAGTTTATACTATACTTGTTTGAAATACCATTAGTGGATCCTCTAACCTTGACAATTATTTTATCCTTGTTTAATCCTTATATCAATATAACATCTCAAATCTCTCTTCAACTCCTTTTCTGTTATTATTTATTTCTTTATTTGTAGTTTATACAGTTAACCTCCCTGTGGTTTGACCCCGGTCTTGCCGGGTTATTTATTACTTCGACACTCCTACACTTGGGAGAAGACATCAACTCTTTGGTCGTGTCAATCATTAACTGCCATTGAATTGTTAAGTCATCTAGACATGCATTTTCATTTTCATGAGTGCATCTTTTCTACTCATAGCTTACAACAAAAGTTTATAATTGTACTTGGTGTTCTTCACAATTAATTGCTCTTATCCCGTCTAATCTTATTGAACAACTATTGTTGATATTTCTAGCAACCATTATATGTACTTATATAGCCATGAAGTTGTCGCCCAATTGGGCCATGCTTCTACAATATAATAACATTTCCTAGACTCTTAAATAAAACCATTACGTTATCCTTTGCTAATGATCTTTAACATCTTTTTAACTAATATGGCTAGGTTAATCCCTTTAGACGAAATCTATTTTAGAGATTCTCTTTCATTTCAAGGCTTAGTAATCAGCTAGACTCGATCGTGGAAAGAAATACATTATCATCATCACTGATGTTCCTTTTATCATTGACATCTATGCAGTGAAATGCACCTTGAATCGATAGGTTTCAAAGCAAATTGTCCTCGGTTAATCTAGGTAATGTGCATCCTTTCAACATTTATCCAAATGCACCCATGTGATAACATCTTTCAAGAGTCATAATCATATATCAAAGGGTAATCCATGCTTTTAGACATGAAGATGCCCCTCAAGTGCAGCGTTACTCTCAACTGCTACTGGAGTTCATTGAGTAATCCATAAACTTCTTAGGTAACATCGCCATTAGCTGAAATAGATGTGTCTATTCTTTTTTCTATCATCAAAAGGCATTGTCATTGCCAGATGTTAACCACAACTTTGATGGATTTCACTGAATCATAATTTGATTATGTGCTTCTTTGCCCCCTAGTTTATTTGAATATTATTTGTTTTCCCTATAAGGATCCACTACATTGTCCCTAGTTTCTACTTTTTAAGGACGACTCATAACAAGTGTCAATAAGACTTTGCAAACTTGGTCAATGACTTTTTGTTTGAAAATTTCTTTCTTGTTTTGGAATCAACTTTCTAAATTTCAAGAATTATATCCATTCAAATATAATTGTTGTAAAGAAATCAGAGAGATGCAATTTTTGAAAGTATTTTTAAAGTTTAAACCTCTTTGGTTGAAGACCTAAAACACACCATTCAATGCTAAAAGATATTTTGTTAATGATTGATAAGGTATAGGTTGAGAAAGAAATATTAACTCAAAGTTGGGATTATCCATGGCTCAAATAAAATTCTTTGCATTTTGAAAACAAGAATTTGCCTTGTGTAAGCTTAAAACAAATTTGTTTTAAATTTCTTATAGTTCTTAGGGGTTTTAATCTTTCTTTAGGAAAAAGATGGTTTGATCTTGGTGAAGGCACATGATGAGATTTTATTATTATTATTATTATTATTATTATTATTATTATTTCTTTTTTTTTTTTGTCAAATTTTAACGCTTTCTTTAGTTCAATATGGTGACTTTCTACTATTGTGGGTTTTAAAGCAAGAGGCTTGAGTAAAAACTTGATGTTTTGTTAAAAATTTATCTCATTTTCAGCACATACTTTATCAACATGAATAATAATGAGTAGTTTTGTTCACAATATCATGATTCTTATGAAAAGTCTTTCTGCATTTTAAGAGTGTTATTTTTTTGTTCAGTTTGCTCGTTTGCTTGCTTGATTAGAAATGGCTTTTAAAGGCACATAATGCAGGCTATGACTTTTGACTATGAGAGAAAGGGATTTGTAGGCTCAAAGAGTGTTTCAAGGTCATAAGGATTTAATATCTCTATCATTATATCTTTCAATCTTTTCATCATGTTTCTTTGATTCGCCCTTTTTGATTGCTTTGGTGAGACATCCTTGTTTTGTTTTGACCTTTACTTGGTCTTTTTTATCTTTTCATTTGGGCATGCCCCCTAGTATTTTAAATTTTTTAGGCTCTTTGAATTTTTCATAGCATCTCCTCAGTCTTTGATATGTGAATTTTTGCCTAGCCCCTAGTGTGGGGTGTGATCCTAGTTTGGATCAACCTTTGACCTTTAGAACTTCTATTTACCCCTAGTGTGGGGTATGGTCCTAGTTAGGATCAACTCTTGATCTTTGAAATTTCTATTTTTTCTAGTGTGGGGTATGATCCTAATCAAGGTTTTTAAAGAAAAAAAACTATTTCAAGCTCAAATAGGGACCATAAAGGATATATTTTAGAATATGAAGGGATAATAAAATGTTCTTTCATCATTTCAAGTGCAAGTGGTTAGAACCAATAAGTTCTGTCCTTGTTTAGTGTATTTGTTTGGAACTTATATTTTTATGAATCAATGACTAGTAAATCCAACTATATGCAATTATGCGAACAATTAAAATATGGCCCAAGAGACATGGGGTGCGGGCTTTTTGTGCATTTTTAATTTTTTGTGTCTTGGTTCAGAATTGTTTAGTTACTTTAAAATGAAAATTGCTTGAATGATTCGTTTTTCATCCTATAAACAGGAAGTCGAAACATTGATTTGAGTTAAAATCAAATTATTTCTGAAATCAAAACACACATTTATTTATTGATTTTTTGGTAAAAGATTATTATAAAACTGATTTGGTCACAATGTTTTGAAAAGGTAGGGGTGTTTCTTAGTGTCTTGATGCATATTTGAGTTCAACCTTTCTGACAAATTGCCATTATATTAATCCGAGTAAAAAAGAAAAAATAAAATGTCAAATGATACTTTCATAATAACATCTCTCATCTAGATTATACCACATAGGGAATGGTGGTTTTTGGGTAATTGTTCTTGAGAGCATGAGTCACATAACAATTTCAATGTTGTGTCCAACTATTGTAACATCCTAGTTATCAGAAAACACACCAATCATAATTTAGGGAAAAACATGGTAATTGTTTTTTAAAAAATCAAATTCATATAAGGGTCCATCAAAATGTTGACAGAATCTCCCCTATACTGTGAGGTCTCAAGTTATCGACAACAACTTGTTACACTTCTATTAACCATTATCCAATCACAACCCAGTCATCCTGGGTCTCAATTCCAACAATCAATATAATGGAATCGCAATATCATGTAGATTATAATAGAAATAAAGTATTAAATGACACTAAATAAGTAAACACATATACATGTAGATTATAAATACATGAAAATAAAATCTAAGTTCATACATTCAATTTAAAAGGTATTATTACAATTCAAGTCATAACAATTTCTTAAAATACAAAATACTTAAGTATTCACCTAAAGCTATATAACTAAATGATAGAAAGATATGAAAATCACTCATGTCGTGAGTGTGATGGACCTGGAACAAATATAACATTAAAATATAAATATTATGGAAAACACTATTAATATTGGTAAGTAAGCAATTTATTCAAGACTAATATTCATTCATATTTCCCTATAATTCCTGCTTGGTTCTTTTTAGGATTTTTTTTCTCATGAATTCGCTAATATTTTTCATTCCATTCTCAATCTCCAACCAAGATCACATATTTATACCGAAGGACAATTCCTTCAAGAAAGTGTCGATACCAATTTATTGGTATCATTAACCATCCTTCACCAGATAGCTAATCATATCTTTTTTGTTATTTTTTCCCAAAACCTTGGGATGGTAATGTCGATACTAATGAATCCTATTAATATCATTAGTCTCCCTCACTAGGACCAACTAATCAAATTTATCGTGAATATCGATATCAATACAAACTTTTGATATAATTAACTATTTCTAACCCAAAATAGTTAATCAAGTCCCAACAATACTTTGAAATATCCTCGGAAATGTCGATGTCAAGGACCCTTGATATCATGAGCCTCCATACCAGAAATAGCTAATCAAATTGTATGAAAATACCAATATCGATGAGCCCATCGATATCATTAACTATTCCAAAAATTAAACAAGCTTTCATAATTATATACATTTAAGAAAGATATGGGTGTAGAACACCTACCTGCTGCAGAAGCTCAGTTTGCGTTCCTTCGTTGTTGTTGTGCTTCTCCTGTGGTCTCTTCTAAATCCACATGTATACCACACCATTTCTTACTCAGTTACATTTCTCATAACAACAACAATAGTAATAATAACAGCAATGTTGACTTCTTTTTAACAATTGTTTCCTTTACATTTATGTTTCCCACTATATCCCTTTAGATCATTGTTTTTTTTATTAAATTATAATTATCATCACCAATTCAGTTTTTTTAAATACGTCTTATTTCATTTGAACCCTAAGACATGACACCACACATTTCTTGAGTGAAAGGAGTCTGATTCTACCCCTAACGCAACTAAGTTTCCTTGTTTTGTCAATTGGTCGAATCTACCAGGAGAGGTGACAGCTCGACCTCTCCTCAGATATTTACCTATATCTGGAGTTTTAGAGCTCAAAATTAAGCGAGGTCAGATTCATTGGAAAGCTAACATACCTGGTTATAACTTCTATGCAGAACCCTTCCCTGAATTTTATCATTGTTAGGCCCAAATCTTCTCTAGAATCAAGGTGACGAATCTGTCCAGTTTTTATCGATGGTTTTTAGATGAACTTTCCAGTACCCCTATTTTCCCTTTTCTCTCAAGACACTCATTCCTAAGTTTTTCCTACATTTCACAACTCCTTCTAAGCCAAACCATAAGCTATACCCATGGTTAATAATTTCATTTCCACCTCACGTAACACATGCATTTGACTTATGAAGTTTTCTATTATCAAGTTTTCATGTTTTTCCCGTTAGTAAGCTTCCTACTACAACTAATTCATGCATCATTAACATATAACATGCCAAAACTCTTCCCCCCTCCCCTTAATCTATTCTCGAACGAACTTGGCCTAAAAGGACTAAGGGTCCCCTTTTCCTTTCTTTACAATGGTTTGTCTCATTTACTCATTGTTCACATCATAAACACATATCACAAGGTTTATCAAGTATAAATTCATAATTTCTTTTCCTCCCATTCAACCCTCACATGACGACCACTCATGTCCCTTGGTCATTGATTTTTCTTTGGTAATTTTGCAGAATTTTCATATTCAAAACAACTTATAATAGTTTAATTAACTTTATTCTAGCAAATTATGCAATTCTCCCAATTTTCACTCAAGAACCCTAATTTACAAAATCTGAAATTGGTGCACAATTCCTAATCAAATTTCAAATTGGTTTTCACAATTAGATTTAAGGTCCTTACCTTGAGGAAATTTGGATTTCAACTCAAATTTGGTTAAAGATTTTTAGCTTCTCCTTCCTTGCATGCAGTCGACCCTCTCCTCCTCTTTTCCTTACAATTTCTTCACTTGTTGATTCCTTTGTCAAGGAGTGTTATCTCTACTTAATAGTTTAAAGTTTGTATAGTCCTAAAAATTTTGGTGTTTTTCCCCCAATTTTGGTGGAGAAAATAAATTAAATTGCAGTCGACCACATGGAGGAGAGAATGAGGGTATTTATAGTCCCATTCTCTTTTAACTATACTTTTGCCCATTCTTTCCTCTCTTTTACAATTTAGTCATAACTCTTTTCTTCTTTTAAAACAAAAAAAAAAACAAAACAAAACCCCAGCAATTTAATTTATTTTAAATTTTTTTTGTAGAGTTTTATTCTCGGGTTTTACACGGGAAATTTATACTAGAAAAATTTTTGATCCCTAATTTATTTAATTTGTACATTAATTATCTCATTTTCCTTTTTCCATCTATATTATTTTCAATTTATGTAAAAGTTTATTCTCGAGGTTTACAATTGTGCTCTTTCCTTTGCAATAAAAGTTGATCGAAATGGGAAGCATTCATGGAGTAAACCTTTCTCTAATTGCAACACATCAATGTTTTTGGTTTTGAAGTTGAAAAATATCACGTCAGGAAAATATTCTCCCATCAGCACAGCATCAACATTGTAAAAGGCCAATGGACTTACATGAGGTTTTTTCCTTGTTAAAATCTCAATGCTTATTGAATGCCTTTTGTTCCATTGTTTTCCATTATAATCCTTCATGACCCATACTTTCATGAAATCACTTTCCCTATCCATCTAGGTTATGGCAAGTTTTTTTTTTTTGTTGTATTCGACAAGTCCAATATCTTTGCTATTATTGCCCTCGGAGATTGGTGAAGGAAGTGGAAACAAGCAATAACCCTCTCTTTTCACATCAAATGCAAATACATTTCTTTTCCAAGTAAGCCAGTGAAGTAAACCATTCACAGATACTTTTGTCATACGATGAAATGACTCCTCTTGTAGCAGCTTCACTTCATTTAATAACTTTTATCTCCAATTCTTTGAGTCAAACAACTCAGCTCTAATGTAGTGGTACATATATAATTCTTTATCATGCGGGCAAAACTTGAGCTTTAAGAATCTCACGATCTTGTAGTGTAAAGGCTTTGATCTTTTAACCATCATGTCAAATTCCATAATATCATATCGTGTCTGTGAATTCGAGATCCTTTTCCATTGTTTGGTATTATGGTTGCACATATAATAGCATGGTCCATTATATGCATGACAAAGTAACACTCCTTGATTTGTTGATGTCATAATCTCCACATGGCTAGGAAGGAAATTAAATCACATTTTAGGATGGTGCATTGAAGTGTCAATTAAAACAAAGGAAATATGATATTCATTTTTTTTTATCATGCTTTGTATAAAGAACCCAGAGATAGTGTTGGTTCTTTGGCTATGTAGATTCGTGAAAGTGAATTCATAAGTGAACTTGTTGCACTCTTTGAAAAGAACCCTACATTTCCCTATGGTTTTCATTGATGAATACGTTAAAACTTTATAGATGATATTCGAGCATAGGTCACGAGCTAAGTTCATTATAAAGCAAAGTTGACGTTGGCAACTCTTGACTCTTCAAGGAAAAACTAGATTTGAGGGACTTATATTTTAACTTGTTAACATGCATGTAAAATGGAGACTATGTATGTGTTCATATGATAAGCTCACCGTTTAAAGGGTGAGACATGATCATTACTCTTGCATGATGAACAAGAATTTTGATTCTTTCCCAAACTCTACATTGAAAATTTCTTGAGTAACGACCATTATGTCACTCGCAAGTCCTGAACTCAAGATGCTACATAAAAGGCTTGCCTTGATGTAAAACATGTGTAAGGAGTGGAGCATACACCCTAAAGATATGTTATGGTTCCTTTACGTGGGACAAATGGTAAGTTTACTACCTGGTCTCTAAAAAGGGTCTCTTGTTCTCCTAGTGATCACCTTTGTGAAGGTAATATGGGGGCTCAGTAGGCAATGTGACGGCATGTGGATCATTCATTACCAGTCTAAGCACCCAATGAAAAGTTAGGGTTTACACAAACTTAAACATTGACTAAAAGGCATAAGGTAAGCTGTTAAGCCCCTGTTTAACATAAAGTTTTAGTGTGTGCTCTCACAAATAATATAAGTGATGCATGAATGCCTTTCATCCTTATCCAATATACTATGCATGACAAGATGTAAATAGAATGCATGTTAAAGCTCTTAAACAAAGTAAACCAATCATAGTAGAAAAATAAACAAACATTGGTTTTCATATAGCATAAACAAACAAAACATTAGTTCAAGGGTCCCCAGTGGAGTCGCCATCTTGTCGTACCTTCCTCACAAGGGTGCGACGTCGCGACAACACTTCTCAAACGGTGTTTTGGAAGGTCTTTGGTTGGATAAGAGAGTCGCCACTTAGTATTATGATTAATAAGAACCATAACTGGTCTGTCTTTTAGAGATTCTAGGTAAGAGACTAGTTGTATAAAAGGAAGGTATTAATACCCCTAATACTCTTTACCTAAGGTAAGTTGCATTGTTTTTTCTCTTTGTTTGCTATGGTGTGATGATGTTTCTATTCCTATTAGCTTACTATGACAGGTTTGCTATGGTGAATAAACCCTGGTTTCCTTGGTCAAGAACTTGGTCTGGAATGGTGAATTATCCTCAATTATTATTGATGCTTCTTTAGGGGTAAAAATGGAATTTTTGGCTATTGCGTTCAAAATAATATTTCATGTTGCTACCAAATTTTTGAATTTAAAAAAAAAACCAACAAAAACCCAAAAAATATGTTGACATATTTGCATCATTTTCAGCGTCTTTTCTAAAGAATTTAATTTTTTGAAAAAACATTTACTTTCAAATGTGTTTAGTTGTTAGCGCGTTTTTTTTAAGTCAATGTTGATGTTGCCTTTTTTAAAAAAAATCAAAATACAAAAAAATAAGAAAAATTAAAATATAATAAATGGGCAAAGGGACCAAAAGTGAAAAGGAAGAAAATGATGGACTAAGAAAATTTAGATTGCTTGGTGACCAAGTAATTGAGGGGAAGAAGACAAAAAAATTACTTATAAATAGGTGGTTATACACACACAAAATATGGGGGATTTTAGGGAGTCCATTATATAAAAAAAAACCTCTCTCTAGCTCACATACCCACACAACACAAAAAAACATGGACCTTATCTTTACAAAAACACTAAACCGCCAACCCCAATGACCAAAAACATTCACAAAACAACCTTTTCTCCCTCAAGCCAAAGAATGGCAAAATAATTAACTCTCCTCTAGCCACTCATCTTCAACTGGAGCCTCCGACAAAACCTAAATAAAAAACCAATCTTCAAAAACCCATTTCCTTCTCCCTCGTAATCTCGAAAAACACACCATATTATCCTTTCATTTTCAACCTTTTCCCAACTAGAAGCCTCATCAACGCATATACCTTTTTATATCAACAACAACCATCAACCCTCTCTATCATCTTCCCTAAAAATTTTCTAACCCTGCTTGCTACCTGTTTTTTTCTCCTTTGCTTCTGGCCACCAGCAACAATTGTCAATGGATGTAACCTCACCAGCCCCACATTCCTCCACCCACAAGCACTAGCTCCTCAACATCATAGCAACCTCCGCTAGCAATAGATTCAACAACGCCAGCTCTAGCAGCATCATTGCTATGAATACCAATACCAACAACTTCTTCTTTTTTTCTAGCCGTGAATCAATGACCCATCAACAGCCACTGAACTGACCCTCTCCACACACAATGCTCCACCCGTGGTAGCAACGACAATGACCATTTAAAGAACAAAATAATGAGAGATAGGCAAATCTAAAAAAAGGAAAAGAAAGAAAAAGAACCGAATTTTGTTGTGTTTGTTTCTTGTTTTTATTGGTTCCTCTTAGTTACACCGTAGGTATAGGAGTCAAGAGGAAAGGAAGAGCTGCCTAATCCACGATATCACGTGCCTTCAAAGATGCTAGAGCATCATTTGCACGAGTAAACAGTGGCAGTGGTGTGTGAGACCCATGCATCAATACTGTTCCGACGATCCTAGAATCTTTCAGTGCGCTTCCTGAGTTCCCAACAATCTCTCCAACTTGTTTCCAATCTTTGGAAGGACTATTTTGAATATTTTTTTAATTTTTAGCTTGTGTTTTAAATTATTTTTAAATTTTGAATTTTTGTGACTTGTGAACATGTGCTTATAGGGTGTGTGAGTACAAATATAGTTAAAAATTGTGTATGCATGTTTGCATTTTATTTTATTTTGTGTTAAATGAATGATTAAAAAAGGAAAAATGATAAAAAAATTTAACCAAATGTTTTAATTACATATGACCTAAAAAAGTAATTTTTATTTGTTTCATATGGCTCAATCCTTATAAAAATTACATTTTTATTTATAAAGAAGAGAAAAAATATTTTAGCATCGTTTTAGAAAGTTTTTTGTATTTCTTTGTATTTTTGTGGAATTTACAACAACTTTGTAAAATTCCTTAAGGATTTTGCCAATATTTCAATAACCCTAAGTTTTATTTTTTTCTTTCTCTGAAAATTAATGGTCAATATTCTGGTATAAATGTTGGACCTATAAAGAGGCTAGTATTTAAATATCAAGATTTGACTAGAAAATTCTCATAATTCTTTTAACATTTATCAATTTTAATTGGAAGTATTTTTCATCACAATGTACGAGTTGTGAGAAATATTTTCGCCTTCCAGGATAAGTGAACTCTATCAGGGCACCTATATGGACTATTCCCATAAGAATTTATTTGGGCATACGAGCCTATAATAAATTTGAAATGTCAGATTTATTCATGTGAGTAAATCTTTATTCTGAGTCATAAATAAACCATCGATTATGAACCCATCAAAACCTTTAAACCATATATAAACTACATAAAGCAGCTAACTTCAAGTAAGATGCGCTAGGGGTGCTGATACCTTTCCTAACCGCAACAAATCTCTTACCCTTGAAATTTTTGATAAGTACAGTTCATCCAGGTCTCCTAGTGACCCGGAACCAAACAACTAGGTGGCGACTCCTCGACCCCGACATCTCGTTACGCCACTTGCCCACGTGCAACATTTTAGATAAAATTCATTGTAGTCTTTTTATCCTTATATTATGATGAATGAGTTGTGTTATTCTTAATAATATCGTGGATATTAACCTCATACATGTTTTTAAATCCTTATATTAAAGTGAGTAATAATAAATTATTATCCCTAATAATATTTTGAATATTAACTTTTTTTATGTTTTTTTATCCTTATATTAAAAGTAAATAATATTTTCTTGCAAAAAAAAGTCTAGGACATAAGTTGCTATTTTGGGTGAAAAAAAATGAAAGGTCGCGACTCAGTGATGTAAAGATAGGGTCTAGGTAAAAGAACACACAAAGAGCTCTCAGTAGAACAAGAGAGAGAAGCTCTCGGTTGTAGTGAGAGATGCTCCTGTTTGCATGAGTATGATTTCCTCTCATTGTGCAGCGTTTTGTCTTCTTGTTCTCTGCTCTCATTGTTCTTCCTTTCTCCGAGTCACAACTTGATGGCAAAATCCAAAAACAAATCTTCGATTTTACGGTTTGCTCGGCACAATTACAGTCTTCAAGCTTCTCGCCCTTCGTCCGCTTCGCGTGCACCAAGGGCTCTGTCTCGCAGTAGATCTCATGTCCGGCAAGACCCCTTGTCTCCATCTCAAGCCTACACTCCTCTTAGAACCAATGTGGTCTTTGTCGATGTAGCTGGTTCCTCTCGTAGGGTTAGGTTTTGCTCGAAGAGTAGAAAGAGGGATATACAAAGGAATAAACCTAATGCCCAATCATCTTCCTCTCCTGCCTCATGTGGACAAGATGATGGTTCTTCTGGCAGTTCCAGACCCCACCTTTCTTCAAATGAACATTCGACTGGGTCTAATCCCTGTAGTTCCTTCCCAGGTACTGGTAACCCTAACCTAGGACTGAACGAGGACCCTTCTCCCCTTCCAACTTCTGGGTGCGGCATCCCCACTTTACGTCTTACTGGTGTCACCTCTCCGGTTGGCGCTACCTCTTCTCCTTCCCTATTGAAAGGCAAGGCCCTTCTAATAGTCACCTGCGAGCCCCCTCTGATATTTCAACAAGTACCCCCAACACACAATCTCTCACTTTAGTGCATTTTCCTGAATATACATCTTCAACATCTTGTCACTTGAAGGAAACTGATATTGGAGAACATATAGACTTATGGCAGTTCTGCTTAATCGGTTATGTTGCTGGGAAATTCCCAGGATTTTCATCTCTGTTAAAATTCATTACCAATTCCTGGAAACACAAAGCAAATTTTACTATGCATGACTCTGGCTGGCTAATTTTTGCTTTCTCCTCTGAATTGGAAATGCTTGATATTCTTGGTGGCGGTCCTTACTTTGTCTTTGGTCGGCCCTTCATTCTGAAGGTCATGCCAGAATTCTTTGATTTCACAGCCATTGATATGATGCATATGCCGATTTGGGTAAGATTTCCTAACTTACCTCTCAAATGTTGGTCTTCAATCTGTCTTTTCAAAATTGCTAGTATGATTGGGAAACCAGTTCACTGTGATTCTCCTACTGCCTCTATGACTCGGTTGTCAGATGCCAGAATTTTCATAGAGGTTGACCTGCTTGTCGATCTACCTACTTTTATTAATCTAGTCCTGCCCAATGGTTCCTCTTTATCTCAGCAGGTAATGTATGAATCACTGCCTCACTTCTGCAAACAATGCAGGGTTCTCGGGCTTACAGTTTCTACCTGTAATAAAGGCACTGGTCATAAACGTAAGAAGAGGTCCCATGAAGTTCATGTTCGCTCTGGATGCTCTAGCCCTTCTGCAGAAACTATTGCTGTTGAGAAACAACAACCATACAACGAAGGCCTTCATGATGAACCATCCATTGATCCAATGTCTACTGAAGTTGCCATAATTGTGGATAAGAGACTTCTATCTCCTAGGCGTAAAAGGACCAAACTAGCTGAAACAGGACATTTTGGTGCTAAACACCATGCTTCCTCAAATGTTGTTCATATCTCTGATGATCAGAATGTTATTACAGATGTGGAGCCTCCTAAGAGGCAATATCCAACTCGTAGCAGAGTTGTTGCGACCACTAGCTTTGGCCAGTAGGGGAGAGAATCCAAGCCCTCTGTTGCAGTTGATTCAAGGCATCAGAGCCGCTCTGATGATTTTATTGCCTCATCTTCTCTTTGATTTTCTCTTTTGATTCTTTATATTTGTGGATCTCTATTTGTAAGGGAGCTTGTTCCCTCTGTTATCCTTTTGTGTCTCTTGTATTGGATTTGTTGTGCTGTTCTTGATCCTGAGCAGATTAAGTCCCCACTGCCTTTTGTTTTGGTTTTTGGTTTTCTCTTGCTTCTTGATAGGTCTATTCTGCCTTTTGTTGGCTTGTTGATGTCTTAATGCAGCCATGTTCTCTATGCTGGTTTTTCTTGCTTGCTTTCCCTTCTGCCTTGTGCTGGGGTTAGCTTGTTGTTACGTTGTCGGTTCTGTTTTTGTGTTGGATCTCTGCCTTATTGCCCTCTTGTCTTGTTTACTTTCCTTTAGGCCTTGTGCTGGGGTTAGCTTATTGCTGGGTTTGCCATTTGTGTAGGTTCCTGCTTGTTTTCTCTGTAATCAGGTTTTGATTGTTGTTGCTGTCTGTGTTGGTTCAGTTTGCTGCTGGTTTTGCTGTTGCTTTGCCTGCTTGGTTCACATATAGGTGTTGTTGATTGGTTGTGCGGCTGGCTGTGTTGGTTCTGCTGCTCAGTATAGTTGTGCTCTTGCCTGCTCTGGCTTTTGAAGTGGAGGCTACCTTGCCGCAGTGTTGCTGGTTTTGTGTTGGTGCATTGCCTGTTTGCCTCCTCAATTGTTGTTCATAGCTTCAGTTGTAGTCTAGCAGGGCAGTTGCTGCTTGTTTAGTTTCTAGTTCTTTTGTTTAAGGTTGTTCTCGGCCTCAGTAGGAGTTTGTTCACATATTATGTTCAAGAGAGCATGTTCCCTTTTCCTGTTTATATCTGTATATTCTTGACTTGCTGGTTCTCCAGCTCTGTTTCATTTGATCTATAAATTACTTACATTTGATAAAAAAGAAGAAGATAGGGTCTAGGTTTTTTTTTTTTGTGCGGGTGTGTGTGAGAGAGGATTAGAGAATGTGTGCGCCTTTTTCTTTTTATTATTTCTGTTAGTTTTTTTTAATGGTCTCTCCCTTGTTTTATTTTTTATGGCTTCCCCTCCTCTTGTGTGTCTATAATCACCTATTTACACGTAAATGTTTTTTTGTCTTCTTCCCCCTAATTGCTTGATCCTGAAGCAATATAAATTTTCTTTGGTCCTTTATTTTCTTCTTTTTCACTATTAGTCCTTTTGCCCATTTATTATATTTATATATTTTTTATTTTTTTATTTTGATTTTTTAAAAAAAGACAACATGAACGTAGACTCAATGAGAAGAATTAATCAAAGATTTTTAAACAAACACGTTAAAAACTTAAAGCGTTGAAAGTAGAGTTTTTTTAATTTTAAATTTTTTGAAAAAGATGTTAAAAATATTGAAAATAATGCAAATACATCAAGAACATATTTGTTTTTGGGTTTTGTTGTTTTTTTTCTTTTTCTTTTTTTTTCCAATTGGTTTTTGAAAAACAAGGTAAAAAATTAGGTATCAACAAATATAATATATTTCTTGTACTCCTTTTAAAATTGAGCTATTGTATTGTAAGAATGTGAATGATACTTTAAATATTTGAAACTAAGTAAGTGCATCTAAAGAGTTTGCGAGTTTGAAATCGAATAATGTAAAAAGTATAATATTTTTCTTAAAAAAAACCTAATTAGTGGGCATACAACTTGAGAAAATAGAGTAGACAATTGATAATGAACTATTATAAAATCAACGTTTTCAATCTCTTTTTAATTTCCAAACAATTTTGATCATTTTGGTGGTATTAATAAAAAAATACTGCATGGTTATATTTTGTGAAAGATCACATGTTTTTGGGTTAATTAAAAAGAGAAACTATATATCAAGAGTTGTATTCTCTATCTCACATAAACATAAGGTTTGTTATAAAAATTATTTATGATTTTTATTTTTATAAAAGAGAGGGGAGTACACTCCCAATATTGAATAATTTTCTAATTAAATAGTCATTAATATACTATTATGAATAAATTATATCCATGCAATAATTTAAATTCTATAATTGCTATTGGATAAAAATCATATAAAAAAACTAAAAGAATTGAAGTTTTTGATAGTGCTTCACTCTTCATCTTTTATTCTTTAAATTTTTTTTTT
>Ga0307518_10001928_pt1 | contig 15328 bp, 10 predicted proteins | sample 25_EM_MG_FD_203889 | JGI IMG/M metagenome (GOLD analysis project Ga0307518, IMG submission 203889) | Populus trichocarpa ectomycorrhiza microbial communities from riparian zone in the Pacific Northwest, United States - 25_EM | ecosystem: Host-associated > Plants > Roots > Unclassified | place...
CGGTGGCTAGCCTGTAGCCATCTGTTGTTTTATGTTTCTGTTATCATTGTAAATCTGGGGTATGCCCCTTATAATGTTTGTATCTTCTTCTTTTAATACATACGTCAACTTACCAAAAAAAAAGGAAGAAGGGTAATGACGCTATTTGGGTGATAGTAGACCGACTGGCCAAGTCTGCTCTTGTCTTACCAATGAAGATGACATACTCAGTTGATAAATTGGCTAGATTATATATCAATGAAGTAATGAGATTACATGGGGTGCCTTTGTCAATAGTATCGGACCGAGATCCTTGATTTACTTCTCGGTTATAGCCTGGCATACAACGTGCATTAGGATCAAAACTGAATATGAGTACAACTTTCCATCCTCAGACTGACGGACAATCTGAAAGGACAATTCAAACCCTGAAAGATTTATTGAGGGCATGTGCTATAGAGTTTGGTGGAAATTAGGAGGATCACTTACCTCTCGTGGAATTCACCTATAATAACAACTATCAGGCTACCATAAGGATGGCTCCATATGAAGCCTTGTATGGCAGAAAATGTTAGACTCCAGTATGTTGGGAAGAAGTAGGGGATCAAAATTTAATGAGGCCCGAATTCATCCAGGATACATAAGAGAAGATTAGAATTATAAGGGATCGAATGAAGGTAGCTCAAGACAGACAAAAACGTTATGTCGATAGACGAAGGAGACCTTTTGAGTTTAATGTGGGGGATAGGGTGTACTTGAAGGTTGCTCCTTGGAAACACTTGTTAAGATTTGGTATGAAAGGGAAGTTAGAGTCGAGATACATCGGGCCCTATAAAATCATAAAAAGAATCAGCCTAATAGCTTATCAACTAGCCTTGCCCCAGCATATGGTCAAAATACATGACGTGTTTCATGTATCAATGCTATGAAAAGCTGAAATAGATCCAACTCGGGTGCCACCTCAAGTTCCAATAGAAGTTAATGAAGGATTAACTATGGAAGTCAAATCTATGAGAATACTTGATCAAATCAATAAGGTGCTCAGAAATAAAAAGATTTCCCTAGTCAAGGTGTTGTGGAGGAGCTCACAAATGGAAAAAGAAACCTGGGAGCGGGAAGCAGAAATGAGGAACAAATACCCATGATTGTTTTTAAAATCTGGTAAGAAATTTAATTTCGAGGATGAAATTTTCTTTTGTAGGATGGAAGAAATGTAACTCCCGGGTAAATTCCTGTATTTTGATTTACATTTTTTTTTAAAAGGAGATGAATAATTCAATAAATAATAAAAATTAATGGAGTAGAAATTATTATCTAAGGAGGTTAATGTTGGACAAGGATGAAATTGAATAAGTCAAACTTTTGGGCCAAATGGTTTTAAAACAAAACAAGAAAGTCCTTAAATGAAAAGGGGAGAAAAACTTGTACATATATAAACTAGTGGGGAGTGGGAAATTGGCCATGTTAGGGCTTGAGAGGGAGAAGAAATTGAGTGAAAATTTATCAAAGTTCATCCAAAACAATTCACAAAAAAGAAGACGATAGAACTAGTGATTAAAGTATACTAGGAAGGGTTTAAATAAGAGAATCTCAAAAGGGGAACAAGGGATTTTTCCTTAAAGGGGGTGGCATTGAGAGGAAAATAAAGGGGAAAGAGGAAAGAAATTTTTGTAGTGATTTCAAGCTTCCCATTTCTAATTTTTTTGAGTTAAAAGTTAACAAATCCTTTCCTCTCAATTAAATTAATGTATTTAGTGTGTTAAGATTTCATTTAATTGTATTAGTGTATAGTTATGTTATGAGTTGTGAGGTTGAATGAGTTAATATATGAAATTATGATGAATTAATGTTTAAATAAATGAAATAATAGTGGGTAATGTTTCAATTTGTGAAATTGAAGAAAACTTATTAGATCTTTTTTATGAAGGGGTTTCGGCCTAGAAAAAAAATGAATGAAAATGTTGAATCAATAATTGATAATTAAATGAGTTATATGGTAATGTTGATGATGAAGAAATTATATTAGTGATGAGTTGATATTGTTGATTGATAATTAATCGATGAAGAAATTATATTAGTGATGAATTGACATTGTTGATTGATAATTAAATGAGTTATGTGGTAATGTTGATGATGAAGAAATTATATTAGTGATGAGTTAATATTTTTGATTGATAATTAAATGAGTTATGTGGTAATGTTGATGATGAGGAAATTATATTAGTGATGAGTTAAAATTGTTGCTTGATAATTAAATTAATTATGTGGTAATGTTAATGATGAAGAAATTATATTAGTGATGAATTGATATTGTTGATTGATAATTAAATGAGTTATATGGTAAATATTAGTGATGAGTTAATATTATTGTTTGATAATTAAATGAATTATGTGATAAGGTGTTGATGAAGTAATTAAATTAGTAATGAGTTGTTATTGTTGGTTTGATAATTAAAGTTGTTTTGTGGTGGTGTTGTTGACGAAATAATTAAATTGATGACAAGTTGATTTTATTGATATAGAATTAAATTGGTGATGTGGTGATATTATTGATGTAATAATTTAATTGGTAACGAAAGGAACTTGCAGGAGTGGGCGAGGCTACAGGAACCACTCAGTAGATAGGTTCAGCTAGCAGGACGCAAACACTAGGTAGGTGCTTAATACCTGAAATATTTTTTTTCTAAACTTTAAATAATTAAATTATCTCCTCGATCAATGAAATTTTATGTGTTATGCTGATAGATTTTTCCATGATAATTTATTATGTGAATGGGCGACTGGTGGACCAGTTATTGTGGTATGGAACTAGTGCCCTGTGAATGGGCGGCTGGTGGTCCAGTTGTACTAGTTTGGAAGTGGCGCTCTATGGTGTGGATAATTTTAGATTTTAGATTATTGATTTGTGACTAGTACCTGAGAGATGGGTAGTAAATTTAGGAATTTCTTTGTGAGTAACTAATATATATATAAATACAAAATGTAAATGCTATAATTGACCATGATTATCTTTTAAATCATTGTGCAGGTTCATCTCAATATCGCGCATCCTAGTAGCCTTAGAGTGTACTCCTAGTACTAGTAGATCTTTTGGACATGTAAATTAATAATAATAATAATATTACCTCCTGTATATTTTGAAGATTATTTTGTTGTGTATGTATGAACTTAAATGGACTAGCTTATTCAACTTGTACTCTGTTGTGTAATTATTTTCTAATTATAATGGTGATATGTGTGTGTGTGTAAGCACATAGTTAATATCGTTTGTTTAATAATACTACTTAAAAGATTAAATATGATTGAAGGAAGTATATTAAATTTATAATCTATGATTTTGTGTATAATTGTTAAGATAATTGTCTTCATTTTAGTTAACATGATTATTCTTTGAATTGATACGTTAGAGAATGTGAAATATTGTTAGTTGAGAAATGTTCTAGTAAAATAAAGATACTGAATTGTGAAAATGGTTTATTAGGGACTAGTGTTGATATTGTCGATAACTTGAAATAGGCTAAATTAGGGAAAACCCTGCTGAAATTTTTGTAAAAAAAAAAAAATCATGAATTCTAGATAAATTGTTAGAAATTTTGGGGATGTTACATTTTAATTCATATAAACACATATCATCAAGCTAGGGATTCAAATGAAACACCCTTCCTCTTATTACATCAATGGTCAGCCACCCACTTGGCAAGGGACTACTAAATTACTTGTTATTTCCACTAATTTCAATCCTATAACATGTCGCAAATATCAACTTAATTCAATTTCTCATTTCCTCAAAAAATCATCATGAACCTTAACCTCAATTTGATGAAAAATCAATGGAAACTTAACAAATATTGCAAGAACTTGTTAAATGGATGTTGGGACATCTTACCAAGGAGTAATCTAGGTTCCAAGTGCTAACAGATCAAGGATTCCCACCTCTTGTTCCTTTTTTGCTATTGCCGCCCTTTCCCTCTCACTCTATCTCCAAATTTGTCTTTTAAGAACACTTTAAATTTAAGTGATTTTGTTGCTCAAATCCTTTAGTATCACTAACTCTTTTTTTTCCTTGTTTTTCTCTAGGTTTCTCAAGGATTTTTCAAGCAAAAATAGAGTTTTCTCCTTTCTTCCCTCTCAATCCTCCCCATAGCCGGCTGCACCCAAGCCTTTTATAGGCAAAATTATCAAAATCCCATTATGTCCCTTCAAATAGTAACTTTTATAGTTATCAGGTATTATTTCACCCGTCCCGGTATATTTTTAATATCGATTTTCAATAGGCGATATTGAAATTCATTAATTTATACCCAAGTACCTTTCTTTCCTCATAAAACATTTCCTTTAAAATTTAATTCACATTTTGAACTTTTTTTATTTTTTAGGCATTTTTGCACTTTTATATTTAAAAATTTGTTCGCTAACCATTTTTCTAAATTTCAAATGTCCAATCTTACTGCAAGTATCAAATCCTCAATTTTTTGTATTTTATTTGCTTAATTTCCTTATACATTTCTTTTAGAAATTTTATGGAACTCCGGAGTTGTACCGAGTTTACATTTCTTAATCAAATATTTATAAGAATGATTTCATATCAATTTTCATATCCTTACCTTTTACATATACATATATTTGTGTCCATTTATCAAATTTCACACATCATTCATTTTATTTCCTTCACTCAATCTAGAACATTTCTCTAATTTTATCCTGAATTTATACCCAAGGTTTACACTTACCCATTAATCAAAGAACTAATCTCATTATCCAGGGAATTAGTTTTTCCAATCGCCCATTAGTCAGGGCACTAATCCCATTATCCAACGAATTAGTTTCTCCAATTTCTCATTTACTAGGGCACCAATCCCATTCACCAGGAAATTAATTCCTCAAATCTCCTATTAGCTAGGGCACTAACTCCATTAATCAAAGTCTCTCAAATTGCCTATTAATCAAGATACTAATTCCATTAACCAGAATCTCTCAAATTGTCCATTAATCAAGGTACTAATTCCACTGTCTAGATTGCCAAAAGGATGTTTGATTAATTACTTGTTATAACCACATTAATTTTAGAATCAGAAATTTTTAAGTGTAATAATGGAACTTAACTTTGAAGCTTTTATGTGTATTTGGCATTGTGGTATTTTTTGCAGTTCAGGTTTAAAGTAGTTTTACGAAAAATATTTCTAGTTACAGGTTTAAAAAAGTAGTTTTAAGAAAATATGTTTAAAAAAATATTTGTTTTGTTAAAACTATTGTGAGATGAATTTTACATGCAAAATAAATGAAAAGTAAATCTTCATGAATGAAAATCAAATTATTTTAACTTCTACAAAATCAATGTTTAAAACGCAATTATGTGTGAGATCCAATACAAAAAAAAAAGCTATTTGACTGATAAAAAAAAATTTATGGTTAAAAGAAAAACAAAAAATACAACAATAGAAACGTGGGCGTGTGTGTTACTTTTCATCGTATTTCCAATTTAGATTAAGATACAATTAAAGAAGACTAAAACTAATATTCATATAATTAACTAGTTTCCTTTAAGGTGTTGAACACCTACATGATGTTGGCGCTCGCGATCTAGTCCCCTACTGCTGATTAAGTCCCACAACCTCTCCTATACCAATAGAATCAATACATTATTTGTCGTTCATCTACCATAAAGGTTAGTTTCTTTCTCCATATAAATCCTAAATTCTCACTTTATTCGCATTGAAAATTCCATATTCTAGTCATGTATAAATGTCCATTTCTTTTTCTTTCATTCATTTTCACTTTCAATCAGCATAACTTTATATAATTTACTGACTACTTAATCTAACCAAATCCAATTCTTTTACAACTGGTTGGCCGGATTTCATGTCCATAAAGGGTAAAATTCTCTTTTTATTTCTTCACAACTAATCTATTTTTAACTCTCGGATATATCAACCAAATTAGTTTAAACATACCTTTCCACGTTAATAAGTTTAAAATTTTAAAATCCTCCTTTATTTAGCAAGCATTGGCCAAAACTATGGAAAGAAAGAAAGGGAGGATTTTTATCCTTTCTTATGAAATTTCCTACCATATTTCCATCCATTTACATTCATATAACTATAATGCCATACAATTCTAAACAATTGCATCAAAATCTCTAATCTCTCAATTTCTTTCCTTTTGGCTGAAATCTATATGTAGTGAGAGAGGGATTTTTATCCCTTGTATTCTTGGAATTAAATCATTAACCAACCATATTCCATATTTACAAACATCAATCAAACACAATTTAATTCTCAAATAACCCTAACATTTTCAATTCATTAACAAAACTACAAATTCATTGTAATTAATATTTTTGGATGTATTTCTTACTTTAATTTGATGATAACTCAAGTAATGAATGTAAGAGAACCAAAGCTCCCTTCACTTTCCCTCTCCTTCCCTTTCCAAAACCCTAGCCCTTAAGTTTTTTTCAAAATAACCAACAAAAATACTTAATTTCCTGTTTTAAGTACTTGTCTATCCCTTACTCACTCTAATTTTCTTCTTCTTTTTTATGGATATAACAAGAAATAAGAAGAAAAAAATCAACAATTTCTCCCCCTCTCTTTATGTAGAAAATTATTGGCCAAAAAGAGAAAAAAAGATAGCATATGTTTCCATGGAGAAACCTTTAAAAATACTCTATCTCCAATACTAAACTCAAGGGGTCTCCTCCTATTATCTGTATAGATCTTTTTCCTACCATGGGCAGCTTTCATTCTATCTTTTATTGTCTTTATCTTTTCTGAAGTAACCTGTATGAACTCTGGCCCAATTAGCTTCATATCCCTTACTTCTTCCCAACACTACTAACATCCATATATAGCTTCATAAGGAGTCATTCCTATTGTAGCTTGGTAGTTGTTTTTGTAAGTGAACTCTACTAAGGGAAGGTGATCCGCCTAACTACCACCAAATTCCAACATACACATTCTTAGCAATATTTGAATTGTTCTGTTAGATTGTCCATTAGTCTGGGATGTAAAGTTATGCTCAAATTCAACTTTTTTCCTATAGCATATTAAGCACTTGACCATAAACGAGAGGTAAACTTAGGGTTTCGCTCTAAAACAATTGACATGAGTACCCTATGTAACCTCACTATTTCATTCACATACAACTTTGCCAATTTATTAACTGAGTCCATCATCTCCATTGAGAAGAAAAGCACAAACTTAGTCAATCAATCTACAATGACCCAAATAGCATCATTGCCCCTTCTCCCTCTATGTAATACTAACACGAAATCCTTAGTGATATTTTTCCACTTCCATTCAGGTATCAGTAGTGGTTTCAGTGGCCTTATTAGTTTCTTGTGATCTTTTTTTTACCTACTAGCACACTCCATACTTGGCCACGTACTCAGCTACTTCTCTTTTCATATTTGACCACCAATAAAACTCTTTTAAATCGCGGTATATCTTAGTACTCCCAAGGTGTGTCACGAGTCTTGACTCATAAGCTTCATGTAGTACTTCATTTTTCAATGCCTTGTCTCTCGGTAAGTACATTTGCTTTCCAAATACTATCATTCCATCCTTCAAGATCTGAAAAGGACTTTCAATTATTGACTTCACTTTGTCTCTTATCTTACCAACTTCAATATCTTTTTGTTGAACTTTTAGCACTCTATCCCTAAGTACTGACCTCACTCTTAACTAAGCTAATAAGAAGTCCTTATGTCCAATTTCTATTTTGGCATCAATCTTTCTTAGCTCCAGTAATTCCCTTCCATCCCAATCATCCCTCTATGCATCCACTGCATTGTTTTTACGACCCAGGGCACCCGTAAAAACATTTGCCCTCCTCGAACAATACTCTATTATATAATCATAATCCTTGATCAATTCCACCTAGCATCTTTGCTACATATTCAATTCCTTCTGTGTCATCAGACACCTCAAACTCTCATGATACATAAAAATTTAAACTCGAGACCTATATAAAAATTGTCTTCATACCCTTAGAGCAAACACTACAATGACTAATTTTAAATCATGTACTGGAAATTTAACCTCATGAGTTTTTAATTGTCTTAAGGCATAAGCATTCACCTTATCGTGTTGCATCAATACACAACAGAAACCCTTCTTTGATGCATCACTATAGACCACCAACCCTTCAATTTCTAAAGGGAGTATCAACATCAATGCAAGTATGTTCCATCTTTTCAACTATTGGAAGCACTTTTCACACTCTTTTGTCTATTCACATTGTCTCTTTTCGAGTTAGTTATGTCATTAGAATAGCTATAATAGAGAATCCTTAAATAAACCTTTTGTAATATCCCTCTAACCCAAGGAAATTACGAGTTTCAGTCACATTCGTAGGTCTTTCCCATTTCAACACTGCCTCAACCTTCTTAGGGTCCATAAATATTCCTTCAGGTGATATAACATGTCCTAGAAAAAACACTTTCTTTAGCCAAAACTCACACTTACTCAGTATGGCATACAATTGATGATTCCTTAAAGTTAATAACACTTGCCTCAAATGTTGTTCATACACCAAGTAGAAACTAGAATAGACTAAGATATCATCTATGAACACCACCACAAACTTATCCAAGTAGATTGGAAAACCCAATTCATTTAATCCATAAACATTGTTGATGCGTTTGTGAATCGAAATGGTATTACTAGGAACTCATAATGCCTATAATGAGTTCCAAATACGGTTTTTTCCATATTCAACTCCTTTATTCTTAATTGATAGTATCCTGATCTTAGGTCTATCTTCGAAAGCACCCTAACTCCCTTAAGTTGATCAAACAAATCATTTTTCCATGTAAATGTATATTTATTTTTCATTGTTATCTTATTTAATTGTCTATAATCTATACATAGTCTAAGATTTCCATCCTTCTTCCTCCCAATTAATACTGGAGCTTCCTAGGGCGAATTACTTGAACATATGAATCCTTTATCCAATAATTCCTATTGTTGAATCTTCAACTCAACCAATTAACAAGGTGTCATCCTCTTCAGGCGTTATCCTCTACTTCTCTCTCTAGTGAAACTCTCGATAACTCATATGAGAATATGTCTATAAATTCTCTCATTATGATAATATTCAATAATTGAAAATCTTCCTTTTTGTCTCTAAAACATGAGCAAAGTGGGTTTCACACCCTTTCTTTATGATCTTTCTAGCGGTCATAACTGAGATAATACAATTTAGAATAACATTCCTATTTCTTCTAAATATCACTCTCCTACCATCTAGTTCTTAGAGAGTTGCTGTTTTCGCAAAATAGTCTATTTAAGCCCTATACCCACCCAACCAATCCATACCTAGGATGACATCAAAGTCATGTAACTCCAATGGTAATAGGTTTACTCTTATCTCACACCTATTAATATCAACCTTGATCCCCTTATATACATGATCAATATTTGCATTTTCACTTAATAGAGTACTTATAACAAACCATTTTTTTTTATCCAACATGGATTTTTACCCAATTTCCCCATAAGTTTATTTATAATAAAGGAATGCGTAGCCCTAGGATCAAATAATATATGTACACATAAAAAAATTTAACTTTAATGTATCTGCCACCACATCAAGGCCTTCCCTGGTCTCCTCTTAAGTTACATAAAACACCTTTCCTTGAGTCCTATCATTTTAAACACGAGACCGACCTCTACTACCACTGGCCCCTAACTGTGCCCGTCTGCCTGGTCTATCCACAATGGCAGACTCCTATAAGCTTTGAGCCTACTATTGCTAATTCTTAATAAACTCAGTTCTTTGGGGGCAATTTCTCTGAAAATGACCCTAATTTCCACCATAATAACACCTTCGGCCTAAATATGGGCAATCTCGCCATATATGTTCCCCCTACAAATGTAACACCATCCTAGCGATGCAAAACAATATCTCGGATACATATGCCTATATTAGGCATATTAAGGGTAAATGATCACCTTCTGCTTTAAAGATTCTCTAGTAAAACTACCCCTCAGGTTCGATTGCCCTATAGTCCACCCCACCTTAGTACTTTGAGTAGATATTATTGTTGTTCCTCCCCTTTTCTTGAACTGACTAAACTTCTCCTTATTCTTTTTTTTAGAGATGGTTTTCCTGGAGAATGATTTATGTTCTTTTGTTTGCCCAAACTAAGGTGGCCTTACTAGCCTCCCTCATACATTCTTGTAAGGCCTCAATAACCTCAATGAGATCTCTGGTTGTTTCAAACTTCAATGCAATCAATCCTTGCCTCAATTCTTAGCGCAACCCATCTCATAGTCTCTCAATCATATGCAGTTCACTAGGAACATAATCTAAGGTGAACATGGAGAGGTCATAGAATGTCCTCTCATAATCCAGTAATGATATGTCTCCCAACATCAGGGCTAAAAATTCCTACTCTTTTACCTTGCAGTGATACGATGAATAAAATTGGTGCTCAAATTACACCTTAAAATCGATTTATGACCATAACCCTGCAAGTCTCCTCAACCTCACTATATCCTACCAAGACCGTGCCCTATCAGAAAGCAAATAGGTGCCATAGTTCACTCACAAACCCTTCGTTACATGTACTTGATCCAAAATGTCTTCGATTATATGAAGCCACCTACCCGTTATCACTGCATTCGGTTCACCCAAAAAGGGTTCACACCCTAACTCCCTCATATTTTTTACAATACACACCAATGTGACTACCAGAGTTATTGGAGCTATCGTGGTTGGTGTACTGGGTATTGCCTCAATCATTACCCTCACTATTTAAGCTATGAATGCTAGGTCAATATGTAATATAAGAACTGTTGTAGGTACTATCGCTGTAACTGGGGGTTCAACTCTCCATCTATGCTGCCTCAACTTACTAGGCTATGACACTCCAGCATGCCTCAAATTAGCATCACCCCGAAGTCCAAATGACTCCCTTAGTCTTAACTGATGAGGCATTAGTGGCATGTAAGAGGCAATATCTTCTAGGGGGTTCTCTCTTTGTCTCTCCTTGGATCCTTCATGCCAAACCTTTTTGTTTATATATATATTCTACCAAAAAATCAGCAGAGTTTCCTCTATATTTTTCAATACCAAATTATCGACTCAATAATTTCATATCCTGCAAACAATAATTATAATACTTGTTCCATCTTCTAGGACTCCTATTGTGATATCCCACATCGGAAGCGAGCGTCCAGAGCCAGGGCTTTATGAGTAGTGTTGGTCGCTAACCTGTTGTACGTGTTTTAGGGCGTTAGGCTCAGAAGTGGGCTCGCGTCACCAAGAACAAAACTGTGAGGGCGGTAAGGCCCAAAGTGGGCAATATACGACAAGTTGGGCCGGGCTATTACACCTATTACTTAACCATCCCATCAACTTCCCATTTTTAATATTTATTCAATAGAACCAGTAATACAACATTCTATAACCATGACAAATCATAGGAGTAAGACTTAAAATTTATGATAATTCAGGACACATGTTTTATAACTAGGAATTCATTAACCTTAGATCTATCTAATCCAAGTTTGAGTATGGAATCGAGCTTATGACAATGAAAGAATTACTCAAAGGCAATAAGACTATAAACCACCCAATCATAATGCCTACACCTGGAGATGAGCAAAAAAAGTATAAAATCACTAGCAAAGATTGATCAATTCTTTGAAGAGTCGAAGTTCAATCAAGAACCAAGAGAGGCAATATTTTTATTTGGCAAAATTCATTTTTTTTTCAATATTCTTCAAAAAGAATACTTAAACTAGAAAGCTAAGTAACCCTAGTTTTTCTAATGGGTCTCATATAAACTCAATTTAAATAATACCTAAACCAAGCTAATACTAGCCCAAGCTAATTAAAATAAATAACATAAACAAGTATGAAACTTAAAAAAGTGTTGCCGCACAAAACAAAGATAGATCGATAACTTAACTAATTAAAATAAGACAAGGTCGGCTTTTCTTGTAATCTGCTAACAACATCAATGCCTAATTTCAAATGAATGGTTCTCTCTCATCTTAATGAATTAGAAGGCATGCTATATATCATTGGAGTGATATGGAAGTCTAGTTTCCAGCACAACCAAAATTGCATCCAAATTTGACTGGTAGCACCAGTTATGATCAAAACAGTACCAAAAGGTCAAACTGTCTTATTTGAGTCTTCTTATCCCAATCCTTGTGTAATGGCCTTTGTTCCACCAACAAGGCCTTCTTGAACATGAACCAGATTAATCAAGGCTTTCTCTTTATTATTTATTACCCTCTTGAAGTCCACTTTGGCCTATGTATCTCGAAGAAGTTCATTGAAAGTCTCTTTGAACCTCTTAGCACTAAGCCTTGTCACTAAACCAACTATAGCCTCTAATGGATCCTTTAGTGTTGCTTGGATCACATCATTAACAAAACTATAAACTCATTGTAATTAATCTCTTTGGATGTATTTCTTACCTTAATTGGATGATAATTCATGGATGTAAGAAAATAAAGGCTCCCTTAACTTCAACTCTCCTTCCCTTTCCAAAACCCTAAACCTTAAATTTTCTTCAAAATAACCCACCCAAAGACTCAATTTCCTTATGTATCCTTTACTCTAATTTTGCTTCTTTTTTTATGGATTTAACAAGCATTAAGAAGGAAAAAAATCAACATTTTTCCCTTTCTTTATATAGAAAACATGCAGGCCAAAGAGAGAAAAAAATATCATTTATAGTCAATTTTTTATTAATTACATATTGACCCTATTATCTTCTATTTCCTATTTTGCCCCAATACTTTTCCTTCTTAATTAATTTATGCCCTAGCACTTTTTTTTTTGTCCAACTTCACCATTTTTTTCTATGTTTCTTTTATTTAATCTAATATGATTTATTTTTGGATTAAATAAATTCTTTTATTTTCAGTTGAGAACAATTTTAATCAGGTTTTTACATGGAGTAACTTAAAGTAGATAATTAATTTTTAATGGAATAAATTTAACAAGTTCAAGACTAGAATTTGTAATCTCGAATAATGGGTTTACAAGAAACTGTGAAGAGTTCACGGGACAATAAACATGAAGTTAGTTATATGCTTTCACATTGTTATTTTTTTTCTTATTTAATAATATCTTAACATACTTACATGAATCTTAAATTGTAAAAGGACCTTCCCACAACCAAGCTGATTAGTAGACTTTTAGAGTATTACTTTTGTTATATACAAGTAATTTATCAAGATAGTAGTAGTGAAAACAAATGACATATCCTTTTGAATAAGCGTATGATGTACCTAAGTCATAAATTATAATGAGATTGAGTCGAACAAATTGTTTTAAAGTCGATACTTGGGATCATTACATAATAGAGGAAAATCTGTTGAAAATTAAGTAGGTAATATAAAAAACCCCTTGTTTTTAGAAATGACGACCTGATACATTGTTAAAAACGGATACAAAATATGAGAATGTTACAGCTAATATCAGAGCCCCTAGCACTAGTCCTGGGATTTAAAGTAAATGTTAATATGTATTGACATGTTTCAAGATGATACATACTCAACAGGGGACTTGAACTGACCCATCCCCTAAATAGAGGAGGGATTATGATGTGGGTATTGGTTACTGGCAAGAAGATCTTTTAGATTATACTACCTTTAGTATGCCAGCAGTATCATCCTAGTCTAGACAGAGGGAATCAACTGGATTTCGAGATAACCAAGTACCGAAACAGGCATAAGGCACCTAACCAGTTGGGTTAGGCTTGTAAGGATGATCATAAGAACCTCCTCTAATAGCACCTACAGGACTAGTCACACCTTATCCCGATCCAATATTTTAGGCATAGATAGTGAAAAAAGTGATAGAAGGTATGACTACTACTGAAACTCCTGTAGCACATGTAAATTCAGTTGTACCAATAATACCAATAGCTCTAGAAGTTGCTGCATCTATCGACAATGTAGTATTTTTGGTTCAGTTGGTGAAGAGTATAAGGGAAATGGGGTATGGACCCTATTTAGGATAACAAAATACATGAGTAAAAGGAAGATGAATTAGGAAGGAGGAGAAGACAATGATTTGGATTAAGATACTGGACAAGCTATAGGTAAATTATGCTACGTAATTGTTATATGATAAAACGATGTCAAGGTGGGAGACAGTCCAGTTAAGAGGGGTTATTGAAATGTTAACCTGGGGTGATTTAAATCTAGAATACGAGAATCAATTTTACTCAAGGTATCATCACAAGAATTTTTAGATTTAAGACAAGAGGAGATGTTTGTGCTCGAATATGAAATGTGATTTCATCACCTCTTGTTTTCGCCCTACACTATGTTCCGACTGAGCAACACATAATTGAAAGGATGTGAGATGGCTTCAGACTGGATTTAATAAAAAGGTTAATTGCATTACAGTTCTAAATAGTAAGGGAACTAATAAAGTAGTTTAGGCTTTGGAAGCTTGTATTGGAGAAGGCCATAAGGTCAATATAGAACTAGTAAGATAAAGGATATTGAAATTTCTGCAAATAAATCACCACTTTCAAAGAAAATTTGATGTGATCCAAGCACCAAAAGATCTATTGGAGGTTCTGATTGGTATAATTACAAGACTTAGAGCTAAGAGGTTCAAAGAGGCTTTCAATGGACTTCTTCAAGATACATGGGCTAAGGTGGACTTCAAGAGGATATTAAATAATGAGGAGCAAGCCGTGATTAATCTGATTCATGTTCAAGAGGGGCTTGCTAATGGAACCAAGACCATTACACAAGGATTGGGAGAAGAAGACTAGATTCGCTACCTTTGTTTTTATCATAATTAGAGCTACAAGTCGAATTTTTAGGTGATTCTAGTTGGGCTGGAAACTAGACTTCCATACCTTTCCAACGGTAAATAGCACGCCTTCTAATTCTTTAAGACGATATAGAATCATCCATTTGAAGTTGGGTTTTCCTACTGCCAGAAAAAATACAGAAATAACCAAACTTGTCTTATTAAATTAGTTGGACTATTAAACTTTCTTTATTTTGTATGGAAAGACTTGTTTGGGTTTCATACTTGTTTATTTTATTTATTTTAATTAGTTAAGGCTAGTTTTAGCTTGGGTTGATTATTATTTACATTGAGTTTATATGTGACCCATTAGGAAAACTAGGGTTTTTGGCTTAGGGTATAAATACTCTTGAGAATAATTTCCAGCACACTTTCTTTTTGGCTAATAATATTCTCATTTTTGCCGACTTTTGGTTGTCAATCTTGGTTCTTGATTGAACTTTCAACTCTTCAAAGAATTGACCAATTTTTATTGTGAATTTATACTCATTTTGCTCGTCTCCAGGTGTAGGCGTTATGATTGGGTTGGTTTATAGTCTTGTTGCCTTGGAGC
>Ga0307518_10001929_pt1 | contig 15328 bp, 11 predicted proteins | sample 25_EM_MG_FD_203889 | JGI IMG/M metagenome (GOLD analysis project Ga0307518, IMG submission 203889) | Populus trichocarpa ectomycorrhiza microbial communities from riparian zone in the Pacific Northwest, United States - 25_EM | ecosystem: Host-associated > Plants > Roots > Unclassified | place...
GACGTGTCGACATCACAGAGACAAATGTTATCAGTGTGCTTCAAGATGTTCTTCAAAATATTTCTATATAAAAATATTTTAAGATAATATTTTTAAAAAATTTACAACATCAAAATAATAAATAAACACAAAAAAAAAAAATTTTTAAATTTTTTTAAATTTGCTGAAACTTTTGATACAAACGCAACCTAAATATTACTAAATATAAAGAAAATTAATTGTTTTTTAAAAAAATCAAGTAAAAAGCTACCATGGCGCCTGCCTACCTGCTGCCACTGTTTTGGACTTTTTATTTCCTCAAGTTCGGCGGTGGGACCTACCACCGCACAAGCTCACATCTTGCCAGCACGCTCGGGTTCTTTCCCTCTAAGCCAAACATCATGCTGGGCCCCAGGGATGGCTTTTCAGTCACGACATATGTAGTTTCCCTATGACCATGGCTGGTTTCTGGCTCGCCTAATTGCTAAGGTGTCATGACGACGGCCATCTCTGCCCTTTTGAGAATCCCTCTTGTCTCCTTTTCGTCAAGTTCAATATTACTAGTCTTGAATCTTGATGCTGAAGCTTGATGAAGAATATAATAATAAACATATCAACATCCATCATACATATAACAATAATAAAATTTAGAGCTCTAAAAAAATAGAGCTTTTTTCATTCAAAAGCTAAAATATTTTAAAATTAACTAACATTAATCTTTCTTATTTCAAGTATGTTATATTTGCATGCATCTTAATCAAGTTATTTAGTGATTCCATGTATAAATTACAATCTTTTGTACGATAATACCCTGTTTGTTTTTTGCTTTAAAAGCATTTTTGAAAAAAATTAAATTACATTTTATTTTATTTTTTTCTTTACTTTAAATTAATTTTTTTTAGTGTTTTCAGATCATTTTAATGTACTGATATTAAAAATAAAAAAAATATTCTTTTAATGTATTTCTTAGTAAAAACATTTTGAAAAACAACCGCAATCACACTTCCAAACATGCTCTAATTTGTAACTTGGGAGGTGACTAAAAGAGTGTTTGAAATTATGGTGCAAAGTGTTTTTTAAAATAATTTTTTTATTTGAAAACATAAGAATTATTTAAATAAAAATATTTTTAAAAATATCTATAAATGAAAGTAAAAATTGTGCGGAACACGCTCTGAGGAGAATTTGAAGACAAGGGCTGAATTTCACATGGATTTTATTAATAAAATTGGGTTGATTGCAAAATCCAATTGACTGTAATAAAATGAGAAGAAACAAATTTGGTGATCAATTCGAGACTCGGTGAGAAAACAATTCAGAAATCTCCCATTTATTTTATCGAATCGTGCATCATATAAATTAATAAGGTTTATTATAACCCTTAATAAATGACCAAGACAAAACGCCCGCCCTAATTGACGTTTTTATTATTCACCGACGTTGCCGTTTTTAGCTATTCAAATCCAGCTGTAAGCCGCTCCAGTTGACGTGTCATCATCCGGTGCTATAGAGAAGCTAAACCGTTGGATTTGATTAACTCTAACTCTCCCCAGGACTTCAGTCTCTTGGGTTTATTTTCTGCGCAGCCAGTGTTCGATTAAGCTGTTTACATTCTATTTACTACAAAATCTAAATTACCACTACTACTTCTACAATTTATTTTTTAGAGAAATTATTTATTTAATTCAAGTAATTTTATCAACAACATAATACTAGTTTGTTACCAAACAACTTGATGCATTTAATTTCATAACAAAACATATATTTTTAGAAACTTTAAAGGAACATTCTGATGATTAAGAAGATATGCTTACTTCAAACTTCTTTAAAATTTATTATATATAAAATCTAATCTCGAGCTAATTCAAGAATATACTTTGTTAATGTGGTATAAGTTACTTTTTAAAGTATTTTTTTTACTTGAAAATATATTAAAATAATATTTTTTATTTTTTAAAATTTATTTTGCCATAAACATATCAAAACGATCTAAAAACAAAAAAAAACTAATTTTAAAAAAAAATTTATTATTTTTTTAAAAATACAGCCTAACCACGAAACAAACCGAACTTTTATTATACATAAAATAGTGTTTGATATGCTAAATAATATTAATTGGATTGAACTAGACAAGGCTGGACATGACAGATAAATGTCTTGTCTTGTGTCTTGTATGTAGTGGACTGGATTGAACAATTTATTCTATTTTTGTGTTTGGTAGACATCAGGCAAGATAGAATAATATATTGTAATGATAATAATACACTTGTCTTGTTTAATGTTTGGAGTATAGATTATAATATATATTTTAACCAAAAAAAATAATTTATTTTGTTTTTAATATAATAAATAAATATTTTTTAGAAAAGCATTATTAATATTTATTTAATATTATTTTATATTGAACAAAATCTATATTTTTTATGTTAATTAACACGTTTTTTTAATAATCAACTAACTTGAAAGCACTTGTAACTGCGTAAAATTATCTTATATTTGGATTTTCGAAACAACTCCAAGTGAACATTTTCAATTCTTTGATTTATTTTTATTTTTAATATCAAGTCATTACTTATTTATAGCCAATACTGTCTTGTATATCTCATAAACTTATGAAAAACACAGATTATGTTGAAATAAAGATAGCTATCAAAAAATTGATTGACATCGAGTTTTCAAGACTATCTGAGAAGAAATAAAAACTTTTCTCTATAAGAAAGAAAGAAAGAAAGAAAGAAGGGATTGGATATCATTCTGGCAAACAGTTCTTATTCACCCAACTTTTGCTACAAGCATGCTGAAAATATCCAAACACGCAATTCAACATATGGATCACCATTGTTAGATTCTCAGCCATGAATGAAATCGTATGTGTAAGCTACAATAAATAAGCCAGGTTCTTAGTGAAAAACATGCAAAGAAAATACCAATCAGCAGTAGTCTTCATCTTAAGATGGGTCTCATCTCCCTTAGGCTGATCCAAATTCCGGGAACCACCCCCCCTGCTTCTCCATATCTGCTTGGGAAATACTGCGCTGAACCTTCCACAAGGCTTCTTCAAAATCACACATTGCAACAGGATCATTTGAAATCTCATCCTTAGGCATGTTCTTAATCTCATCTCGTGCCTTGCTTGTTATCTTTCACCTCATGCCATTCAAAGAAGCATCTCTGCAAACGTTAGTTAGAGCATCTTCACTGTATCCCTCCGTCCTGCGAGCAACTTCATCAATATCTACATCAGTGGCAACCTGTATAATAACAATGATAATCAACGTGTACTCTATATGGAATCAAATGGACTAGCATGGTTGAGATTGCTATTTACAGGGAACCTTTGTAACAACAACACCAGATGGCAAAGTAAGGGAATGGAAGCAAACCCCAAAACAACTTGAGCTCTACATAAATCAAAGATCTTATTCCTGGAAATAAAACTTCATATATCTTGAATTAAATGATAGTAGTCACACAGGCAGAATAAGTTGTCATGCAGCCAAGTATAGGAGTGCAGATCATATGATCAAGAAATGATATATTAAGCCATTTCATAACCGAGGAATTATTGAAAATCATCACAATGGCTTCATAGTATCAATGTTGTAGCATGGAATTATGAAGATATATCAAATATGCTCCAGTGAATGTGTACATTTATGTCCTAAATTGCTAAATCCATGTTTAGATATGATACGTGTTACACGAGTTATGATCCCAAAGTCAAGAGGTATTCAAATGATTAGCCTACAGAAATTGGCCGGAAGGTCTTGCAATAAATCTACAATGGCTAATCAACTTGCACCTCTGGCGCATTACCCTCTTTCCAAACATCCCACTGTCTGGCTACCTAGGTTAGGTAACAAAAGGCCTCACAAAATTTACAAATGACAGATAATGTTGGCTTGAGATTCTTAGCAAAGGCAAGTAAAAAAAAAATATATATATATATATATTATGAAACCTTTATGCGGATCATTAAAATTGCAGCCCTTTCATTCAACTCTTTGTTATCCACAACAATTGACCGGAGTTGGTACCATAGACAAGTGAATCAGGCAAACTATTCGTAAGATTATGATTTTACTTATATTCTATTCTTTCATTCCAAAAAACAACCTAGAAACTAAAAACTGTCACTTGTGAATAATTCAAATTGGAATTATGCAGAACCCTTCTTAGCAATTGTCCACTTTCAGTTTCCGTTTGCCACCTTATGCTGCTTAGCATGGCAGTTTAACCCCAATGCTCAATTACATAGTTTATTATTACGTGAAGGAATTTCCTTCAAACCATCATATAGATTTTTACTACATGCTCAATTACATGGTTTATTATTAAGTTAAGTAACGTTGTTTAAAAGAATTATATTCACAATAGTCTTTATTCTTAACAAAAAAGAGGAACAGAACAAAGGTATCATACATCAATACCTCTAGGTGACAAGGCGAAGTGTGGCCTAACAATAAAAACTCAAAGAATGATTTGATTTGATCCAAGATCTGTAATATACACCATGGATCAAAATGGAGAAAGACCTTAATCCAACAATACTGCTAGATATAATATCAGTTGGTATAGTCAATTTACCTCAATAGTTTTCAAATTGATCCTAATAAGCTCTTTACGACTCTCAAAATTTGGAAATGGAATATAAATATGCTTTTCCAACCTCCTGCATTGCATTTATATCACATAAGATAAAGCCAGAGTAATGAGGATGCTGCATTACATCTTGGATAGATTGCCATTTAGGATGGATCTAAGAATTCCAGAAGGCAAAAAAATCTCAAAAATATTTACCAGAAGACAACGAACCAATCTTAGTGCCTCATCTATGTCCCAAGAAAAGTTTGTAGCTGCCAAAACCATCACTATTTTCCGATGGCCATCTTCACAAGTGGGAATATTGTTTACACCATCTACCTGAACCAGAAGTTCAGATTTGACCCTTCGAGATGATTCATGTTCCCCTGAAGATTGAGATCATACGAAACCAGATTCAATCTTACGATAGAAAAAATAAATGATGTCATTTAAAAAAGCACATTTCTAACTCTAGCTAATTTTCAGACTTTAGCTACATTTCAAACTGAATGAATTCAATTTTGTTTAAAAAAGCACCACCGCAACAGATGATTCCTTCAACAACTCATGAATGAACTACACGATGGTTCTTTACGTAGATTTTCCTAATGAAAAGTCAATATGCTAATGGACAAACCACACTACCAAATCATCAGAGTCAATTATTGCCAAAATACTACAGTTTGCAAAGATAGAAAAAGCACCATTTCACCTTGTAGAGTTCAACTAGCACATTCTCAATAGATTCCCGAGAATCATAGGGGTAGAGATGACGAAAAGATTTGATCGCCTCATCAGCCCCATCCAATTGCTTCATCACCACTGCCATGTCTTTCAAGGAACTATTAACCCGATCCCCAGCATTGATAGCAGCCCATGATAGGGAAACAACCTTGTTTGGATCCTTATTCGTTAACTGTAATTAAAGATTCAATTATCAAAATCACAAACAAACACAGTAACCGAACCACGAGCATTGCAAGCAGCATAGAAAGCAGGTTAGTACATCTCGATCTTCTTCCCAGGCTCCCTCGGTGCCGGGACCACAAATCTGCCACTGCTCTTGCTGTCCATAGTGGTCGTTGACGACGATGAAGACGGAGAAAGCGATGGTTGTTCGGAGTGGAGGAGGTTAGAGAGGGAGAAAGGTTTAGCGGAGGAAGAAGAGGAGTAGAGGAAGCTAGGGGTCAGTGACTGTTGTCTGAGAGAATCCATTTTTGAAGAGAAATGAGAGTTTTTTTTTACGGCAACAGATACACAGAGATGAAGAAAAGATAACAAAATTGTTATATTTATAGAAAAGGGCAGTATAGTCATTTCACACCCCAACTTAGCCATAACCATTTCCATCTCGAGCCATCGACCACGGGCAGTCTTCTCTCAAATCTGGCATACCCATTCCCTTTAGCGGGCCTATCAGGCCCAATAACCAAACCGGGTCCAGGTGGGTTAACATTTTCTTTTCTTTTTATACAAAGCAGCATTTACGAACAGGAAACTTCCTCATTTCATCCAACGGCTTTTTCTTCTCCCTCACAAGTCAAACACTGCTAACGTCCACACCTAAACACCTCTCCTCCCCCACCTCTCCTCTCTCCTCCTCCTCCTCATATCCAAAAGTCAGTTACGGTAACGAATGCGTAGTCGTCTGGAGTTGATGATGTAAATCAATCAATCAAAGTCAATCAAAGAAAATGAAGCGGTTCGTCTACATCAACGACGATGAGTCATCGCCTACACATGATCTTTACTGCGACAACCGCATTTCCAATCGGAAATACACTCTCCTCAATTTCCTCCCTAAAAATCTCATGGAGCAGTTCAGGTCCTCTCTCTTCTTTAAATTTCAATTTGTAGTTCCACGTTAGCTACATAGGCCTTTCGGTATCTGATCGATACAATTTGATCGTTTATTTATAATATTATTTTTCAGAAGAATCAGAAATGAAAATTATGATTGCTAATTTTGTAATTTCACCTGAAATAAGGGTTATCTATGCAATTTTGTGAGGAGATGGTGTTGATTTGATTAGGGTTTGATTTTGCAGTCGGTTTATGAACCAGTATTTCTTGTTGATTGCGTGTCTTCAATTATGGTCGCTTATTACCCCGGTGAATCCGGCGAGCACTTGGGGGCCGTTGATTTTTATATTTGCTGTGTCTGCGACGAAAGAGGCTTGGGATGATTATAATAGATATTTGTCTGATAAGAAGGCGAATGAGAAGCAAGTTTGGATTGTTAGGAAGGGGATCAAGAAACATGTATGGAAATGCTACTTACTTTTGGATGCTTTGGGCTTTAGGATTGATGTGGTTGTTGATTTTTTGATGTGTTTGTTGTGTGTGATTTGTAGATTCAAGCGCAGGATATATGTGTCGGTAATTTAGTGTGGCTTCGTGAGAATGATGAAGTGCCGTGCGATCTTGTTTTGATTGGTACATCAGATCCTCAAGGGCTTTGTTATATAGAGGTAAATGGTTGTTTGTATTAATCAGTGTTGTTAAAATTTTGTAGTGATCGTTGTTTCATTGTTGCATCTGCAGGGAAGTATGGATAACATATGTTAACAAATGTCGGGATATTCACAGCTTTAGAGCTGTGTTGATAATTTAACATCTACATTTTCTAGCTGGGATATGACTTCCTGTATATTAGATTGCATACAATTTTTGGTCTCTTTCAAGATTGAAATAGTTTGACTGCGTAAGGTTAAGGAAGATGAATTAGGCTATAACAACAACAACAAGGTGTTATACAAATGGTTTCTTAATTTCAATAAAGTATTTAGAACATTCCTGTGATTAAGCCTTCTAAGCAGCTGCGGGATGGATGTTCTCGAGTCATGAAACCATCTTTCTCCCTTTGTAGGAGCTTCAACTTACCAAAGTTCTTTGTTTGTCACTTTTCTTGAATTGATTTCTTGCTTTCCTCTGACATTATTGTTAATATATATGTTAAAGGTTCTTTTGTTTATATTGGAGTGATGGGTGGAAGCTCCATTGTTGGAGAGATATCTTTTTCTGTATGAAGCTTCTTTCACACCCATTGTTAGATTTTTTTTAATGTATATGTATGCCTTAATTCATCTAAAGTGTAAGCTTTCAGTTTTTGTATAAATATCCTTGCACGTTCTAGCTAAGCCTGTGGACTGGGATCCAATTTCCTATAGCATATTCTAACTCTTGCCCCCCCCCCCCATCAAATATCTAGACCTGACCCTTGATTAGAAACTCAAAATTACCCCTTCCCCTGTCCAAATGGTAACTGCAATGTTCAATATGGTGAAAGATTGTAGTATGACTTTTGAAGTATTCTTTTTCCAAACATTTCAGGATCCTGATAATATAACATACTTTGCAGACAGCCGCTCTAGATGGTGAAATTGATTTGAAGACAAGGGTAACACCCTCTGCCTGCATGGGGATAGATTTTGAATTATTGCACAAAATTAAGGCAAGTTATTTTTTTTTTAATTAAGATTTCATGTAAAAGTCATTTGTTTGTATTCCATTGGTCAATCATTCATTGTTTCCTTGTTTATCCTTAGGGTGTCATTGAATGCCCCAATCCTGATAAGGACATCCGACGACTTGATGCAAATTTACGCTTGTTTCCTCCATTTATTGATAATGATGTATGCCCATTGACCATAAAAAACACAATTCTTCAGTCATGCTACTTGCGTAACACTGAGTGGGCGTGTGGAGTTGCTGTCTACACAGGCAATTTCCTACTTATTGAAATGCAGTGAGCTTAACTATTTTGTGTTATTAGTTTATTATTCTCAACTTGCATAACCTTTTATGCACAGTGCCTTGGTATGGATTAGATTATTGATGCATTTCCAATTGTCTCAGTGAATTGCAGCAGAGTTAAATTATGCAATTTCTGTATTTGATACTTCCTTTTCAGGTAATGAGACTAAGCTGGGTATGAGTAGGGGTATACCTGAACCAAAGCTGACAGCTTTGGATGCCATGATTGACAAGTTGACTGGAGCTATATTTGTTTTTCAAATAGTGGTTGTTATGGTTCTAGGGATAGCCGGGAATGTCTGGAAGGACACTGAAGCTAGAAAGGTAACGTTGTTGTGCTTGCCAGACTGTGATGCTCTATTATTATTTTTCAGATAAAAGAAAATGCTATATTAATGAAAATGTAAAAGAATAGAAAGACAAATGAAGTCAAGTCATTCTCCATGGAAGCACAATAACAAAACAGAACACTTATAAATTGGGCACTGCTATCCCATAGAATGTCAACCATGGATAACCCTTAGAAGTGACAGGAAGCATGGCGCCATAAAGATACCATATCAAATTTCTAGAAGTATACTGGTTCTGAAAAACTCTTGCATTTCTCTCTAATCAAATGCACCAAAAATTGCACTGATTGCACATTGTCGTAAAACCTCAAATCCTTCTCTCAAATACCAAATGAGATCAGCATACAATCAGCCATTGTACTTGCAAATACTTCATATTCACCACCATAGCCTAATAATTAATATACGCTGTATAATTATTAAGCTGAACTTGAGGTCTCTGTTAAGTCGTTTGCACCTCTTAAGAATGTTGATTTCGAATAACATTGCCTTAACCAGGAAACATACTGGTTTCATAATAGTAGCTCAATTTGCCTCTTATTTCCATCCCATAACGTGGAAGTTTTATCTTGTAGTGAATTTTTTTTCTATGTTTTTTGTGTATGAAAATGTTAGCTCTCAAACACGTACTCAAGTTTTGATTTTGCATCCTTTGCAGCTATGGTATGTTTTATATCCAGATGAGGGTCCTTGGTATGAGCTACTAGTGATCCCTCTACGGTTTGAGCTTCTCTGTTCCATCATGATTCCGATATCGATTAAGGTAAGTTTGCATAATGTGGTAATTATTTTAGAGCACCCATATTATTGTTGTTTTGATGGTTTGGCTTCGATTTCACTCATGCCTCATGAATGCTGGAAGAATCATAGTCCAGTTGAGCAACTAAGGACATCATGGGCCTGTTCACTCCCCTGTAAAAGGATGGATGAGATCTTAGAGGGAGAAAAACTAAAAAAAAACAAACTGATTTTTCTACTCCTTTCAGCTAGAAGCTGAAGATTTCTCTATTATCCCATGTATGAACTCTAGAGAAGCTATAAATTGTTATGGCAGATTTATTTTTATTCATGAAAAAGATTTTGATTATTTGGAGGCCTTTGGTAATCGATCTTGTATAACTGTTGGAAAATTGTGAAGGGAGGGTTTATTTTTGTGCTCATGCCATATCAGTCTAAATTTCCAATCACTGGTGTGAGATTTACAATCCTGAAGAAATTACAATGATACTTTCTGCTTAATTTTAAAGTTACAAGTTTTGCCCTGTTATGTGTTGACACTGCAAACCATCTATCATTTTTCTGGTGCAATGTGATGATGAGTTTATTGATTTTTTATGATCACCATCTAGGCCAGTGTGTAAAATCTGAACTTCTTTCTGCAACAGGTATCTCTGGATCTTGTTAAGAGCTTATATGCAAAGTTCATTGATTGGGATAGGGAGATGATTGACCTAGAAACCGAGACTCCATCCCACGCGACAAAGTAAGTTATAGAATGAAAGTAAAGCACTTGTTTTGAACTAGATATGTAAATCCAGATATTCGAACACGTAATTGAAGTATCATTTGTTTTATGTGGCAGCACAGCAATAAGTGAGGATCTTGGGCAAGTTGAGTACATTTTGACTGACAAAACCGGAACCCTCACTGAAAATAAAATGGTTTTCAGAATATGTTGCATCAGTGGCAATTTTTATGGGAATGAGGCTGGGGATGCTTCGAAAGGTTTCTTTCCCCCCTCCCCTCACACTTTCTCTTGATTTTTCAAGCTCATCTTTTTTCCTCAAATTCAGACTTAATCAATTAATACATTTTCTTCACTTGTAGTTGCTGCACTTTGAATGCCTTCTGTTGTTTTGAATTTACTGTTTTAAGCTTAGTTTTGGAATCAGGTTAGAAGCTGTTAAGTCAATTTTGTGCCTGCATGTGTGTCGTATATAGATCAGTTACTTCTATAGGCATTTATAGTTGAGTTTCTTCTACAAGTTTGTTTCCTGAATAGCCGAGATTAGTTGTTTCAAAGCATACCTTGTCCACAACCGGTTAATTTTAATTATGCAATCTCCATAGATCCAAGACATATGTTGGTTTAATCTCTAGAATCAAACTCTTCACCATATTGCCATTTGTATGACTGGCGATGTAAAATATGTTTTCATTTTGAAGAATGCTTATGAGAAAGCATTCTGTTTTCAAGATCTACAGGTAGATGTGTGTATGATTTCAAGGTTCCATAAATTAGAAATAGATAAAGCTTAAGTATGCATACACTTTTATGGATGTTTTGATCCATGTGTGTCATTTGTCTTTATTATATTTCTTATGTCTATGCATCTGAAGAATGAAAATATAAGTTAATGGAATTCATTGGAGCAGAATGCGACTGTCATGCTTTTAACTTTTTTTTTTTATGAGATGGGAAAATCTTTGAAATAGAAAAAAGGCACAAAGGCCTATACAATTGTCATCATGCTGGCATCTGTTTCAGTAACTCATGCTTTGAACAAAAATTCCAAGTATTTTGCATTTTAGATCCGATGGGGAATGCCTTTTACTTCCAATCCTTGACCATATCACACTAATTTAAGTTTGAATTTTTTGACATTAGATTTCTGCTGTAATCCATCCAGGTTCTGTCATGCTTAAGTGCATTACCAGTGCCCCATCATCATTAGATTCATTAATTTCTTGCTTACTTCAACTCATAGTTAGTTAAATTTTGTATGATCAGAATTTAAATTTATTCCTCTATTTTCTTGGAAATCATTTAGCTTGCATGAGAATATATGGTTATTTATTGCTTACGTTTCTGGTTGAATATTCTTACTTTTGAATTCTGAACTTATGTTGCCATGAATCATAAAGAACAACAGATATTTAGATTTGTGTTTCTAATTTATTTATTTATTTTTAATTCATGCATGTTTTCTTGCATCAAAAATACTTTTCTGACGTGGGTATTCTTGGATTTTTGCTTCTAACTGTTCCCATTCTTGTTGCACAGATAAGCAACTGTTAAATGCCATTTCTAGTGGATCTCCTGATGTTGTTCGGTTTCTCACAGTCATGGCAATATGTAATACTGTTATACCTGTCCAAAGGTGACTCACATTCTTTTAATGATTAAATTTTTTTCCTTATATTCTTTAAAGTTCTTTTCCTTGTATTGAGGTTTTATCCTCACGTGCAAACCCATCAATGTGCTTGATAGCAACATCGTCTCGTCATTCTAAAATATTCGTTCTTGGCTTTTTCTGTTTGTAGCAAAACTGGAGCTATCTTGTACAAAGCGCAATCCCAGGATGAGGACGCACTTGTCCATGCTGCTGCTAAGTTAAACATGGTCCTCGTCTGTAAAAATGGAAATATTCTTGGTAAAACTCATTTTCATCTGGCTGTTGAGATGGCTCCAAAACTGGATATGATAAGATAAGTTTAATTATTTTAATGTTGTGCAGAGCTTAGATTCAATACTTCAGCAATTCAGTATGAAGTACTGGAAACTCTGGAGTTCACATCTGATAGGAAAAGAATGTCAGTAGTGGTGAGAGATTGCCAAAATGGAAAGATTTTGCTTTTGTCAAAGGGAGCTGATGAAGCAATTCTTCCTTATGCTTCTCCTGGTAAATTTATATATAGGAGCTGCTAATTGATTGTTGTAGGATAGCAAGAAAACATTTTAAGTTGCATGGATAAAATTATTCTTCCACATACATGTTCTCCACTTGATGGATTATGATGCCTTTCCATCCACATAATATTCTCCATGAATTTAGACCCTCTTGATTGTCTATATTATATAATTTAGGTAATCCAGAAATCAACTTGCTCCTACACTGTACTTGTAAGCATGAACCTCTTACAGTCTTTACTCCTCTTGTTCTTCTTGAGCCATATTATCTTTGAGCAATTGCATTTTTGCTTTAGGGCGCTAATGGTAATCCGGCACCATATCATGTCTTGTTAGGTGCAGCTGCTCTATAATGTGTTCCAAGTGGATTTTTTTGTTTACTTGGATGTCTGGGACCTTGAGTCATGGGTCTTTGTGGAGTTTATTGTGCTTTGTCTTAGAAAAAGGTCTATAAAGTGTCTACTCTACATTCAAAGATAAGGGCCCAAATTGACAACTTTGGGACCAGCTTCCCCATAAAACTCAAGCACCTCTCTCTCTCTCTCTCTTTTGTTTTTTTTTTTTAAGATCCATGTTCAGATCTCATTCAAGCTGAGAACTCCACAGCTTCCGAACTCCTTGCACCAAGACTTTGAAATGTTTTCTTATTACATAACTGCTTTCTTGTCATTCTTAAGTTTTGGCCCATTGTTTCAGGCAATCAGTTGGCATCGTCCTACCTTTCATATTGAAGGATTGCCTATTTTATTTTGGATATTTTTCATTAATTGTTTAGGATTATTTTAAGGCACATGAGCTGCCTTCGCTCATCTCGAAAGCTTTGTTGTGCTTGTAGTATATTTGCTAATAGTTATCATCAATAGGATTGCATTCATCTATATCACTGTGGTTGTTCTGGGGTTATAACCCCAGGGATGATGCTATTACCTATACAGAAAGAAGTGTGCTTTAGTAGTTGGTGAACATTATTAGTGGTGGTTACTGGTCAGCTATTTCAATTTGTCATAGTTGCGGGTGTAGAACCCATATTTCAATTTGTCATTGCTTGACTTTGAATTTGATAATCTCAAATCAATTTCAGGACAACAAACAAGGATATTTAATGAGGCTGTGGAACAATATTCTCAATTGGGGCTGCGCACATTATGCTTGGCTTGGCGGGAATTAAAAGAAGATGAATATGAGGAGTGGTCTTTTATGTTTAGAGAGGCCAGTAGTACTTTGGTTGATAGGGAGGTAAAGGATACATCTCACTATCTCTCTGTTCATACTTAATTTTCTTAAAGGAGTACTAATTCAATAATGAATACACATGATCGGGTCTTATATGTTACTATTTCCTTCAGTGGAGAATAGCTGAGGTCTGCCAAAGATTAGAACGTGATCTTGAAGTTCTTGGAGTTACTGCCATAGAGGACCGTCTACAGGTGAATATTTTCAGAGTTATGACACTGAGATCCAACCTTTTGCTTTTAGATACAGACATTTTTCATCTCTATTTCTGACAAATATTTCAGGATGGTGTTCCAGAAACAATTTACACTTTAAGAAAAGCAGGAATACATTTTTGGATGCTTACTGGAGACAAGCAAAATACAGCCATACAAATTGCTCTCTCATGCAACTTCATTTCACCAGGTTGATTGAAATTCTTTGTAGTCCATTTTCTTGTCATGTGGAAGTCATTTGTTTTAATTTTCTCAATAGTAATAATTGTCAAGGTAGATGCATACAAATTTCTCTCTCAAGCAACTTCATTTCACCAGGTTGATTGAAATTCTTTGTAGTCCTTTTTCTTGTTATATGGAAGTCATTTGTTTTAATTTTCTCAATAGTAATAATTGTCAAGGTAGATGCATTTGTTCCAAAAAGCTGAGACATATAAGATGCATTCTTCAGCAACCATCACTTGTCCGTGATCTTCCTGCTTGTTTACATTAAATTTATCTTCCCTCTTTCATTCTGCTAAAAATCCGCTGGCAACCTAGAACTCTCTATGTTTCCATTATTGGTTCTTTATTTCTACATTTCCTCAATCCACATGACATTTTTTTTCCACAATCAAAATATAAGTAATCCTATATCTTGCATTTCTTTTGTCTAATTTCTTAACAGAGCCAAAAGGTCAGCTTCTATTAATTGATGGAAAAACTGAAGAGGAAGTTGGTAGAAGTTTAGAGAGAGTTTTACTTACAATGAGGACAACAGCTTCAGAACCAAAGGTACATCCAACACACTCCATTTTCAGTTTCAATTCATTGATGAGTTCCTTTTCCATCATTTGTCCTCAAATTCAATAGTCCCTTATAGACTTATTTATGTTGATCCCTCCATCTAACATATTAGGTTTAGTTAGGTAGATTTCACATTAGCAGCTCACTCTGTTCGTACTAAAGATTGTCTTCAGGAATGTTAGCTAACCAGGAGCTATAGCCCCTTGGTAGCTGCTGTAGTAATTATTGCCATTGTCGATAGAACAATGCACTCATGGATGTAATAGTCAAAGAGCCTTGTTTGGCCATAAATATTACGATGATTTTGGTATGCTGAATTTCTAGAGAGACTAGACAGATGAACTGCAGAATTACTTTTTACATCATCCTCAATGGTGCATGCTTTGAGTAATTTTTATGACACATACTTTTCTTTACAGGATGTTGCATTTGTTGTTGATGGCTGGGCTCTTGAAATTGCACTGAAGCATTACTGGAAAGCATTCACTGAATTAGCAATATTATCAAGAACTGCTATATGTTGCCGTGTGACACCATCTCAAAAAGCACAGGTGATCTTTGGCAGGTTTCAGTAATGCTGGCATTTCTTTGCATGCCCGACTTGGACTTCAAAATTAAACTGAGACTTTGAATGTTACTCAATTAAGTCCCTTTTTATCTTGATCCTTTAATTTTTATATATTAAAGTTTGATGTCACCGTCAACATAAGAAAAATTAGGTCTATTGAATAGCATCCTAAGCTTTATTGCGGAGAAGGATACAGGCTTCATTCATTTGGAAAAATAAAATGAAT
>Ga0307518_10001931_pt1 | contig 15313 bp, 4 predicted proteins | sample 25_EM_MG_FD_203889 | JGI IMG/M metagenome (GOLD analysis project Ga0307518, IMG submission 203889) | Populus trichocarpa ectomycorrhiza microbial communities from riparian zone in the Pacific Northwest, United States - 25_EM | ecosystem: Host-associated > Plants > Roots > Unclassified | place...
ATGATATATATTGAATCGATTGATATCATAGCATGTTGATCTATTTGATGAACAAAGATGGTATCTGTGATGCAAGAGTGGAGGTCATCTAGAACAATGTGAGGGCTCGAGAGGAAATACAAGAAATCTAATCATAAAAACCAGATTGTTGAGAGAAAACAATGGAAATGATATTAACTAGCTTAAAACATCTAGTTTGACTATTGAGAGGTACAAACAAGAATCATATCGAGTAGAGGGATGTGCTTAAAGACTTACCTCAAGGCATATCAAACCTTAGATCTATTCTTGCAAACCTATATGTTTATATAGAGAGTGGCGTATACAATGAGTGATGCATTAAAAACTCAAATAACAATTATCATGTTCATAGACGTGTTCTTGAATTCGATGAGAATCTTTCTTTGATGAGAATTTTTTAAAGAAAAGATTTATTAGATGGTTGTTAGAGTTGGAAGATGACTTTTATTTAAGCAATATTTTTTTATCAAAAAATAAGACTTGTCATACATAAACTTTCTTGTGGTGTTAAAAATGGTGGTTTGAAGTTCTAGAATATAGAACTCGTATTGGTAAGAGTTTAATTCCATCATGGCAAGCTCTGAGATAATCATTAATTTTAAAGTTTATACAAAATAAATAGAAAGAGATTTTATATTGGGCAAACAATCATTTAGATTGTTATTATTTGCCTTTTATTTAATTTTCTATTGTTTTTCAAAATTAATAGTTTCAATATCATATTAATTACAATAACAACAACATTGTTGCAAACACTACTCTAAAAAATAATTCCTTCAAGTTTAACAATCCTAAAAGAAAAATTTGAAAAGCATAATCAAACACCATTAGTATAAATATTGGCAGACCCACAAAATTCTTCCTTACCAAAGATTATTGTCAAGGTTAATTTGCAAGTTGATGAATTAAAGAAAGTATAAAAGTATCTTAATTTTAAAATCTCAAAGTTACTCCATTGTTATTAAACAATGATAGTTTAAAAAGACTGAAAACTTCTTTTCAGCCCCCTTCAACCAATATTTATACAGGTAATTTTGAGATTTTAAAACTAGTACATGAATGAGAATGATTTTTTACAAGTATTTTTAAGATATTTTGAAAGATTATCTTAAGAGTCCATTACATACAAAGGTTGAGGAAACTAATTTGATTTAATTGGCAGTAAAAAAAAAATTAGTTTGTGAGTAGGCTAATTACAATATTATATTCAAAGTATTTTGTTTTTGGTATAATTAAGTTTAATTTCCGATAGTTAACTCGAGAATGATTTTTTCACATGTTAAAAGGACTGAAGTGGAATGTTATTTTTTATGATATATAATTATTTTTATTGTAATATTTATTTAATTATTAAGATTTACAAGTATTTGTTTAGTTTAGGAATTTTAATATTATTTTGATTTTATAAGCTATGTAACTTTCAATAAAAATATTTTTTATATAAAAATACTTGATCTAGAATTAATATAAATAGAAATCTTTGTTTTTGTTTTTCCATTAAAAAATATTGAATTACAAACCTTTTAAACAATAACAGAGTTTTATTTGCAGTTTTAAGTTATAATCTTAATCAAGTGTTTATTTACACTATAAATGGTGTCAAGAAAAATAATTTTTTTTATTTTCATCTTTCTGGCTCTTTAGCATAGTTTTTAGACTCGACCCAGTTTAAGGCCCGGGTTTCGGGTTCGACCGGGTTATTGGGGTAAATTTTTTTAAAAAAAATCAAAACGACATTTTTTTAGTAAAAAAAAAAGTCAACGGGTTGTAATTGGGTTTTTGACCGGGTCTTGTCTGATCAACCCGCTAAATCAGCCGGGTCACTCCGGGTTTTTTCTTCTCCTGTTTTTTTTTCAATCCGGCTTGATTCCAACTTCAAATTCCAGATCGACCCACCAGACCAAACCAGATTTTAAAACTATTCTCTTTAGACATGGAGTAAACGCAAAAGAAAAGACACAACAAACTTTAAAATTATATTCAACATAAAATAACCATGATTGAGCTGAGCAAGCAATTTTTCGTGCCATGCAACTATAAGCAATAAGAACGAGGAATCTGAAATCATTTTTCTGGCCCCATTGATTTGATCTTTATGAGGCTCACTCCTCGTAAGGAACAGGAATCCTCAAGGTACCAGGGCCCGCAATCGTGTCATCCCAGAGCAGATCAGAGAGAGTGCCACTGTCAGCTCTCCCACCCTCCCTGTTCCCGCAATGAAAGAAAGAACAAGTTGTGTAAAATATAGTTTTAATTAAGTATATAAATCAAAATATTTTTTTTTATTAATGTTGTTGTGTGGGATCAGCTTATATATACCTCGATTAATTTCATAAGTCCTGAAATTAACGATTATATAAATCTCTAGTGGTCCTGAGATTTGTGAGACTCGAATTGATAACCTCTTAAAAACAAACCTAAAATCGGATCACTTGAGTTACATCTCTCAGTATTACATATAAATCTATAATTACTTACCTGAGCGGTGAATATATATATATATAAAGATTTTGGGATATATTTTTATCCTTTTAAAATAAAAAGATAAAAAAAAAATGTTTTATCTTTTAAATAGCAAGTATTAAGAAATATAATTTGGGTAAAAAATAAATTTTTGAAAACTTAAGGGAGACTATCCTGTTAAAAAATCATCTCAATCCAATAACTTAAACTGTTAGGTAAGATTTTCAAATATAATTTATATTATTTTCTAACACACATTCTCAAGTGAAAGTTATTTGGACTTGAAACTTGTATAGGTTTACAGTACCTTGTGCTTAATTTTTATCAAATAAACAGGGATTGTGAGATTTAAACTCATGACCGCTTGATTTTCAAGGCTCTGATACCATATTAAAAAATTATCTTAATTTAATAATTTAAACTGTTAAATAAAATTTTAAAATAAAATTTATATTATTTTTTAATACATTTCATAAAAAAAAATTAATTGATTGATATAACTTGCAGAAGCAAAGAATTCAGTGAAAAGGAAGTGTTAGGAAAAGAAGTTTGAAGAAATAATCAGCAAGAGACCATGTTCATAGTTACTACAAAATAATGGTCTTGTAAGAGGGTGTGAATCTATTTTTCTGTTGACTTTTTTGCAGCGGGCGGAGAGTTTGCAGGGCTGTGAAATATAATGATTGTTTTAAAAAATATATTTTTATAAAATAATATTTTTAAAAATTATTTTTAATATTAATATATTAAAAAATTAAAAAATATATAAAAAATTAATTTTAAACAAAAACAAAATCCAAAATTTAGTGAAATATGTGATTCCAAACAGCCTCTTAATTTAATAATTGTGTTTTTAGATATGATAGTGTAGGGTATTTCTTAAAAGATTAAAAATATATTAAAATAATTTTTTTATTTTTTTTATTTTTAACATCAAAATATTATAATAAAAACACTTAAAAAATATTTTATATAAAATATATTTTTAAAATTCACTCAAATATAATTACAACTAAAATCTTACAACATCTGATAAGTGAGATGCGCCATGAAAAAATGGATTTCTCATCCTGGTATAGAAACCCAACTACTTAGTTCATCCAATCAATTATGGAGAGTGTTTGCACTGTGTTTTCAAAAAATTTAAAAAACAATTATTTAAAATATTTTTTTTTATATCGTTTTAATGTGTTGGTGTCAAAATTAATTTTTAAAAAAATAAAAAAAATTTATTTTAATGTATTTTTAAGGAAAAAACACTTTAAACCGTCACGCTATCACAATCTTAAACAGGTCCATGATCTCCTGATAATTATCCAGAAAAATCACATGTTTTTCTTTTATTTGTGATTTTATGTTTTCAGTCCCATGTTATTATATTAAGTTCAAAACCAAAATAGGGAGGGAAAAAATACTTAATTTATTAAGTAAGATGTGATTAAAAAAGATGAAATTTTTTTTTAAATAAATTAATCATATAACATCTAATAGATAATAGTCTTCTTTTATGTATAAACTATAAACTAGTTTGCTGGCTGCTCCAGACAAACAAATTTTTAATGTAATTAAACGGTAGTTTACAATGAATTGTCTTGTATTATTATTGAATTCTGTTCAATTTTTAAAAATTTCTTACCTGATTTTTAATCAAATGAGAGTTGTAACATGATCAAATCAACTTAATTGATACAAAAATAATTTAGATATTCGATAAAAATATGGTTTGATTTTAAAAAAAATTAAAAATATTTTTTTTATATTAAGACAATAACATACTGAATCGATCTAAACTTCACAGCTTAGCTTATCAAATTCGCAACCCAAGTCAATGACTCATCTGGATTTAATAATTCTATTTTTAAAAAACTATTTTTATTTTTTTTTTGCCTTACAGTAACCTAATTAACTTGACGTGTCCAATGGCTACCCAAATAATTAATAAAAACGTGTTTGGCTTTTTTAAAAAATCAAGGTGATATTTTTTTAATAGTAAGATGACAATATATTAGATCGATCCGAGCTTTGTGACTTAACCCATTAATCTTGTGAACAGGGTTATGGATTCCAATAGGTTTAATAGCTAACAAAAATAGATGCTTACAGAATCTAGCACTAACTAAACATCAGAATTTTTTTTTGAGATTATAATAACTTTATAAAAAATAAAATAAAATAAATTATAAAAAATAATTTAAAATTAATTAACTGTTAAAGAAAAAAAAATCAAAGAACAAACGCTAAAAGAAAGAGGGACCTGCTTGCACTGTTCATATGACACAGTGCAAGCAGGATTACCCCTCAATTCTTTTGATGTTGCTAGTAATAATAAACTTAAGACACCTTAGTCTTGCTTGTAAATTAATATAAAACTATTCATAGATCTCAAGATTTAAATAACTTATTTACCCCTCAATTCCTAATCCTCTCATTTACACTGCATGGCTGCATGCAGCCATATGAGCTATGACAGATTCAGCTCTGTAACATGCAGAACTCTTTTTTCTTTCTTTTTTTCATAAGCAATAAGAACCAATGGTTAGTCGTATACCATTTCGTAGCAATGTTTTCAATGAATTTGTCACTTGCAACTCGGTTAATGGCTCAACGCCATGATACATGTCTTGAATACTAACATCAGCTTGGAAGCAAGTAACAACCAGCTTCTGGCAGGAGGGCTACTGGTTCTTAAACCATAAAATTGTCAAGCTATTCATGGAAACAGAGGATTGGAGGAAGATTATCAACAAGGGATATAAAAATCTGCTTGTTTAAGTCATCTTCAAACTGAGCCTTGTTCGCAGCAACCCCTACATGTTAAGCTATGTTGTATCAGTTATGGTAAAACTTGAGCCATGAATTTACTCGCTCTCTCTGTGGTATTAGGATCAATCACTTTGAGTCTGATAACATCATTTTCAAGAAATCAGAAGCTTCAGGACAGACAATTTGATTTTCTTTCAAGGCAGCTTAACTGTTCATTTCTAACCTGGAAGAATGATGACAGATTCCTCTCTCGCCAGTTTGAAGCTGAAGTCAATATCATCACTGATATCTTCCAGTAGTAAGAGATTCAATTTCATCTGCATTGCAAAAGCAGTTCAATTAGTGTAACTCCATTTGTAATCCCACTCACTTGAATGCATGGAGAGTTGCAAATTCTGCTCTTTCCTCGCCATTACAGCCATCGATCCCTCTGGCTTGTGCGGGCAAGAGATACAAGGGGATCTCCTTTATCCTATCACAACAAATATCTGAGGTCTGCTTCTGTATGTTGATAGTTCTCTTGAAAAAAACCTCATCAGTTTGCTCAAGAATGCCAGGTACTGCTGCCTAACAGACCAAAAACATTATTGACAAAGAGAACAAAATAAGCAGATGATCATTCCTGCCACATAAAAAATCTGGTTGCAACTCTGCTTTCTGGAAAGAAAATGAAACATTTTTATGCTCTGTCAAAGCAGAAAGTAACCTGTTTGAGAAGGACACATCAATGCAACTTGCATATAACAACAATACTGCAGAAAAGCTATGCCAATGCACACACATATCAGAAGTAAGGGAGTCAACCTTGGGATTTCTAAACATGCCAGAGGGATCACTTGTCACAAACCAACCAAGGCACCATCCACCTCTTTGAAAGAGAACCAAGGGTAAGAACTGGAACAATGGCCAAAAAAGATCCCACTGGAACAAATGGGTTACGACCAAAAGCAAGGTGTCCATACACTCCATCAGCAATAACAAGAAATTTAAGCTTTTCAGCAGTTTCTGCAACCTAAATCCAAATATGCAAGTAAACGAGACATTACTCAGATAGAAATCTCAATATTTTTTGTATACATCGCAAGATGCTTCGAGTTGGAGGTAAATACTTGACCACAAACCTTTTTCAAATGTTGGTAGGAGTATAAATTGCCGCAAGGATTCCCAGGATTTATAATAACCAATGCTACAGTGTTCTGATCTGCTAGGGCTTCAATAGCATCAAGATCAGCCTCAAAGCCTTTCTCTGGGAGAAGATCATAATGCCGAACTTCAAGACTCCTAAAAGCGGCACAAAGTTCATAAATTGGAAGCCTGGCCATGGAAGCAAGACATTTGCACCTGGGCGAGCAAGCATTGCCAACGCAACATCAATAGCTTGAGTGCAACCAGATGTAATAAAAACATCATCAGATGATAACCTGTAAGGAAGATCATGAGATAGGTATTCAGCAAACAGAATAGTAAGCACATTCAAATCCTCAAAGTTGAACAAGGAGCCTTAGTATACCAAAGGCTAAATCTAAGGCTAAACCTAAGGCAACTCGGTACTTTAAAATTGCTTTATGACTCTTAATTTACTGTTAACTAAAATAAGAACTCAGTATTTAAGTTGTCTTTTTATTACTTTAAACTGGAAGAAAAAGAAAACATTTAAAGCCAAAAGAAACAATATTAAGTTGCTAATTGTAGATTATTTCAACAGAAACCGTAGCAAATAAGTAATTAGTACTAAATCAATAAGTAGGCCCAGATTGTAATTCTGGATTGAATTTAGCTGCATCTGCAATGCGAAATTAAAGCTAATTAAGGGTACCTAGATCATCTCTTTTCCATTACTTTCATTTGCAATCATAATTAAGAATAAAGAAATTGAAACAAGTCAAGAGGAAGACATCATAGGACTAAAACTTTAAGCAAAAGGAATTACGGCTACAATAAATTACTTCAACAAATGAGGAAGCAGAAACAGTAATTTATCTGTGTGAAAATAGAGAAAATGAGTTAAGATAGATGGAGGAGGGGGTGAAAGTGAGTGCATGCATACCACAGGTTTTCCCCAACTAGCCTGTCTCTGCATGAGAACAAATTTGGTGGCTGTTTTGGACAGAGTTTTGGAACAAAACCAAGAAAACAACTAACAAAATAGCTTTAGGTTATGTTTGTTTTTCCTTTAAAAAATTATTTTTGAATTTTAAAAAGAAATTTATGATTTTGTAACGTTTTATTGTGCTAATATCAAAAATAAATTTTAAAAAATAAAAAAATATTTTGATGCATTTCTAAACAAAAAGCACTCTGAAAAGCAACTATTACAACAATCTCAAACACTACTTTAATCATTAAGGTAGTATTTGTTTCCGAGATTCAATTAATTTATTAAAGTGTTTTTAAAATTATTTAAAAAAAATTAATTAATTTTTTATGTGATTTTTAATGATTTTAATGTATTAAAGTCAAAAATAAAAATAAAAACTTAAAAAATTTATTTTAATAAATTTTTAATTTAAAAACACTTTTATAAAAACATTTTACCCAAACATATAATTTCTGTGTTTTTCCTCATAAAAGATTTTGAATTCAAATCTTTTTTTTTATGTAAAACAAACAAATAAAATTACAAGTAATTAGCTTATTTATAAATAAACACAACAATTTTGACGTAACAATTATATTAATTGAATTTTTTTTAATTATATTTATTTTCATCATATAACAATGTTAACTAATATTTTTTTTAATCCTATTGCATATTTATTTTGAGAAAACCTAGCAAAATTCTATACCCACAATCTCAATTAGTTTCTTGACTAGTTGTTCTATAAACCTTTTTCTAATATATTTTTTTCACATTTATCAAGGTTTATCAAGTGTAAAAAATTACAAGACTAATATACAAAATTAAAAAAATTAAGATGCAAAAAGACATACCTAGTGTCCAACCTTTAGATGTGACACCCTGTTGTTGTTCTGTTAGTATAGCCTCGCTTGTACCAATAAATACAAACATCATCGACAAGTTCCATGAATAATAAAAATATCATTTCAATTCTAATCCATTCCAAATTTTAACTCACTGAGTACACTCTTTAAACTTTCACACATGTACATAATGCTTCATTTGTCATAATTTCTATAGTGTCGAGTTACAAGCAAAAGTTGGCAATTAATTATTTTCGTCACTTTAGCTTAAGGCTTCTCAGAACACTATTTATTGTTTCAATCATAACCATAGTCGTAGGACTTAGTTTTAAATGTGGTTTGTTTAGTTAGAAAGATAAGATATAAGGCTACAAGTTTTATGAAGGGTGATGAACCAAGATCTGCCATTTATATATAAAAACTTTCTCATGACAGTAACGTGTAAGACTGTCCAGAAAATTCCAAGCTAAACCTTTCATCATTTTTTAGCTCCCAATTACGCAAAATCAGTTGAATTTGAAAGTTAACACTCATACCTACAACTTTCATGAAGATAGGTATTTCGTATATTATCATTTTCAAAGTCAAATTATAATTGGACATCTAGTGGTAAAGTTGTTTTTTTTAGCTTGTAGCAACTAAATGTTTTAATGTATCTCTTCATCATTCAAGGCACCCATTTCGTTTCACTAACAATTTCAACACATCTCATAGCACATCTTTATCCAATTCAAGCAAGTTGGATGAAGTTTTACCTTTGTTAAATGATAAATCAAGAGACAAATGCAAGGATATAATTAAATTGTCTTCACTTTCTCTTTTCTCTCTTCATTTCCTCTAAAACCATCACTTACAACCTATATTCTCTAACATCCCTTGAATTTTTTTCTTTTTGGTGGTTTTGATCTTCCAAATCCCTTAAATCTATGTTTCTTTTAGTATTTACCAAGAAATTTGCAAGGCTTTCTCCTCTCTCCCTAACATGCAAGGCCAGTTGGAAATTGGCTTTCTTTGGAAATCACGTCTCTTATTTATACCCCATAAATTCTTTATTTGTATATTAAACCCTCATAGTTTATATAGTTGCACATTAGTCCCTTATGTTTTTGTTATTTACACATTAACCCTATATTTTCCCCTCATTTTCACATTGACCCCAATATTTTTTTATTCCTACATTGGCCCACTAAACTCTTCCTTTCTAATAATTTAATGCTACATCATTTCTTTTCTCATTCTTTTGTTTTTATCCTTTTCTTTTAATTAGAGTTCTTTTTTATTTAATCATTTATTTCTAGGTTAAATTGTCCCCAAATCCACCATTAATTTATTTTAAATTGAGGCTGAGTTACTGGAAATTTTCATTGAATATATGTTAATGTATTTTTCTCACATAAATATTTTATTTCAAATTTCCAAAGCTATCATCTTGCCCACGCAATAAATTTTCTTCTATTATTTTAACATATTAGATTTTTTACTATTTAGGTATATTCTATCCAGGGATTTACAATTATGAAGCTTCATTTCCAACATATCTAATGTTGACAATTGAAATTAAGAAAAATAAAATAAAATATGTGATACTAGTATATAACCAATAGAAAGTAAATAAAAAAAATGACGAAACACAATTTTTAAAACAAATTAATATTGAATAATAAAATTTAAAAAAAACTAAAAAAAGAAGAAGGGGATTGGATTGTTGAAGGGTTAAATTGAAAAACACATAAAAAAGCCAGCAAAAGAAAAAAAAATCAATATTTCAATATATAAATAGTGTTTTATGGGTGTGACTATAGTGATTTAGCCGCATCTTTTGGTAGGGGTGTTCACGGTCCGGTTCGGACTTAAAAATCTAACCCAATCAGAAGTTAGTATTCCTTGATAACATGACCAGAACCGGACCGAAAACAAGTTCAAATCAAACCAATTTGGTTCGGGTCAGTTTTTTTGGCATTAAAAAAAAGAAAAATAGAAAAGTAAAATCAATCATATTGTTCATACATGTCGGCTCCATAGCAACATCCAATCAAATCAAAATTCATAACAAGCAAACCTTGAGGGGTATAGCTAACTGGTTAGGCTCTGGGTTTGCTTTCAGAGGTCACCAATTCGAGTCCTATAAACCTCAGGGTTACTGGAGACTTACATAGTCGTAAACTTCAGGGTCTTAGAGAATTAGTTGAAGTACGTGAAAATTAGCTCAGACAACCACGGTTTCCCAAAAATAAAAATCATAACAAATAAAAAGAGCAGTTGCAAAGAGCTCTCTCTGCACTAGCATTAAACAAGATCATTAATTTCAGATCTTCTAATTTGAACAAACAATCCAGCACAACAAGATTTTCTCAAAAGTGGACACAAACAGGGCAGGGAAAGTGGAAACCTCGGCTACATCTTGATGCAAGATATGTTCATCAATTACTTTCTTCTACTCTGCTTGTTTTTTTAGATAGATTCTAGTTTCAGTTTCAGCTTTCTGAAACAGAAAAGACTGGGAGATTTTTCTAATTTTTAGATCAATTTTTTATATTTTCTCTCTCGATTTGGTTTTCCAGTTATTTTATTATGGTTTGCCCGGTTTAATCTTATATATGGTTGAATTTCTTAGAGAAAACCCTACCCTCGGGTGTTTTTGTTAATATTTTAAAGCATGACGTGGCCTTGCGAGCGTGAAAATCCACTGCCCCTTTAAATAAGATTTCTTTGTTTCATTATAAAGCTACGAGGGTAGATACGAGGGTTGGATTCTTTTACCCGCAATTATAAAATATTTCTCGCCCATTAATTTTCGAAGGTAGATTATGATTATGATGGGCCTTGTTTTCAATATCGAGACTCAAGTAACTTTTGCTGTTTTTGTTATGATCCATGAAAAGGATGGACTGAAGAACATCATGCGTGATTTGTTGTAATACGAGGAATTTGTAAGATCTTCAATCTGAAACAACAGCTTGAACAGTTAACTGGATCAATCAAATGACTAAGATGGATATTAAAGATTCTCCTGCACTCTCTCAATCTCAGCATCTGCAACATTGCACTATTCAGCATCTGCTATTCTAAAAGTAAATCATTGATGCTTTCACAGTTTAAGACTAGAGGAGGCACTTGTTCCCTGTCTCGAAGATCGACTTTCATGGTGACATATGGCAAACAAGTAAAACTACAACGTGATCTGGAGGGATTCTGAATTTCTCACCATTGATAAATTCTTAACATCAACACTAGAAGGATACTCAAATTTCAACATTTCCTGGGATTTCAATTTGAATAAACAAAACCACTTCAAATATTACATCACCTGAAGAAGCCAACTGTTTAACAGCTGCAAAACCCTAGATACAGCAAGAGGGAGGTTAGGGGTGGTGGGAAAAGCTCCTTTGCCACCTTGCTTTTAGCTATTCCCTGGAGAAATCTTTTTGTATAACGTATCGAACTGTGATTGCACCTTCTTACCATAAAAATGTTAATGGTGTAAACTGTAAGCAGCCAAAAAGCTAAACTGTGGGCAGTGAATCCACATCATTAGGTGTAAGTTTTTTGCAACTTTGCAGACAGAGCCTATAAACATTTGCATCCTTTTCATTTGGGGCTCAATGAGATCAACAAAAACTCAGCATCAAAAGCATAAAAAAAAAAAATAGTTCCCAAAAACAGATATAAACATTCGGCAGTGAATAAAAATAATAAAAGAGAATGGAGGAGAAGAGATAAATATGGCGTGTAATAACAATGTCTCTGACAAGACTAATAATTTAATCTTTGTACTATGCTAACAGAGGAGATATGAAGCAGCTTTATCGATTCATGGTAAAAATCTTGAAAAAATGTTTGTTTTTTTTTAAATAAAAATATATATTATTTTAATATATTTTTAAACAAAAAAACAAATATTATCATTATCTCAGACACTTTTAATAATAAAACTTTTTATTTTTTAAAAAAATTACATAATGACACAACTTATTAAATAAAAATGTTAAATTAATAAGGGATTACGCAACTAGAACAAGAGTAATCCATTCAATAAAAAAACAATTTTCCTTTCATTTTCTTCACTGACAGGGAATACCTGCACACTTTCTCACGCACACACGCATACTCCAAAGCAGAACCCCTCTCCTCAGACACATACATCACCCCCTCCCTCTCTCCTATGGGCCATATCATATCCATAGCTCCTATAGACAGAAAGAGAGAGAAACAGGATAGGACAGAGCAGGGAAAACACAGAGATTTTCCAAACCAGCCAGATCATACCTTCTCTCTCACTATTATTGATTTATTTCCTCTTTTTCTACCCTGCCTCCCCATAACCCCCCGCCCCCTTAAAACCACGCACGCTTTCACTCACTCTCTCTGGCCTTATAATTACTAGCTAAAGTGATCTCATACATTAGACAGCAAAGTAACAAAACTTCTCTATATCTTGTAGAAACACAGTCTGGCATTGTTTCTTGGCTTTGTTTAGACGTTTTGCAGTGTGGGTTTTGATGGGTTTTTGAAGAAGTTTGGAACTTCAGCAATTTCTTTGGCTTTCTTTAACCTTTTCTCGAGCTTGACTTTCTTTTGTCAATTTATTGAAGTGGGTTTTTTTTCTCTTTCTTTTCAATGGAGAGCTACCACCACTTTGGCGATGGTGATACCCATTTGCCTCCTGGCTTTAGGTTTCACCCAACTGATGAGGAGCTTATCACCTACTATCTCCTCAAGAAGGTTCTTGACAGAAACTTCACTGGTAGGGCCATTGCTGAAGTTGACCTTAACAAATGTGAGCCATGGGAACTTCCAGGTAATTCATTAAGATACATTCTCTTCACTTAAACTTTCATTTTCACACAAACAGTTGCTAACTTCTGGTTTCCATATGATTTATGTTGACAGGGAAAGCTAAGATGGTAGAGAAAGAGTGGTACTTCTTTAGTTTGAGAGATAGAAAGTACCCGACTGGGCTGAGAACTAATAGAGCCACTGAAGCTGGTTATTGGAAGGCTACAGGGAAAGACAGGGAGATTCATAGCTCAAAGACTGGTGCACTTGTAGGAATGAAGAAGACTCTGGTGTTCTACAGAGGGAGAGCCCCTGAAGGAGGTAAAAGTAACTGGGTTATGCATGAGTATCGCCTTGAAGGAAAATTTGCTTACCATTACCTCTCCGGGTGCTCTAAGGTATAGTGAGCTCATTTGTTTTGTGTCACCGTGTTCTCTCTTTCAAGTCATGCAAGAAAAAACCTGTTTTCTAGGGTTTAATACTCATTTCCCTGTCAAGCCTTGTTTCTCATCCCAGTCCACGCCGTGTTAATTATTTGGATACCCCTTCCTAGTGACCTTACACTGAGGTGCCATATTTCATGATTAGGGTTGTGGTAGTGCATCGAAGAAAGAGATTAGGTTTTTTAGTTTCTATACAGTGGCATGGCGATGATATAGGGCTAGTACTGTGTGTGTTTTTTCTTTTGCTCTTAGATTCTTTTTGGAAAAGCAATAATTCAAGCATTTCTGATGCAAATAATTTCATGGTAGTTATGGTCTCAACAATAAATGAATCTGCAGCTGTTATTCATTAAGGGGCTGAAAAAGGCATGCCATTATTTTTTGTTAGGGTATCTTCTTGAAGAAAGTACTTAATATCCATCATCTTTATTGGGATTTAGACAGATCACAGCACTTCAGCATCATTAATATTCTTGTCATTCTTCCAGAGGCTACTGATTAATAGTTTCAGTCTCTTGATTGCACAGTTCCTATACCCACTTACATGCTTGCTTGTGCCACTGCCCTTTGAATTAACAAGTTTTTGTAAAGCAGTAGGATCTTTTTTTGAGCCTCCGATTTGAATGATCTTCTAGTAACCAAATGTTCTCGTTCACCTTTTGAAGACTTCATTCCTCAAAGAAAATCATGGGTCTTGGATATTATGTCCTTTAAGTAATGTTATTGTATCTTGGCTTACAAATGATGTTATTCCAAGTGCTGTCTTTCATTTTTAGACCTGTTGCAATGTAATCACACCAATCTTTGCAATCTGTTTGCAATATTTAACCTTCACATATATTATAGCATTTTACGTTTTAAACCTTCAATGATTATGATCAGGACGAGTGGGTAATCTCCCGAGTCTTTCAGAAGAGCTGCGGTGGAGCTGCTGCGAGCAGTGGAAACATCACCAAGAAAAACCGCTTCGACACCACTATCAATCTCTACACAGAAGCCAACTCCCCATCTTCAGTCTCTCTCCCTCCCCTCCTTGATGCTACCACTACCGTTACCACCACAACTCTCAATGACCGTGACAGCTGCTCTTACGACAACCACACTCAGCACGAGCACGTGTCCTGTTTCTCCACCATTGCAGCTGCTGCTTATGCCGCTGCTAATAACAACATTAACTTTGATATTGCTCAACTGCCTCCACCTCCAATGACTGATCCATTCTCAACATTCCCAGGAAACACTGGTGTCAATTGCTTCCCAAGTTTGAGGTCCATTCAGGAAAATCTTCAGCTGCCCTTCCTTTTTGCCTCCCCAGCCTCTGCTGTGGCTGTACCGCCGTTTCATGGCGGTGGTGCCACCACCACCATGAATTGGATGGTAAACCCCTGAGGAGGGGCCGGGAGGGTTGGTGGTGCTGGTTGCATGTGGACTTCTCGAGTTTCCAAAGCCAGAGATGAACACTAGTTATGTGTTGACTACTAAAATTGTCTGCATATTTTTCTTTAATGATTTCTGTATTATTTGTACTAATTAAGTGGAATGATAATAGCCAGGGCAGGATTTGGTAATCGATCTTGTTGTTAGATGTCAGTATCAGTAGCAATTACTGGTTTATGTGTGATGATTATCTCTTAATTTGGAAAGTGACTTAATGTCCCATCATCGTTAATGTTATGTTCTCCTTTTTCTAGGGTTTTTTTTTTTTATTTTTATCACTAACTTGTTTGGCATTGCCATTTAATTTAAATCTAACGCCGGTTTGTTGCTGAAAAATATTTTTTTAAAAAAATAAATTTTAAAAAAATAAATTATTTTTTGATATTTAGTAGTGTAATGAAAAATAAGTTGGAAAATATTTTAATGTTTTATTTTTTTTAAGTTTATTAAAATAATGAGGAATAAATTTTATAAATTAAAAAATTGAA
>Ga0307518_10001932_pt1 | contig 15305 bp, 15 predicted proteins | sample 25_EM_MG_FD_203889 | JGI IMG/M metagenome (GOLD analysis project Ga0307518, IMG submission 203889) | Populus trichocarpa ectomycorrhiza microbial communities from riparian zone in the Pacific Northwest, United States - 25_EM | ecosystem: Host-associated > Plants > Roots > Unclassified | place...
TGTGTTATCAAGACTTACCGCTACAAGGAGACTGCTATGGAGCAGGCCGTTCCATGGATCCTCAGAATCATACGTATAATTGGCATATAAGAAAATTGGCCACTGATCTCCGGCAACTTGGATCTCAGAATTTGCAAGCTTAGCGCGGATCCTGGAAGCCACAGGCATGTAAAATAGATAACACTGTTCACAAGAAACAAGAAACAACTTACTTATGCTGAGTTGTTCCAATTGAGACCTGCAGGGCACAAGAGAGCTCCAGTGCGGTCATGATGAAAGCCGCACCCGGATTTAACATTGCGAGGAATGTGAGGAGTTAGCGATTGGCCTTTCGGAGTAATCCAATCAATGATTGCCGCCTTCATTCCCTTGGTGTCATCAGCCCTAGCACCGCTGGCACCCTTCTGAATCTGTAGTGACATATAACTTGAATTCTCGATACATAAATCATTCATAAGAGGACGTACCAGATCTGTGGTTTGAATCACTTCCTCTGAGGATGACATGAATCGATCCTCTAAGCCGGGTACCGATCGAAGGAGCTCGCAGAAAACAGTACGTTCCTTTCGTTTGCTGTGACTGAAGTCAGAAAAATCAACTAGATAAGAAAATGAGCAATGTACACAACTGTCAAGCTCTCGTCTTCCGGAGCACCATCACACATGGCTTGAAGACCATTCATAATGAGTGTTTGCACATTGCAAAAGGCATGGACGGTCCTGCCAAAGTGATGCCCATGGTGCACTAAGGGGTCCTGAGAAGTTCTGATGCAGAGTAAGTTCACTGAGGAAGATCAAAGTTAGCACGATGGCGCACGATTTTTTCCTGGGCCCCAATTGTAAGGCATTGGAACGAGCCCGCTTTCTCCCAGGAGGTGTAGAACAATCGCTCTCTGTAGCAGAGGTGGGTATTGCTAAGGCCATGCCTGAGTGATGATGAGATGTCTTGAAGTGGGCGGGATCATGATGAGGAGTGATAGAGTCTATCGGTGTGACCTTTATAGCAGCAGAAAATTAGTGGACACAGCACGGATAACATAGCTTGAACAACGTACAAGCGACAAGTTGGAATAATGGCAATGAGCCATAAATTCACACTCGCAAAAACATGTGTCGCAAACCAACAGCGAGTGAATCAATCTGCAAAAGAGCAAGCAGCACATTCTAAGTCGCATTTCGGCAGTCATTTCAGCAGTAACAAATGGAGGTTGCCCAGGATTGCAGAGCACTCAGGTAGTTTGCAGTGGTGTGGTGGCATTGGAGATCAGAGATGAGGATGAGCTGGCTAGTTAGCAGATGGGAAAATTAATGATTGCCTTTTTGGGAAACAAGCATGTTCTCATCCTCGAGACCTCCGATTTGTCATCTATCATGCGAAGCAATCCCCTACGCTGGTCGTGGACAAGTGTTAGAGTACTGGCAACAAATCACAAATTCACCCCTAGTGCGGTTTCCTCACAAAACCAACAACCAGTCTATCTGCAAAAAGGTAAACAACACGATCTAAGTTGCATTTCAGCACTCACCTCATTGGCTCTCAAGCGTCCAAGCAAGGATTTGCCTTGCACCATGACGTGTTCAAATAGAGGTTGCTCGGGATTGCAGACCACTCCGGTGGGCTTGCAGTGACAGAGTCTTTGGAGACTCAGAGATGCGGGCAAGTCTGACCAGTTGGCAGATGGGAAAATTAATGATAGCCTTTTTTGGCAACATTCATTCCCATCCCTTGAGGCCTCGGTACGTGAAGCGATCCCTTGCATTCCACATCTCAGTCAGCCTAGTATCGAGTGAAGCCACCTAATCTGCAAAATGCCCGAGGGGATTCCAAGGTATGCCAACCTCTGTTTGGAAGTTACATGCTGTAACAGCTCGCTTACATCCTCGCCATCTCGCTCAGTGTTGCCTATGCGGATAAGCTAGTAGTACCTTTGATCCCTTGGGATTTGTTGAAGCTCAGATCATTTAAGCCAGGCAATTTGACAATTTAAAAGCTGGAGACATAAATGTAGGCAAACCACTCATTCTTGAACATTCGCACAGATGGCAAAAGTACTCATCACATTACTTGAAAGTATGTTCTCTTTGAGCTCCCTGTTGATGCTACTTTAATCACGACTCAACATTTGTGACATGTCAGCTCGGTCTCCTGTGCTGGACGCTGGTGTCGAATGTCATGGGTCCCACTATGTCAACGTTCCGCGTCAAGACATGACTCAGATTGGTGCAATGCCAACTCCATGCCCAGATATCAAATGTGAGTGACTGCAACCTATTGTACAAGATGTTAATCATATGATTGGTCATAGGCCTAAGCACAGAGCAGCATCGACATCATCGGAAATGTCTATGTCCCGAAAGCAAAGCAGACTCTCATACTCGAAAGCGCCGTCGTTTTGAAAGCGAATTTGATTCTCAGGGTCATGATGATGCCTTGAAGTCTTTGATGTCCCTGCAATTTGAACTGTTGTCTACTGTCGCACAAGAAATACAGGGAATGAAAGTCCAGCTGGGACAACTAGTGGCCAATTTTGCAGCGAAACAGAACCTGGCTGGCGGTCTTGTCAGTACCTCTCGGGCTCCGTGTGGGATATGCCGCAGTCATACATGTGGTCAGTGTATGCAACACGGTGATCTCGAGGAGAGTCAAACCTTCAGTGAAGATGAATCTCAACTCCCTTAGTACCGATAGTATTTTTGTGGACTTCCCAGTATATATCTACCTGATGGGGTATACATTGCCAACTTTTCTGCCATTATGAACCAATGCCTGTCAACTGCAAAGATTGAATAGAATGAATCATTGTGAGTCGAACTGGCCACCTGTATGAACTAACATGGTTGTGAACAGTTTGAAGTAAGCTCAAGTCCCACGACAGAGGAGATGCAAGTACATGTGCATCAAGATAGCGGACTCCCTTCCATATTCATGACAGTATGTTTTGGAAATAGCACGGTCACTGTGTGGCAGTTCTGGCTTCCACAACTATAAATATGAGAAAACGGCCCATGGTGTCATTCGCCCACTTGCTCTTCAGCGACAAACTGCCAGATTTCTATTCATGCACTACACCAGGGAAACCAGATGTGCTTTCCACACCACTTCGCCTTGCTACTCACCCCCTGAGTCTCCGGAAATAAAGACAGAGACCTTCTCCAACTATGTGTCTCTTGAACATCCAACTTCTAAGGACTTCAACTCCCCACTCTCTTCCCCCTTATTAGCTTCCTCCTCATCTTCAATTTCTTCACCAAGTTCTGTTGATAGGTCGACTGCTGAAACTCCTTCCCCTGATGCTGGGAGCCATGTTGGGCAGGTATTTATTTCATGCCCTACTCATTTCTAATTACTCATCACTTTCAGCCTGTGAAGTCTGGCTCAAAGTGCTTGCAGGATCCTGCGCAGCAAGCTCACCTTTGGTCTGGTGCACTGAAGGCAAAGAAAACTGCCCTGGAGAACCTGGTGAAGGCTCAGAAGTCCCTTGAGGAAATTGAAGAGGCCATCGCAGAACACCTTCCCGTGCAGTCCATCGAGGGTGCTCACACACGATTTTTATCTACCCTGCAACCTTGCAATCCAGAAGCTGTTTATATGCTGACAGTAGGACGGGTAGTTATTCATCCTCTTTCTGCTCGCATCAGTATCTGCTCTGGTGGATGTTGACTCAATGCTTTGTTTTGTCCTACACCTGGTCACTGGGGCCATTCTTCCCTTCTGGTTTGATAGTTGTGTACAATTTTCTACAGCCTAGCACAGACGTGCTGTAACGTTACATTGTACTTTCTTGTGTTGTTTAGCCATTTTCTACCAAACTACGCAAATGATGACTCGTATTCGTGTATTGACTGGATGTATAGTAGCATGTACTAGTGCGAACTTACAGAGCCAAATCTTTGTGGACCATGTATATCAGGGTCCTGTAAGTTTCTACCATCGCCCACTTCCACCAAAGTATCACCTTGCTTGACAAGGGGTTCTGGGATATCAAAAAGCCACCTTCGACTGACGACGGAACAAATTGCCTTTTTTGGAATCGCCAACAGCGCTTGGTGAGATTGCATCTCGCTTGTCCCAACACTCTTTGGCAGACTCAAACCTTCTTGCCTGCATCGGCAGAATCCTTGATCAACTGTTCAGGACCTCAGGCTTTTGTGCCATCTTGCAGTTGGCACTGAAATGACAATGCCCTACACACCCATCCACTAATATCACTACCACCACCACCACCGGATTGCCATGATGACAACTACAATGACATCCGCCACCACCGCCCCAGCAATAAAGTCGACAAGGACGACGATGACTATCTGCATCTTGTAGAAGCACGGTCACGACCTCGGACACCTACCTGCCGACACCTGCAACCACCACTGCTGTGCATCCAGCAACATGCCAATGACACGACTTCTTCCATCTCCACCACGCAGTCAGCAGCACGGTGACAGACGGTGATGGCAACCCGTGCTGTCAGCCTGCCCTGCGACCACCACAGCACGCATGGACGCAAGCACAGCACTCAGTACCATCACCACCTTTTCTGCCCACCACGCTCACCCTCCCAATGACGATGACGACACGCATGCAGGTACTGCTGCTGCGAGACAATGCCGACAAAGAGTGCGACTGTGAGCACCACCTCCCTCTCATGCTGACTACCACAGCGCACACGCACACACGTTGACGAGTGCCAGGATACCACCACTCCATGATGCGCAGTATAGTCATCAACAAAAGTGCAGGCCAGATATATGTTGATATATAGGTATAAATCTTGATATATGAGTCTGAAACTTGAGTATCTCTATACATACTCTACCACAGTTAGTTGGGGAGATAAATCAAGAGCTAACTTAATCCGCGTTAGCTCAGACCACCTTGGAGGTAGGAATGGTGATCAGTATTGTAACGAGAGACAATGAGTTTTGAGCAGTTGTAACTGTCTTTGTTCCTTATATTTTTCCTCACTCTTACAATAGCAGATTTGAATGAGATAAAGCACAATCCATCCAATACACAGTAGTATTAAGTATAAGTACACACTGGGGGTCGAGCAGATACTGTACGTCTGAGAATGGCAACGCAGATGAGTGAAGTGGCCAGACAGAAGCGAGGCTTGGTGAGACAGCTGCTAGAGATGTGAAACACGACACAGATGCGATGGATGGCCTTGGAAACTGATCAGACACATTGAGGGAGCACAGAGATGTGCCATACATTCGAAAGTTTCGGCATGGATACAACTGCAAATGCAACAGGATCCATCAGTACACGTCAAAATACAACGAGAACATAAAACATATCTGCTGAAGTAAGATGCGACAAGGTGGAGCCCAGAAGCCAAGCAGACACGCCAAACATGCGCATACATGCACATGGTATTGCGAATGACTCGAGAAGATATGCAAAGACATCAGAATCCATCAGAAAGCCCCAAACAACAGGAACCTCCCATGCTCACCTGGCAGAGGCACAATATTGCACACATATGTAGGAGCTACAGGGACTCAGATGTGTCGGCCATGGGCATCATTTGAAACAGCACAAAAGCGACTATAAAAACAGTAGAAGTGATTAGCATACCCTCAAACAAGTATAAACTGCAGAACTCATCTATTAACGCAGAGATATGGTGGACAGGCGAGGCAAATGGCTTAGGGAATGTTGCGGAAGCATCAACCATAGATGTGCAGAGCAGCACTGCAAATCAGCTGAAATTGTGAGCAAAACTGTCAGAAAGCGTCAAATGAGGCCAAGGACGCAAAACTCACCTGTTGGGCATGAAATTGCAATGCCGAAAAGTGTCCTGGACGACGAAAACACGTTATTGTTGATGGGAATGATGCATACATACCCCAAAGCATGCCAACCAAAGCCCATGAGAAACGATCACCTTTGGGCGAATTGTTGAAATGTTGGGCATAACTGAGAGAATTTCGGGAACTGTTGAGGGCAAACTCAGATGGTTTTAAGAGCTTGAATTCAGGATAATGCCTGATCAAATTGTGCATATATGCACTTACCTTGTTTGTGAAGGGCTGTCTTTTCGAACTCCAAGAGAAACTGGCTGAATTTGCTTGAGGAAGTTCTTGGCAGTAGACCTTCCCATCTGACTGTGAATGATGGTGATCAATGAGAACACTGCAGTGGAGGAAAAAAAGGGATCACTTACGAGCCAAGGGCGATTTAGTGCAAGACAATACCGCTGATGAAATTATAGCATTAATAGTTGGAATCTTCTGATCTATTGTCTCTAGACTTGTCAATGATGCTAATCGAGAAGTTTCATGATGGTCTGTGTTGTCAACGTCAGCCAGACATGGTGTGGGTAGAAGGTTAGGGGTGACCAAGCGGAGATTGAACTTGGGGCAATACTCCGATGAGTGGGCAGAGTCCAGACTGTCCGAAGTCAGCACACTGATCTAAGTCCCTTGAATTCAACCTATGTAGTGCAACCTGTGTCACTGAGGGTGTTGTGTAGGTATATCCTACTTGTTTCCTTAATGACAGATTTCAAGCGGTGATGCCTTTCCCACGATAGCTGATTTGACTTGGAAGATGAATTCAAGCAAAGAATCAGATCTGGCTCAACTTGGTGAGATGGACAGACCAGAAGGTAATGTTGATGAGTCGGATACACAGTGTGTTTGGCATACCCAATGGTTATTGAATGTCCAGTTCAGCATAGCATGTAGCATGGCTTGTTACAATAGTACCTCTCGATACTTCGCAGAGGTCAGTAATAATATATCTTGATGCCTCTCATTAAAACAGAGACCACCTCTTGATACCTCCTCAAAACCAGTGATACATTGCAGCTGCGCTCGATACAACTCAACACCTCAGTGGTGATGAGTCACCTCTCATTACAACTAAGACTACCTTTTTATATATCTCAATACCTCTCAGCTGTCATCAATATATCTCTATCCCTTGCAACTGCCCTTGGTACCACCCAATACCACTTCTATAACTCACTGGTGACAAGTTATATCTTATACAACTGTTTGTGTTGCATCACCACCCTTCACCACACTTTGTTTGTTTTGTTGATGGTATACATAGTATATGTAATGATATGCAAATTACAGGATAACTGAGAACATGACCTATGGTGGCGAAAGCATGTATGTTGACAAAGGATATAAAGAGAACTTAGTACTCTACTGTGAATATACATATACCTGTTGTGATGATCATATCCACAGCTGCGATGGTATCTGTCATCCCATCCGCATTCGGCGTTGACTTGCTGATGGCTTTGCACTCACTTATGTTGGGCATTCACAGGTGAGGCTAGTAGGACCACGATCTGTCAGTGGGTGGGACAAGTTCGGAATATTGTCATTGGGTTGATGAGTGGTGGTGGTGCATGAGAAGTTCTGCACTGTGTAACACTTGGATTTCTGAAATCTGGACTTAGGCCTGATCCAACTGCCTGATGACCCACATTGTTTGACTACATTTTCTGGACAACTCTGTGGGACTAGATTCTCCTCCATCAAGCAAGGGTACTGCCGACGGAGGCGGCGCTTCAAGTCTCTGTCACCCCTAAATCGTGGGAACGCCACCCCTAACATTCCGGGCTTTGCCGCCCTCTACTTACCTACCTTCTAAGTTTGCCGTAGTCGCTTACTGCAATGTGGTTTAATACAGCATCATATGTACAACACCACCCCACCAAAGACAACAACAACAACGACTATCTGCATCCCACAAAAGCACGGCCACAACTACGACCTCGACCACCTATGGACTGCTGCGTGCAGAGGCATGGCAATGACACCTGCCTGCAGCAACGACAATGGCTGCCTACAGCCACCCCACAATGATGCCTGGATCTGCAGTCCAGTGGAACGATGGTGATGTCGCAGCCTTGTGCCATCAGTTGAGCATCTGGTCTTGATTGGCGATCCTCTTCAACTTCGACCACGTTGAACAACATCTGTGTGTTTGCTAACCCAACTCTTGAGCTCCACTGCTAACTCTAGTTTTTAGGCCTCTCGATGGACAGTAGAAGTGGCAGGGAATTCTTCAGATTTGATATGTCTCAGATGGAACGTCTTTCAAGTTCTGGTTTACCAATGTCGCCACTTGATGTGCAGCGGCACATGAGACCTTCCATTTCTAGTTTGATCCGGTGAGTTCGGTTTCACTTCGTCCATACCGCCGTTTGCTCAATCTGCGTTCCCTAGAAATACGTTGTACCCTGGATCGCAGGACATGAGCTAGTACTTGATTACCCTGATGTCCGTGGTATGAAAAAGAACTTGTTCTTCGTCAGTCATAACCACAAAGAGAGTGGAAGAGTGGATGACACTGCAAGCAAGCATAATACATATGAGGTAAGCTCACCGTCGATACTTCTTACTCGGAAGTTGACCTGGGTAATGATTGAAGGTGGAAATGATCCACGACTTGGTCTTGTACTTGCTCAGGTGGGGTTCCAGATCGTAGTCTTATGCGCGTACCTCGGACAACTTGCCCGGCTACGAGATGCCTTTGCAGGCGAGGTCATCACCGTCATTGATGAACATGATCAAGCAGCCCTTGCTGATCAAGAGGCCAAGGTCGAGAATGATATGGAAGGTGCGGGTATCGAGCAGATCAGAGTCATGAAGCGGGTAATGCATGTCCAATACACTATACTCATTGTTCTTACCCTGCCGCAGGTGAGATTGCATGGCCTGCCTGTGGAACATTAAAAACGACATCTACCATGTAGGGGCACATTGATGACGTCTACCTGCAGCGAGACACACTGACGACGCCCGCTTGTGGCACTGTATGGCCACTGCTGACGTGGGACATCACGCGAACTAGTGATATACCCCTTGATATGCCCTTAGGGGCTAAGTACCCATGTAAGCTCCTAATTATGTAGTCTGTAGGAGATAGGGGGCTTGGGTGTTCCAAGCAAGGTGGTTGCCGGTGCCAGCTGGCACTTCCCCGAGTTTTAAAATACGAGCGATCAAATGTTTCGAAATGATGTTGCGACTTGAATGGATCTGAGCTTGCTTGTCACAGGTAAAGGGTACCTTTCATAAATAAGGCTTCCGCACTTTTGCAGCAGTGATTGGGTTGAGCTTAGTACGATATCACTCTGCACTGTGCAGTCTCCCATCGCAGTTCACCCAAGTTGGCAACATTCCGTTCAGGTTGGTGCCACGTGGCCGCAGTTCTCCTTTTCCTACGACTTCCGACGGCGTCCAACTCAGCAATGATTTCGACAAGCTACCGCCAGGAATGTCTCTGTGGCTGATCATTCGATAATACTGGGGCCTTCACAAGACACAAGAAAATTTGTTTGAAGGGTAAGAAACATCTTGCCAACATACTCAATCATGCAAAGGAATCGTACCACAGCAAGAGGTGCCATGTTGAAAAATTTCCAAGCTCCTCGCAACACAGAAGTTCAGAGGTGGCCTGTCAAATCGTCGACGAAGCCCTAGATGACACTACTCCCAGCGTCATGGATGCAGTGGAGTGCCGAAGCAAAACTCCAAATAAGGCTCGCATGTCAGGGCAGGTATATTTACTCTTTCTTTGTTTTATCTCACCTGACCTCATACTGGAGGCAGCAGTGCAAACTGAGGATGATACCCTGCTGCTTTCTATTCACAGGTCCTGGCGGACTAACCATTGACTTCCGAAACATTTTCGAGACATGCTACCAGAGCCTCCCTTGCCATTATCTCCCCATGATGTAGAGGTTCCACCTGAAGTCAGTGCGCTGGAGGCAGACCTTGACTCTACTTCTGCCGCCTTGGTGACTGGGGGCAATCAATCACCCTCGCTTGAAGATCCAGCTGCTCAGTCAGCCCAACTTCCTTCGACGCAACATGCTGTACTAACCACTTCAAAGAATTCATTTGGCGTATTTCGTTTGTACGACGAAGGCTCGATTCCTAGTGTGAATGATCCTAAAGATCAAAGCTGGGCTGACCCTCTTCCTCCACCCCAACTTGAGGAGTGTGTATCTCAGCTATCACCAAGCTTCATAAATCCATTCCATCCCTATCTGAATGAAAGCTCATGGCAAATTGGTGATTGGTATTGGAACCAAGGCGCACAGAAGTCCAAACAAAATTTCAAGAGCCTCGTAGAGATCATTACAAGCGCCAACTTTCAGCCTGAAGACCTGTATCACACCAAATGGGCAGCAATCGACTGTCAACTGGGCAGTTTGGGGGCGGTCCATGATCCCCCCCAGACAACGCCTATGACACCTGACTTCGAAGAATGGCAGGTTGAGGATGGTGGCTGGATGTGGAGGACCATGACCATTTCTGTTCCATTCCCTCAACACTTCTTACATCCTGGCCCAAGAGACTACATATCTAATTTTTATTGTCGTTCTCTTCTTTCGATAATCCGCGAGGCACTCTCTGACCCTACACGGTGCAAGTCTTTTCGCTTTGAACCTTACTCCCTGCGGTGGAACCGTTCGTGTGAGGTTGATGACATTGGCATATACGGAGAACTATTTTCTTCCCAAGCCTTCATCGCTGCACACTGCAACTTGCAAGATGCCCAACTAGATCCTACTAGTTGTATGTTGCCTCAACGCATTGTCGCAATAATGTTCTGGTCTGACACAACCCAATTAACTGCATTCAGAGATGCAAAGCTATGGCCGCTCTACGTTTATTTTGGAAACGAATTGAAATATCAGCATTGTACACCAACTGCCAATCTTTGCTCTCATGCGGCGTATTTCCAAACTGTGCATGTTTCATTTTTCGCAGTGATTCGAATCTAATTGTTTTTCAATCTACTAGCTACCCGATAATTTCAAGGACTTCATTATGGAGCATGCAGGCGGTGATAAGCTTCCCGGTGATCCTTTATTTACTCATTGTCACAGAGAACTGTTCCATGCACAGTGGAAGGATCTTTTGGATAATGAATTCATTCATGCATACAAACATGGGATGGTGTTTGTATGCGGGGACAATATCAAGAGGCGGCTCTTCCCTCAAATCTTTACTTATTCAGCAGATTATCCAGAGAAGTGTGTCCACACCATATCTTTGAGTTTGCCAACTGAAGTGTGGCTGTAGGGTTCTTATAGCCAATATCCGTAATCTTGGCAACTGTCCATGTCCTCGATGCCTTATCCCGAAATTAAAATTTCAGGACGTAGCAACAGAGAATGACATATTGCAAAGTAGTATCCTAATGTGACATGATACGGTGGAGAGGCGCGAGAAGATATTATGTGCCTGCCAGTTGATATATGAAGAACAATATGTTGTTGATACCCCTCAAGTCAAAGCTCTTCTCAAGCCAGAGTCTCTGGTCCCAACCATAGTATGTTTCCTAAGATGGTGAGGATCAAAATTTTCTTACTACAGTTGCCCAGAATGTGTTTTCCGAAAGGCTGAGTCAAACAGGTTTTGACTTTTTCCTGATGCTGGTTGTTGACTTGCTGCACAAGTTTGAATTTGGAGTGTGGAAATCTGTCTTGGTCCACCTACTTCATATAGTAGACAGCCTTAAAGGGGCGGTACTCGCTGAACTGGATCGCCGGTGAGAGGATTTATTTACCATTGCTGATTCATGAACAAAATTGATTGTGGTGCAAGCTTTTGTCAGGTACCTACTTTCAGTCAGGACACTATCCAGCATTTCCATAAGAATGTTTCAGAGATGAAGAGGCTGGCTGCTCGAGATTTCGAGGACGTGCTGCAGGTCAGTGTCAGCATCCCATCTTTGTTATCACTATTTTCCTCATCCTGACCTGTGCACAGTGTTCCATTCCAGTGTTTGCTGGCCTTCCGCCAGATCCTCATAATGCACATGTTTTACATCTGCTGTTCGCACTCTGCCATTGGCATGGACTCGCTAAGTTATGTTTGCACACTGATGAAACCCTCAATATTTTTGAGAGGGTCACAAAGGACCTTTGCAATCGGATTCATAGCTTTGTCACAGATATTTGTCCGCATTTTGTGACCAAGGAGTTACGGTGTGAAGCCAAAGCTCGACGATGATGGCAAATGCAAGATTCAACCAGGTCAAGCTGATCTCAAGGTGCTGCACCTGGACAACAGCCCAAAGGGCTCAACCTTCGAACGTACAAGTTACATGCGCTGGCGGACTATCCATCCCAGATTAGACTGTATGGTACCACAGATTTGTATTCAACTCAATCTGTATGTTTCACATATTTGTAATGTGCACATCACACAAAGCTCATTTTCTGGTGTGCAGGGAGAACTTGAGCACCGTACAAGTAAAGTTCGGTTCGCCCGAACTAGTCACAAGGCATATGTATCGCAGTTAGCGTCTATAGAATGGTGGCAAGCTCACATTCGCATGAGACGTGAGACGCTCCGCCTTGCAGATCCTGTGCCAAATAAAGCTGATGACCATCATGTCATTGGTCAATCTCAAAGTTTTCCGGAGGATGTCACAAGTTTCATGCAAACTAACATAGGGGATCCCACTGTTAAAGTGAGTCTTACTGAGACCTTGTGATCAAGCTACTGAACTCATCACTATGCAATCTGGTACCAGCATTTTGTTTTGAAGCTAAGGGCTCATATTCTCCCTCGTATTGCAGCTGTTCACCAAGAAGTGACCCCCCAAGCGACCTTCGACTCCATGGTTCTCGATCTTTTGGATGATGCGAACGGGCCCGTTCAGGACCATCTATTGCAGTTGAATCACGTGCTTTTCAAGGGAAACAGGATCTATCGCCACCACCTACTTCATATCAACTATACTAGTTACGACCTCCAGGGTGACTTTGATTCCATCAGCACGCGCACTGATCACCGGGACATCATGTTATTGTCCAATTCAGGTATCAACACTCATCCTTTTTGCTATGAACGGGTATTGGGAATCTTCCATGTCAATATCATATATACCGGACCTGGATCAAAAGACTTTCAGTCGTGCCGGATTGAATTCTTGTGGGTCCAATGGTTTGAGGTATTGCAGGACCATTTCCTAGCATGGGGACAACACACTCTCAACATGGTCCGGTTCTTACCAATGGCTGACAAGCACACATTTGGCTTTGTGGACCCGCCAATGTGCTCAGAAGCTGCCACATCATTCCTTCATTTGCAGATGGTCGGCTCCACCCTGATGGCATTGCAATGTCTCGTTGTGCAGGCGATGCAGATGACTGGAGGCGTTATTATATCAACAGGTGAGCGGCTCAAGTCAGTTTAAGTAGCCTGATTCTATTGACTAGATTTGTTGATTATGATATGCTCATGCGTTATCACTGGGGCCTTGGCATTGGACATATGTATTCACACATGACAGCACCAGTCCAGTCGCAAGTCGATTCCATTTCTCAGTGGTCTCAGCCACCTCAGGCAAGCACGCTTGATGCAGACAAGGATGAGGACTCGGAGACCATGTGGACTGAGCTGAACTTCAACTCCGAGTTTGAATCGGAAGGCTCGGAGGCTGGCAGTGAATCTCAATCAGGCTTGGAGTCTGTTTTGGGGGATCATGTTGATATGTATGGATGTGGCCCAGATCCTGCAGCATTCAGTGGATATGAATTTTGAGCTGTTGTTGATCAGCTTCGTTCAGCATCTTATCACCTTCAGGCTTGTTACCATAGTCATGTTCATTGGTCGAGGTCTGTTGCCCATCAAATAGTAGTTACTAGATGCCCACTTCATTCCAATTCCGACCCTCTCCTTTACTGATAGGGCTATGGTCGCCCGTACTACTAGTGAGCAGACTTTGGCATACATTTCCGCGCCCGCTAAGTTCCAATTGCTCTTTTGTGCAAACTCATTGCTCGAGCACTCATATTCAACCTTGTCTCGCTGACCAGACTCTCCTTCCTGCTGGCACCACACCCTCAGAAATTGGCTTAGTAGGTGGTGGTCATGGAGGTCTGTACGAATGGAATTGATTTATTGTTATGGAATGCTACATTGTCACTACTGTATGGCGGAGGCAGTGACTACCAACGTGGGCGCTGCTGCACATTAGCGGTGGGAAAGGCCGCTATCGTCATGCCAAGCCATTGTCATTGTCGAGCTGGTAGTGGGGCTGGTGGCCGTTGTGCTGGTGGAGAAGCTGTTGTCATAGCCATTGACTGATGTGGCTCCATTGTCTGGGATGCTTGGGCCTCCAGGCTGCCTGTGCATGGTCCTGCACTTCTAGTAGATAAGTCCAGATTCACTGACGTATTTTCAGTCATTCTTGAGTGTATGTGTTCCCTTTGTGTCTTTGCAGTGCTCAGGCCTGCCTGACTCGTCTGTGTGCTGCCTTGGGTCCCAGTAGGTATGACCGGCGGTTTTGTGTCTGCTGGGCATATACTGATGCATTTCTGTGTATTTCTAGCCATATTTGCATGGTCTGTGATGCCATCCGTGCCTGTATGGTTTCTGGGCTCGACCTTGTTGCATCTCCCTGTTTCCACAGGTAAGTTTTTGCATTTTTGTGGTATTTCGATGTGTACTAATGGATCCTACTGCGCCTGCAGTGGTATCCGTGCTGTTCCGATTTCCCGACATGTCCCTGTGCCCGCTCAATGCATCTGACCGGTTTCGAAGGCCGTCTGTCGCGTCTTGCATCTCTAGCACCCAACTTTGCGCCTGTGTTGGCCAACATGTCTGCTCGACTCTCAGCACTTCCAACTTTGTCCGTCCACGATCCAGTGCTTCCACGGTGTTAAGTTGCCACCTGGATTGCCCAGCTTTACCGTTGTGAATATGACTTGCCCTGGCCATCCCTGGGCTCAATTCTGCAGCCAGAATGGCTGTGCTACCTAATTGCTGGCAGCAACCTACAGGTATCCACACAATTATTCCTGTCTCACTAGCACCCACATGCTCGCCCGTAATACTGTCCTTGCAGCTCTCTGACACCCTTCTACCGGCGCCTGCGAGTTCCCACACCACGCACCTGTCACCTGTACTCATACCTATCATAAGATACAAGGCGACACAGGTAAGCCATTTGCTTGCAACCTTGCAGTGTTGCACATTTGCTGACTATTTGCAGCCAGCCATGCTGCTTCAACTTGTTGCAAATTGACACCGTCGCCGCTGATAGTGCCGTCCAGCCACAGCTCCATTTCATTTGTCATCCCTTCCGCCAGCTTTCTCGCCTCCAACACTCGCCCCAATGTCCTCCCCAGCTCCTCACCAGCGTTGTAGGGGGGGGTTGGGTGTTGCTGCTGCCTCAGGTGAGGCACGCTCGACCCAGGGGCTTCTGGAGGTCTGGCAGAGCTCCCAGGGACTGGGGAGACTAGAAGAACTAGGGAGAGTAGTGGTGGTTCAGTCACTCCAAGACTGAGCTCAAGAATGTACACTGAAGAGAAGGTT
>Ga0307518_10001933_pt1 | contig 15288 bp, 9 predicted proteins | sample 25_EM_MG_FD_203889 | JGI IMG/M metagenome (GOLD analysis project Ga0307518, IMG submission 203889) | Populus trichocarpa ectomycorrhiza microbial communities from riparian zone in the Pacific Northwest, United States - 25_EM | ecosystem: Host-associated > Plants > Roots > Unclassified | place...
CAAACTAGCGATAAGAGTCATAAAAATAGGATAATCCTGCATGAAGCAAGATAAGATAAATTATAAAGCTTAATTCTCCATAAACTCATTGCTCAATGATGAATTTGAAAAAAAAATCAATAAAAAAAACATAATAAAATGATTAAAGTCTACCCAGGTTAACTGTAAAACCCGTGAACCAAGTCATGAAATTGGAATAACCTCATAATAAGCAAAATAAAACAAATCATGAAGTTAAATTTCTAATCAACCTAGTGTTGAAGGATGAAATTGAAAACAATGCTAATTAAAAAAAACTAAAATCAACCGGGTTAACCTACCAAACTCGCAACACAAATCATGAGACGGAGATAACCACATAAAAAACAAATCATAATAAATCATGAAGCTTGATTTCCAATAGATCACATGTTGGAGGATAAAAATAGATTAAAAAAACATAGATTTAGAAAGAAAAAAACAAAGGCAAAATAAACTATTACAATGAATTGTATTTTGTGAGGTGGTGCACAATAAAAGCACTACTCCTTTTAGTTTTTTGTTAACTAGATAGGTGGATCTCGCTGCGTCGCGGGCCGATTAAATTTTTTCCTAATATGAACAAAAAATTAAGTTGATACTAATGTTTTTTAAGAAGTAAGAAAAATATAAGATCTTGATCATTGACTTAATAGAGTTTAATAAGCCTGATTAATTTAATAATATGATTTTTAAAAAGACATCATAAATAATGCGAACAAAAAAGGTAATAATTAATCATTCTTGAGAGGAGAAAAAAGAAAATCCCATCGAAGACTTACCATTGCTCTACCGTAGACAATGCTCAACCATCAGAAATAGCTTATTGAGAAGATTCAAAGGCCATTGAAAAGGTCTCCATATTGATACTAAGCGAGGTTGTACGTACCATTAGAGTAACGAATCAGAAAGCAAACTAATCAAAATATCATGAGATAAGCATCTCATTCTTATATTTAATAAATTAATCTAATTTAATTTAAAAACAAAATTTTTAAAAAGAAGATAAATTGAACATGTAATGATAAATAAAAAGACTCGAGATAACTCATGTCATTATCAAAATTAATGAAAAATCATATAGAAAAAAAATAAAATACAATCTTAAATTATAATATGGAGTGATGAAACTAAAAAAAAATGATCTTGAAAAAATAAAGAAAAAAACCAAGCAAACCCGGATGAATTTTCTAAAATTAGAATAATCTTCCAAACTCGCAACTTATGAAATCCTTATTTTGAGTTTAATCAAAAAGCTCAACTTTCAATAAATTAAATGTTGTAGCATGAAATAAAAAAAAGATTAATCTAAGAAAATTGCCAAGGAAATAAAAACTAGCAATCAACTAATGAGTATCAAATTGGTAGAAAAAACCCTAAAATTGATGAAATGGTAAAAAGAATAAACCAGGATGAATTTTCTAAAATTAAAATAATCTTCCAAACTCGCAACTTATGAAATTCTTATTTCGAGCTTAATCAAAAAGCTCAACTTCCAACAAATTAAATGTTGTAGTATGAAATAAAAAAAGGATTAATCTAAGAAAATTGCCAAGGAAATAAAAATTAGCAATCAACTAATGAGTATCAAATTGGTAGAAAAAGCCCTAAAAATGATGAAATAGTAAAAATAATAAACATTTATAAATCATATTAAATAAAATAAATATTAATTAAAAGAATGAGGACTAAATCTGAAAATAAAAAATTAAAAGGGATGAACTTGAAAAAAAAAATCAGTTTCATAAATCATCTTAAATAAAACAAACAATAATAAATAACATGAACTAAATGTGAAGAAATAACAAAATGATTTGCAACTTTTATTTTTTTGCAAGGTTAGTACTAAGAACGAAGAGGAGAAGGGGAAAGAAGAAGAAAATATAAAAGGTCCCACACATTAAATTGAGTGTTCGTTTGGAACATAAGTAACACCTAAACAGAGAGGGAGCCTAAATGAACACATGTGACACCCATCACAATACCAAACACATACTAAATATGTGACTGGTAATGCGGTGTAGATTATTTTTTAATTGAAAATATATTAAAATAAATAAATAATATTTATTTTATTTTTAATACCATTACATAAAAATTATAAAAAAAACATAAAAAATTTAATATTTTATTAGGTTAAATTTTTTTGGAAAGTAAGTTAGAATCACAAGAACAAAAACAAGGGATAAACAGCTTAAATTCTTAAATAAATCTGCAGGGCCATAAACGTATCTTCTTTCACGAGCCCAAACGGTGTGAGCAAAAGCAATATCAACAGCCCATAAAGTCAAACCCATTGCTGGCCCCTTCTCAGCAGACAGCAAAAGAAAAGCCTTTTAAAATATCTTCTGGTTCCCGCTCTGTCCTTCACATTCCCATTCTCGCTCTCACACTCAGCTAAGCTTCACTCCACCTGACTCATCAATCGATTGCAAATTCATGGAAGAAACAGCTGCAGTACTCACAGTCAAAGAGCTAGTTCTCCGTGCTCAGCCACTCACCGCTACATCTTCCCTCAAATCCAAACTCAACTCAACAAACCAAAAACCCCAATCTCAATCACCACCACCTTCCACAAACCCTAACCCTAAAATTCTTACTCCCTTGAACCACTCAGTGATCTTACTCGGAACCTTAACTCTCCCAACCGAAACCCTAAAATGTCCAATCAGGAATTGCTTTCGATTCTCCGATGATTCATCCACAATCTGCTGTGATATTCTCGATTTCCGTGTCAATATAATCGGGAAGAAGATTCGAGTTCTCGCTTGGAATTTCATTCCTTTGAGACAATTCTGTGGCGGCGGCTTCTTAGAGATTATCAAATGGAGTTTTGTAGATTCAACCAGTAGTGTAATATCTCGCAGTTCGAGTTCCTTAGATTTATTTCCATTAGTTTCAGGCTCGCCTTCTAATGAAGAAGATCAATCCAAGGCACGTTATAGCGTTAACGGTCCAATTGAATCGATAAGTCCTGTTTTTATTGTTCCTTGTTCAATTGGTGATGGTAAATCACAAAATCTTCGAGGGTTTGTTGCGCGAATTATGGTTTGTCAGTGTAAAACATGTAATTCTCCAGAATCAATTAAGTTTTCGCATAGCGTAGATCAAGGAAACGATTCTCATTCTTTTACAAAACCTTCCTTTGTGTATTTTTGTGGTGCTTCGTGGTGTTGGCATCCTGTGATTACGAAGCTTGTAGGGATTGTGATTATGCTATCTGGGCTGAAAAAGAAGTTAGTTTTTATAGGAAAAGAGGAGTCTCAATTGATGTTTGTGACTACTGAATATTCTGTTTTGCAATTGCCAAAAGTGTTGAAGAAATGGCCACCGCTCTCGAGAAATGTTATCCGAGGGAATGGGGAATGTGGTGTTTATACCGGAGTTGTTAGAGGTGTGTATATGCAAGGGATGGTTGTTGAATTGGACAAGGAAGTGTGGCTTTTATTAACGGATCAGCTAGTTACGGCACCACATAGTCTTAGAGAGGGTGCGATTGTAAGTGAACTAAACTTTCTACCTTTTTTTATATCTAAAATAATTCAACTAGTACAATTAAAGTTTGATCACTTTAACTTATGAGAGTGGCAACCCGATTTTTTTCTCACCATTAGTTTTTGTTTTAGATAACAGCGAGGAATGTCCATTTTGTGAATCCAAAATTTTCTTGGACAAAAATGCTCGTACTTGGGGCTTGCTTCAAAACTAGCATTACTGTGGAATCGTTCTCCCCAATGGAAACTGGGTATGGGCTACTAAATTATGTCTCTTGAACTTCTCTTAACGATTATTGTGGGCTTATGCTTACTTCTCATGGAAATTGAGCGGTACCATTTCTGATAATGGACCCAAACTGATTCTGTATTAATTTTGGCATGTGCCCTGATATTTTGAAATTTTGTCTCGCTGAGTGGTAGGAAAACATGTAGTAACTTCTTTAGAACATTGTAACCAGGCCCACATGTATGTTACCGATTCAATTGTATGCTGCAGATGCCATATGGTGGCCCAGTCACAGAGTCAGCTGGGGAAGTTCATTGAGTCCTTGACATTTTCTGCCAGACTATGGTATGGAATCTGAGCATGGTCCTGGGAAATTCAATATTTTACAAGATGATTGGAATGCATTAAATTTTTAATTGATTTACTTTACATATGATGGCTGAGTTTCAGGACACTGCTTGTTATTTCATGCTTTCGGAAGAAGTTTGCTGGGATTTTATCTGAAAAGGAGATTCTGGGATCAAAACATGTAATTTACTCTCTCTAGGTTTTGCTTCTGTCAAAGAACTGGTTGGAGTTTCCTGTGCCTGTGGATTCCTTTTCACATCCATGCTTATAAGCCTTGATATCATATGCTAACTTGACGTGGATGGGTGCAAGGTGTTATCAGAAGGAAGGGCTAGCTCAGATGTTTGCTAGATCACATTTACCTGAATCAATTTTTCGAGCTCGGGTAAATTGGTAAATCCACAGTTAGATGAAACTGATACCGGTCTTTTTTGTTATACATACATGCATGCATAGTTGCATGCATACATACATATGTGTGTGTGTTACCTTGTAATGAGTGTTTTTTTCCTTTTAATTTGGCAGCTTGGAGTACTGACAGAATTATGCAGGCATGAATCATGTGGCTGTGGTAGTGAGCCATATCATGGTAACCTGAAATTGGTAAGCTTTTAGTTTTGAGCCCCATTCAAAACATCTTTGCAACAGCTTGCATCAGTTCATCCGAGGGCTGATTTGATCTGACTGTATGGAGTGGTGATATTATTTTTTAGCCAATATGGTCATATGAAAGCAAAAGGTTCATTTTCCTTCTACTTTTTTCAGGTGGCACCTATCTCTATTTTGCTCAGTCATTGTGATAACATGTGGATGAGGACAGTATCAAAGGACTGTCATACTTCACAGGAAAAATCTCGCTTTAACTTACTGTCACATGAAAGGACATCTTATTGTTTGCCATTGAGGAGGAATTTTTCGAGCGAAGATATAGGCATTCTTTTGCTTGGAAGTCTGAAGGTTAGAGATGTAACTTCAATGTAGAGCATGTAGTAGACTTTATTAGTGCAACTGTTTGTGCTATTCTGGTCAAATATTCAGCTTTGACATGCAGAAGCAAGCATGGACGGCATTTTTTCCCCACTGAATTAACATATTAATGGATAAACATGTAACTGAGGCACGAGTGGACATCTGTAGCGTAATTGTTCAGGTTATTGATGAAGAAGAGGATGCATGGGTGATTGGTAAGAAATAGGAGAAGAATGTACTTAAGATTAGGCAATATTATGTTTATTTTATTATTTCAATATTCTAAAAAGGGTACTTATAATAATTGTGAGGGTAGAACCAGCAAATCATGATAAATTGTAGCATGGGTGCTGGATATTTTTGCAATTCTAAACCTAGGTTCAAAAGGCTTGTTTAGAGAAAACAAAGGGTTAAACTTAACTTTGATGATGGATTTGCAAAAGTGGTCTTTGATATAGATTGACTAGTAAAACACTGCTGTCCACAACTGCCAATTAGATTTATACAGAAAATAAGTTATCTTAATAAGTGGATGAGTGCACAAAATGAGCTTCTTGTATTTGTTTTTTAGTTTTTGTTTTTAAATTATATATGCAGTATGAGTGTGTATGTGTGCTTGTTTATAGGTGCATCATTGTTTGTTTAGATGCTGTCCCTTGCACTTTTTGGGCTCTTCTCCATCTTTTCTAATTTTGTCAAGATGATATGGATGAAGTTATAAGCTCCTTTTGATTTTATAAATATTTTTACTGATCCTCCAGATCTCTCCATCTTCTGGAAGGTTGCAGTTAGTTGATGCGACTGGAAGCATCGATGTTCTGGTACCCGACCTTCCATCCACTTGGAAGACCAACAACATCTATGAGGTGTAGCTAATGATGATTCCAAAACCTTTTCCCATCATCTTGTCCGCTTAATGTATTTGAAGTTTATAGATTATATGCACTCATCTTTCAAATAGATTTTTCAAGTATCTTTAGTCACTTTGTTTTGGCTTCATTTTACAGGTTGTTGACTATAGTCTCATTATGGAAGGCATGCCTAAAGTTGTGGATCATTTGGGGTTGCTCAACAATGAGTCTCTCTCATGCAGCCATATCTTTCATTATGTGCCACGGGCAACAGAGATGAACTTGGCAATCTATTCCTATTTTCACTTAAGCCGTGCAACCTGCAAAAATCTTTGCTTTTATCCTTCTGTGCCCTTTAATGAAGATCTTCAGGAACTTCAAAGTGGAAGATTTCACTTGATTTGGATCTCACACAAATATCCTTTGCTACATCAGGTACGCTTGCATATGCCAAATAGAGTTTTATCAAGGCTTATAAAACGTGCTCCAAGTAATTTTCCCTTCAGCCACTGCATGAGTCCAAGAAGTTAAGTAAAAAAGAAAAAAGAGTTTCTGTTTGCATGTTTAATAACTATATTGCTTTGTTCAGTTACAGAATTCTGATCTTTCTACATTCATGTCCACAGTTACAAGGTGATCCAGTGATACCAAACAGGGCCAATGTGTTTGTTGAGGCCGTTGCCCTGCCTTGGGACCTGTCTATTGCAGGCATGGATCCAATTGCACATTCTGGTGAGATTTCAAGGATTTGGCTGAACAAACCCTTGAGACATTACATTGGCGAAAACAACGAAGAATATTTACCCAATAAGAAGTGTAAGATGGATTGCATGCCCAGCCAGGATTTTGTTTCAGTTTTGGTTGATGATCAGAGCTATGTTGGCAGTGAGCTGAGCGCTTGCTCTGGTTCTCTTAGGGAATCAACTAAGTGGAAATGTGGAGAACTGAGCTGTCCTGAAATTCCATGTTTGGCCATTGCTAGAAATGCCAACAGTCACAACTTGGTTAGTTCAGGGAAGTTGTGCTGCACAAATTGCAAGGTAAAGATTGGTGCTGATTATAAACCAAGTGGCAGGAAGATATTGCTGGAGTTCAGTTCTGACAGTTTATTCAGGTATCAGGTGTGTCAGATCCCCTCAGTTTTCTTCATTTCCCTCAATTCTCAGAGTTTTGGTATTCATCCAGTGCAGGGATGATAAAATAGTTTTGCTATTTTACTTACCATGTAGGACAACTTACATTGACTTTCATCTAAATTGCAGATGCTTCAGATTGGGGGTTACTATGTAATAAAGCACCGTAAAGAAGAATCTTTTTGCTGTCTTAAGGACTACAACAATACTGGTGGTGGTAAAATTTGTGTCTCTTCCAGAATATGTCTGTGGAGCCTTTCATTCTCATCTGATGATGTTACAAATGATAAATCATTAGATGATGCTCTTCCTGGTGATTCTTCTCTAAGCAATGAAGAGGTTCTGATGAAAAATCAAGTTGAGCTACTTCTCAGGAGGTCTACTGGAAACTCTCCAGAATGCTCAGATGTCCAGCTTCATCTCTCTGCTGATGTAATGCATCTTTTGGTACTGAAGCTTAACAAAATGAAAGAAGGCTTCATGCCAGTTGTGATGCCAGAAGAGGCTTTCAATGGATCTCCTCACTTTATGACCAAAATGTCTGCATCTAGTACGCCCTTCGCATCTTCCAATTCCTGTTGTGTTTTTCCTGAAGGAAATTTAATATCTGTGCTTGGCAATGTTGTCGCCTTTCATTTTTTAAACTCCAATTTGGCCAATGCTCATTCAAGCTGTGAAACCGTGAGTGACATTCCTCATATGGGATGCTTTCAGGGGATTCCAAGCAGTTGTTGTGTTCATGTTTTAGTAGACAAGCAAATGGTAATTTCCTTTCAGACTGTCTCCGTAACCTGGAAGTTGTGTATTCTGATTTAATTCTCCACTTTTATTTTTTATTTATATATAACTGCTTCATCTTGCAGTATTATTTTTTCTTTCTATTAGAGATTTTTTTATTAATGATGGATTCATTTAATAGGTGAGAATTTTTGGTTCTTTGAGCAAACATGCATATGCTGTTGGATTTGGAGCTGGTGTAAATGCCACATTTCATCGAGTTCTTAAATTGAGGTATGGAATCCAAAAAAGTCATGAGCTGTAATGCTTGAATTATATTGGTCTATATTATAGTACTTCACACGGATGTTATTGCAATACTATTGTAACATTTCTTTTTTAATTTTTGGAATATGGATCTCATCAGCTCTCAACTTTGAACTAGTGCTTCTTGAACTTTGTATATCAGAGGATGTTATAATAGCTTTACAAAAAAAAAAAAAAAAAGACCTTCCAGGTATCGGAAGAGGTTGTTATACAATTTTGCTTTAGAGGTAGTTGTAAAAAGGTATTTTCTTCAAAGTCCTTTTGAGTATCTATTTTCATTCCATATCCTTCTGTGTCAAAAACCGACAAGATTAAGATTTTAAGTGCTGTGATAAGAAAATAAGTGCAGATAAGCACTGGATATTGCATCTAAAGTTGATGGCAGGGGAAAGTTTCACTGCATTGTGTAAAACTGTAAAAGAGTAGCATCTGCAGTTACTGGTTTGAAAAGAGAGGTATGATTGCAAACTGGGCCCTAGTTTGGGGGCTGGGAATAATTGCTTTGCTCAGTGTCCAAAATGACATTATTGGCTCATTTTTTACAGTATAGTGTGGTATGGAGCAATATAGGGTTCCTGAGATATCTATTTTTACAATCTACAGTCAGGGAGTTTTGTTGAAAGCTGTATTTATTAGAGTTCTTGGCTATGTGTATATTGTTATTAGTTTCAGATCTTGCATGAGTAATAATGGTAATGCATACACCAATTTGTGTTCATACTCACTTTGTTAGGTTTAAAATTGTGCTATTGTGATACTTGACATGTATGATCTGTTGTTTGCATAGTGGCTGATCTATCCTTCAGTGTCCTTTGCTCTTCCCTTTAATCATGTTATTTATGAACCGTGTCTCCCCTTCATGTTAAGCCTCTTTGTGAAACCTGCTCCTAAACCAATCCTTTATGGTTTAGTAAGAAGTTAGCATATTATCAATTGTTGTTTCTTGGTTTTTCAGGGGAACAAATAGATTGATGCTGACTCCTGCTTCATTTATAGTGATCAATTCCATAAGGGTTGCAAATGAAGCGTCCCAGGAAAATTCTTCTGATTTGTGGTTATACAGATCATCAGCTGCCTCTTCGGACAAAGTTTCGTTTGTTATGATTTCAGAATTGAATCAACGCGCAGAGAGCAAGCCTGTGAAGTTCTATTGCAGGGTAATTTTTGTTAGATTCATGAATTTATCTGTTCTTCTCTCAATTGCATCCTTCCTTTGTAATTTGTTATTGCCAGATAGGAAGAAGTGAACATTAATTGTGTGAAATACTTGTAACCATGATTTATTTGCTCATGTTTATGATAGGTTGTTGCTGTTCATGTCCTGGTTCTGGAGAACAGAAAATATTTGGCATCAAAAGTTCACTCCATGCAACATTTTCTTGACATTCCACTTGCTTCTTTTGTGCTGGGTAAGTTATTTCTCATCTTTATAAAGCATTTATATCATGACTATATGGTATTAATCACTTTTCTCTCTCACTATCTGCACGGACAACTTGTGCCATCTCTCTACCTTGAAAAGTCAAAACATTGTATTTGTGTTTGCAGTGTTGTAAACAGCTTTAATCAAACCTCAATTGGGAGTTCTTTATTGTGATACAAGAAAATAGAGCACATACTAAATGGATCCACAATGTGCCTTGTTATGCAGCACCTTTTGCATTACTGAATTAAAGCTATTGTTAATTGTAAAACTATGTGATGGCTAAATGGTTTATTAAATTATATGTAGTCGGGCTTTAATTTATCATGAATTAGACAGGCCCCTGCGTGTATATTGAGGCACTTGTGAAAGATGCACAATGGAATACAAAAGGATATCATTTACAAGCTGTCTTTCGTCTTTTCATTGGACATTTTTCTTTCTAATTCCTATGCAATCATATTATCCTCTCTTTGCATGTATAGATGATGGATCATCATCATGTTATTGCTGGGCTAATGCTGAAAGAGCAGCAACTTTGTTAAGGCTGCATGAAGAACTTCCGATGAGAGCTTTTGAAAGCAGTGGCTGCACATTAAAGTGGGTAGGGATTACCAAGAGTTCCTGGAAAACCACTATGTATCATCTTGAAAAGATGTTAAAGAAGCATCACAGGATTGTCGTGAAAAACCATGGGTCAATGGTAGATTCTTCATATCAAGATCTTAATGTTTCTGTCAGTTCAGATGGTGACCTCAGCAGCTCAGATGACAACCTTCTGAAATTCATAATCTTCCATGCTTGCTTTGGAACATTTTGGGTAAGTTTATAGTCTATCTGAAATGAATTCATGGAGAAATTAAACCACCAAAGTACAAGAAATAATTTGTATCTCGAGTTCAGGACAGTGAATCATCCAGAACTAAATAATTTTGGTTGAGTTCTTTGTCAATCTAATCGCTGTCCAGTAACCTGAAATATTGAGTTCTCCAATATTTCCATGAGATACGGCAAAAGTAACCTGAAATATGGAGTTTTCCAATAGTTTCATAGGATATAGAAAAAAAAGGCTTAACATTGTCATATGAGCAAGATTCTAAAATTTTTTGGTTTGAGCTCCCCTAACACTATCACATCTTTTTGCTATTGACAGACTGTTACAGCCAGTGCGATGGAGATGAATGCTGTTAATCAGTTGGAAAAGGAGCACCTTATGCAAATGGAGATGGCCCCGCATCCCATGCAGAATGTATGGGCTAAGGAAGTTTGTTACACGGATACTCGTACCGAGGCCTGGAACATGGTTCAAGAACAGCTAAGAAGGTAAACGTTTGTTTCTTGTACCACTAATTTTTCCTGGATGTGAAGCGACTTCCTTGCTAGTTCTGCTCCTTAGTTGTGTTGTAGGGGCCAGGCAGCATAATCCTGCGAGTCCGGGGACCTTTTTGCCATGTGTTTGTGTACCTGTTGTCTTACCTACAGTGGCATTCTGGGATTGACTGCTATTATTGTAGTTATATGATTTATTGACCCAAGCATATCATTCTGTACCCAAGCATAGAATCTCCTCTTCCACATTCAAAACACGAGGTTAGGGTTTAAGATTGTGTACACAAATTCCAGATACAACATAATGATCGACCTAGGAGTTCGTATATACGAAAGACATTTTAAGAAACCTTATATAAGCCTTCTGAGCATATACATGCCGTATTGAATCATGTACTCTTTTCAAAGCATGTGTCTTTTCTTGGTGTGCCTGATGATGGGCTCATGAACTCCAACAATATTTTTAAGTTAGCCCATGCTTGCTTTTTTGGCATCTCAAGCTACTTGTATCTTGTCACAGAAGTTGTGAAATGCAAAAATTGTAATGATAAGTAGATTCAACCTGGGTAATCATCTTTTAGTATATTTTAACTAGTCCTTTGTCTATATGATTCTTTGTACCTGTGATCACTGTTAATAAACCCGACTCATATCTCATATTGAATCGGATTGACGGATTAAATCTGGTCAACTTGACAGGTCAATCAAGTAAAAAACATAGTTTTGATTTTTTTTCAAAATGACATCGTTACTTTTTTTAAAATCTTGAAAAAACATTTTTTTTTGCGAGCTTTATAACTATGGACTTTCAATCTGACCAAGGAATGGATCCTCATAACACAAGGTGAAATTTACTGTGCTGGTACCCCTATGCGATGTAATTTCTAATATGATTTTCTGTGGATAACTTCAGCCAGTGGTGTCTGTTTTGGACACCCCGTGTAAAAACTGGTGAAATATACATGCACAACTCACCTACACGCAAAGATTGCAGGTTTCAATGTGGTGGATGAACTAGTCAGTTTTGAGTCAAATTGTGTCTTGTCGATGTGACAAACGGGTACTCAGAGAGAATGTGGTGGATGGGTTGTTAAGGTTGTGTTTGGCATCATGGCCTTCGATCAAAATGCAGATAGGGTTATCGATCTAGCATATGGAGGGTTCCCAGACATATCCTAGAATGGCCAGTCTCGTACACATGCTGAAAGGGAAAGCGTTCTGTTAATAATTTAACTTGCAATCGCACTGGTGGTGGCGAACGAGGTGCAATCAGATCCATTTTGTTCCTCACTGTTCTTCACAGGAGCAATTACCGAGCATAGTTATAACACTCAGGTTGGAATAAGATCTAAATTACTTTTGGATGAGTATATATCAATTCGAAGTATTGAAATCAAATTGGATCTAGATTTGGTATATCAAATTAAGAATTAATTTATAAGGTCCATCAAATTTGATCTGTTTAATTTGATCATACATCACTGGTTTGAATGGCCAGGCCACGTTGGGTTTTATAATAATCTTAGCAAGATACAAGTTTCTAGGGTTGTATTGCCCAGCTCTATTCTCCAATGGGGTCGGCTCCCTCCTAAGGCCATTCTATTAGCGCGCGTAAATGGCATTCGAGAAAAGGTAACTTAATATTAAGAATTATTATTATTTTGATACCTTATTCATGTTTTCACTTTTGCACGAGGAAGAATTTCTAATAAGATCGGGTTTCTTCGTAAATGGATTCTAGATTGGTCGTTTGTGACATACACACGCTCACACGCACTGAAACGTCTCGGACATTTATTGGAGTAAATTTTCTCCTCCTCAATTTTTTTTATTGTGTTCTTCTATGTCTAAATTGAGGTATCATTTGTTAAGTTTAGGACAAATTAAAACATACGTGACCACAGTGTAAACTATTGAGAAATTCCATCACCAATTTTGATTCAAAAATTCATTTGTATCCTTCTACTTTTTCTCTTCAATCTTCACAGTCCCTATAATTTTCAAAAACTCAATTTTGATCCAAAAAATTATTTTCCTTATTTTTTAGTCCTTGAGTTTGAAAGAGGAGATAGAAAGTCGCTAGATGTCGGAGAAAAGAGATAAAGTCATTGGTTTCCATCGATTTAGGGCATAAAAAAGATCTATTTTGGTGTTAACGAGTTTCATTCGACAATAAAAGTTTGATGGTGGTTCTTAAACCTCAATATTGCCTCAAAAAAGATATTGAAGCCGAGAAAAAAAATTCTTACCCGGATTGATTTTGTATTCTTGGATCATTTTTTGAGTTTTTTAGCCTGATAAATTAGTTTTTTTATATATATTATAAGGGTGTTATTTATTTTTTTGGGGAAAAAAATGGCTTGAAAAATAGGGTTCGGGTAGGAAAACCAATTATTTTGTTAAAAAAAAGGGGTTGACAACAGACATGGTTCAGACTTGAGAAGGTTCATTTGCTTCTAGCGGTGCTGACAGATAAAACCATTTGGTTGTGGATCCAGTGCTAGATGACTTATCGATTTTATACATGTAGGACTAACATCGTTTGAAGAGGTTAATTCACTATACTTGAGTTGAATAAAAAAACTAAATTTTAAACCTTTGCATATCTTAGAGGTTATCTGGATTATTTTGATATTAATTATGAGTTGTATATTATAAGTCGTAGGGTATGTGAGAAAGGAATTGACTAGTGATTTCAAACCTCTGCACATCTTAGAGGTTATCTAGAATGCTTATCTTCAGCACGTGATGTCAAAGCATTTCTTGAGGTTGTCGCAGTCCACTTCAAAGAATTGGACCAAGGAGATTCATGGTTCCATAACCAGTGGATCTATTCCATTTGTTTCACTTGCAAAACGGATAGTAAAATTTTGTTTTATATGATAATTTTTTTTAAATTGTTATATTATATGAAAATGTTTAACTAACAGTAGCTTCTTTTTGTAAGCTATTGTGTAGCAGCTCGTGGAGAGCCAAACCCAGAAGTTCACGTTGGATTCAAACATTTTTCTATATTATTATTCTTTTTTATATTTACTGATTTTTTTTCTTCAGGAAACATATAATTCCTAATTGCATAAGAGATACAGAGATGATTTTTCGACCTATTCAGAACTTAATCTGGATTTGTGGTTGGAAGTTGAATTTACAGGTGGATCTAATAGAAATCAGGTTTATAATTTCTCAAAAACCACGATCGAGGATGTGCGAGCAGGTCATAGTGTCTTGATTGTTGGGGCCTCATGGTCCAACAATCACTGACCATCCAAGCAATCATACAAGAATATGTTCAAGCTGAGACGACCCAACTTGGTGCTAAGATGACCCAACTAATGGAAAAATTGAATGTTATCAAGTAGATGTTGGCATCTCTCATTGGTACTTGTGCTTCATCTCATTGCCCTCCTAGTTACGATGAAGATTCATCTCTTTCTTCTCTTTCAATTTTTGTTACCTAGATAGATAAATTGTATTTAATAATATTTTTTAAATTAATAATATAAATTTGTTATTTTATAATGGATTCATCGAGAGAATTATTGCCGGTAAATTGTTTTGCTTGACGTGATAATTTTATTCGTAAATCCATTAAATCACCTGGGATATATTTTCTAACAATTTTTTTTGTCTGCTATATCATCTTTAACTGTATTTCTAACAAAATCAGGCTTTAAAAACTGAAGAAATATTTTGTCGGTGTTTTGGTATTTTCTGGTAGTCCTGAAACATTCTTTTGACCCCAGTACGTACATATTCAATGTATAGTTACAAGTTAATAATTCACACTCCAAAAAGGAGGGCCAGGACTGGGCTCCAGGAGAAAGACAAATCGAGTGGTCTTAGGAAGGGGATGTGTGTGACCAAGGACCATGCATCGATTATGGAGTGTCGTTTAGTATTTTGCACATTTAGAACATGCATGCCTTTGCAGCCCTGATCAAATATAAAAATCCAAAAGTGTCGCTGCTATAAAGTGGGACAGCAACCCTGTGAATATTTCACACTTGGATGAAAGCAATGCTCCCGTTTTCGTCATGCCATGTCTAAGCAGCAGCACTGTTACTAATATTCTCTTCGATCTTGAGCCTTGAGAGTAATTTTCTTTCAATTTGGAGCACTAATTATATTTCTTAATCAGATAAAAGAATATATAAACGAGCATGCCACAATCGATAAATTTGATACTTGGTTTAGCAGAGCTTCTTGATCGATGTCTTGCGATATATAGTAAACAAGATGGTGGCGACCATTAATGATGATCTGGCCAGCTGTTTGTCAAGGTTCATGATCAACAGATTCAACACTACTAACTCGGCATATATTAGCCAAATCTACCTTAATTATCAAGTTTTTCAGGAAGAATTAATTCTCCTTCAGTGATAATCAAGGGTGATGAAATGATCTTCCACTGAGCAAATAGTATAATTTTAATGTATTTGTTCTCCAATTT
>Ga0307518_10001934_pt1 | contig 15285 bp, 7 predicted proteins | sample 25_EM_MG_FD_203889 | JGI IMG/M metagenome (GOLD analysis project Ga0307518, IMG submission 203889) | Populus trichocarpa ectomycorrhiza microbial communities from riparian zone in the Pacific Northwest, United States - 25_EM | ecosystem: Host-associated > Plants > Roots > Unclassified | place...
CAAACACCTTATTTTACTTATTATATATATATATATATTTTATGATATCCAATTTTTATTATAAAATATTTATTTTTATATTAAAATATTTATTTAATAAATATATTGACATAATAGAAAAATAATTTGATTTTTATTGAAATACTTCTACTAATCTTTCTAACATTGACATTATCAGCTAAAAAACCTTACATATTTGATTTTTAATAATGTGTCATTATCAATTTAAAAAACAAAACCTAATATGTGGCAGCACCAAAATCAAGAAAAACAATTCATATATGCAGTATAAAAAAAATGATAAATCTCTTAAACTTATATAAAAAAAACTCTTCTATAGATTAATATTCTTAGAGCCGTGAAGGTTTTTGAATAATCAACACATTATTCAATCAATAAATTATTAATTTATACATTAATTAATAAAAGATAATTTATTAAGGTATTGCTTATTTTGTTTTTCAAAATGTTGAACTCAATGCTTGTATTGTGTGCTGTAATTTTATGAATATTATCTAATTACCAGATTATAAATTATTATTATTTTATTTAGAGAAAATCACACTAAATATTTTATAATTTAGTTATTTTTTCATTTTATCTCTATTATTTAAAAAAATTATAGAAAACATCTTCTTGAACTTTATAAGTTCATAACATTTTATATAATATTAAAAAAAATCAACAAAAAATATTAGATTATTTACTAGTTTGCCATTATATTTAATTTAATAGCTAAAAAACATCATTGCAAATAACAAAATTATCATTCTAAACAATTATCCCTCCCTTTGCCACTGGAAAAAAAAAATCCAATTCTTTCTCCTCAATGGTGTTTCGCTCCATATCTGTAACCTACTCAAACACAAACAATATTGTTATGGCTTTAAGAACATTTGGTGCATTCAAGAAGAAGGATAATTGCAGGGTGGGTCCATTGTTGCTTGTGGTGGAAAATGAGGTCACTGCTGAGGTGGAACAAACTGGGGTACTATGCAGGGAGGTTGATGGTTTCAGTGGATTTTGATTTGCTATGCCAACGGGATTTGAATTAATTTGGGGTTTAGGGATTGTGTTTTCAGAGGGGGAAGAAGAAATAAATTAGATTTTGGTTGATTTTTTTTTGTGAATAGTAAATTTTTGTTGTTTATGTTATATTATATATTCTTTTCATCTAAATTTAAAAATTAAATTGACTCGGGATCGAGATGTAAACTGTAATTTTTAAAATAATAAAGATAAAGTGAAAACGTAACTAAATTATAGAATATTTAGGATAATTTTTTTTTGTGTATTTGTTTAACCAAAACATTTTAATTAATGTAATTAGTCTTATTAAATAGAAATAATAGATTTATCCATTTTTGTAACAAACTAAAATTATACTTCATAAATATTAAGTAAGTCAAATAAAAAATCTATAAAAAATATATACTATCATAAAAGGTAAAACTAAACACAATGGTTTCTTATCATTAAAGGCATAAAGATAAAGAAATCAACAATGAGAGGTGAAATGCATTAAACATTGTGCAAGTATAATATAGAAAATCCAAACTTGCAATAAAAAACAATTGCAATAATGGGTGTTAGAAAAGTTTAAATTGCAAGTAAGCCAAGTAAAAATATCAAATATGAATATGATCAAGAGGTCATTATAGGATCTATCATCTAATATTAAAAAAGATGATGCCAAACAACATAGAACTACAAAGTTTTTGGAGCAAGAGAAGATTTTGTGTGAGTAGTTTGATCAATACAAAAAACGTGTGAATATGACCAAAAAAACTAATCACGGAGAAGGCAAATGAGTTTTTGGAAAAGATATACCTTATAGTTAAGCTAGAATTTTTCAAAATTGACTAGCATTTCAAATCAAGACATGACATCAAGATATATCATTGTTTAAAAGAAAATGGATAAGTTGATATGGAGATCGTGAAGAGAAATTTACAGTTTATAAGAGTGAAAGCATATCAATTTCTCATGAAAGATGTTTTCAATATGGATAAAGAAAAATTGTCATATAGAATACAACCTGATAATTCTCTTGCAACAAAAAAACTTGAAGGTAAGAAATAAGACAAGGAAAGACTTACAATTGTTATTTGTTGTAACGAGGATAATTCTAAGAAAATTGCTTTATGGTTAATTGGCAAGTATGTTAAACCATAGTGTTTTAAGAATATGGACTTCAGAAATTACAAATTATTTTTAATATTGTAAAATTAGGTCTATGGATAATGTGACTTCAAATAATTTGGATCGATACTCAAATGATATAAACATGCAACGATTACATGTTCTAATTACAAAGTTGAAGTATCATAATACAATGAATGTTTAGTACCATTTGAACAAATAAGAAAAAAAACTAGGCAATTTCATAGTTGTTCAATGATGAGCATATTATTGAAAACATAATGGAAAGTGACCAAGAAGATGAAGTTGAAGATGATGGTACTTTACTAGAACTTGTTTTGCACAAAGATAGACTCAATGCAACAATCATTTTGCATAATATTCAATTACACACACATATATGTGTGTGTATGAGTTTTGTTGACATGTGTATTATTCAATTATTTTATAAGCATTGCTAGAAATTGAAATAAATATTTTTGCTATCTGATTTTTTTTTTATGTTGGTTGTCATCCTTTTTAATCTCTTTTTACTTTAATAAAACATATTGATTCTCACAAAAAAAATAAAAAAATATTTTTAATACTATGTTATTATAGGAAACTTTTATGTTTTTCTTTCAAAAATAAAATAAATATTATGTAATGCATGCCAACAAATGTTTTAATTAAAAAATAATTAATTTTTTTTTCAGGTTTTAAATTTAAGCTGGTTTGATTATAAAATTAAAAAAAATTATAAAATATAAATATTATATGCTAGTAATTATTATGATTTCTTTTATATAACGATTGCACCTATAAATATTTTAAACATCCTTCTCCATAGACTATATAGTTAGTTGGAAAATCAAAGGGATCATTTTAGTAGTTAAGTACTTATGTTTTTTCTTTAATTTTTTGGATTCAAATTTTAGGACTAGTATTAGGAGAATTTAATAAATAAAAAAATTAATGCACCAAGCTAATATAAGTGCTATAATTTTAAGATTGTCTAGAGAGGAGGCTTAGTCTTGTTGACATTTAAGTTGATTTGAGCTTGAGGATACTCATTGAATAAAAAATATTAAGATAAAAAAATCAAAAATAAAATTATACAAATATGATAATAAATAATTTAATGTTTTTAATTTTAATTCTGATCACAGGTATGGAAATATTTATAAACTTTTATGATACAATAGTAGATGTCATGAACTAATATTTAAGTCTTAATATTATGAAATTTCAATGTATATTTTTTCCAAGGAAATTTATCAATCCTATCTCTCTCTCTCTCTCTCTAAATATATATGTGTGTATATTAATCACAACTTTTAGTTTATTCATATTCTAATAAAAATTAATAATTGCACATGGTAACCTAAGTTATGAATTAACTTAAATACCCTTTCAAGGGTATGGATAAAACAACAAACAAATAGATGTGAGAATTAATTTTGATAGAAAGACAATTGATACATGGAGTATTAGAGAATATAGATAAATTAAATATTATGATGATTGATTATTACAATAGTACAATTGAAAAAAATATTATTAGGGATTATTGGTAGGTTTCCTTATTTTTCTATCATTATAATTATATAAAAAAAATCCTAAAAGAATTAGGTTTTTCCAACTCCTTCACTATTTATATAAATGGTGAAGGAACTGCCTCCTCCCTCCTTTTTCTTTTTAAATTTCAACTTTTATTTTTTTTATTGAATTCTTTTATGATCTAATTAAATAAGATTAATTTTGAAATTGTGGGAGAAATAACAAATTAAGATAAAAGACTAAAATGTAAAACACAAAGAAAATACATGGTCAATCATAAATTCATAAAAAATCTCATTTTGGTCTAAATTTTTATTTTATTTTTCAGTTCCTGTGTTTTAGAGAGAAGAGATAAAGTCATAAAAACTGCAAGAAGAGAGAAAATTATCATTTGTTATGATTTTGACAACTAAAATGACCAAACTTAGTGTCAAATTCAAAGAGAGGAGTTTGATGGTGATTGTTTTTTATTTTTACCTTACTAGAAAATATAAATCAATCCTAAGTGATTTATGAGACAAATTAGTTGAAAATGGTTTTTTTGATCTAGTAGTTGAAACCCATGTTTCTAGTGGGTTTTCCAATAATATGAGATAGCCAGAAACGAGCAGCAATCGACATGTTGTCTGTCATACCAAACAATGCGTTATTTGCTTTAATTTGAAAAAATAAAAATAAAAAGAGGAGGACGACATGTCATCCACCCATTTTATTATCGAAAAAATATATAAGCCTAGGCATGTGGATATGGGTTTTGCCCAAACGCTTCTAGACTTACGTAGTTGGCCAAGCACGAATACTGAACTCCTTCTCATTGTTTTTATATTATTTTTTGCAAAGTTTTTGATTAACAACCTTCCTCTTTGGTATGTATTTTCATTTTACATTAATTTTTCATTTCAATTTAAATTAATACCTCTCTTTCTCATTTATTTTTTTAAATTGTTTTTTTTTATATAATTTTTAAAAGAGATTATTGTAATTTATGTTTTCATCTTTTTATTTTATATTTGATATAAAAAAAGTTGATTTGCATTTCTCAATTAAAATATGATATGATAAAATGCATCCATAACATTGATACATTTTTATACTATATTAAAAATTAACTTAGAATCTTATTTTGCACGAGTTTTAAAGCTAGTAATTACTATTATGTCATAATATTTCTATTTTGTTTGTGTGTAAATGAGTCCTTTATTTAATAAAAATGAATATATTTATATTTCTTGAATATTTAGAGTTTTGATAATTTTTTTAACGACAATAGGAGAAACTAGCTCAATTTATCTTTATATTTTAGACTATATCTCTAATGTTTACAAACAAATATAATTATTCTCAATTTAATCTTGGATTTAGGGTCATTATCTAATCTATCATTTTGCTAGAGTTTTTCATTATACTAATAAAATATCTTAATATAATAAACTCAAATCTCACTTGATATATTAAAACTATTAATATAAATTTTTTTTAATATCTAATGACAATTTATTTTTTTCCAAATATTTTCTTATAATAAGTATTTAAGTTTTTTTATTAGTTTAAAGGAGAAAAATTGCTAAAATGATACATTAAAAAAGACCTAAAATATAAGAATAAATTGAGTAATTAGACTTCCGTGGACATAATACAAACTAGGCCTAAAATATAAAGATAATCTAAACTATATATATATATATTTTTATAATCATACCATTAGCATTACATTATTTGTTAATCATTTTTATTTATTTAAAAGAGTTATTTAAAACTAAATATCATATGGATAAAAATTAACAATATTGATATAAATAAAATTTTATGAATCCTTTTTGTTTAACAAATCTTTGTTTTTCAATATTGATATTGTTTGTCTAATGAAATAGTAAATATTTTATTGACCTTTCAATCTAAATGAGTCGAAAATGATATAAGATAAATAACTAATATCTCTTATAAATAAAAAATTAACTATGAATCCGTTTTAATAATTTGATGTTGTTGTGGAAAAAACCTTAAAATCTCAAATTAATTGGCAAGTAGAAAAATATAAAATACAAGCAAAATCAATCACATAAAAGCTCACATGAAATTTAGGGGTTATGCAACTCAAGTCTACTCCAAAAGTGAAACGATAAGAAAATTTCATTATGAGAAAATAGAAAATTACAAGGTGTCATACAAAATTACTCTTTCATTTAAATTTTCAAACTAACTCAAAACTCATTTTTTTCTCTTATCTTTAGACACCAAAGTATAGAGAATAAAATCAATCACAAATAAACCTTACCCTAAAATATGACAACTTTAGATTTTTATATGAACTAAGTACAAGCGTATTTATTTTCTCATTTGGGCCCATAATTTAAGGCAAACCCAACAAATCTCTACCTTGACTTAAATTGAGCCAACTTACAAAAATTAAACTTCTATTTGATTACCCCCATTAAACACCTCTAAAGTGGTACACAAACCAATAAAGTATAAACAATGCTTGAATTTAATTGTAGAGATAGACTTTATTAACATATCAACATAGTTCTAAACTATAACAATCTTCTTCACTGATATAACACCCTGTGATATGATATTCAAAATGAAGTGATATTTGACATCAATATGTTTGATCATTTCATGATACATTCAGTTCTTGACCAGATGAATAACACTTTGGTTATCACAATGCATAACAATCAACTTATATGATAAACTAAGATTATCAACCAAACCTTTAAACCATAAAGTTTCTTTTAATAACTTGTCAATGCCATAAACTTATTCTCTGTTATAGATAAGGCAACAATAAATTTTAAAATTGCTTTCCAACTAATAACACACTCCAAGTGAGTGACCCCCTCATATTCAAACTACTAGCAAAATATGAATCTACAAAGTTTTCAACACTACCTCTAGTGCTACTGCCCCTGTCATATAACAAACCAACATTTAATGCCTTTAAGATAAAGAAGTATCCATTTCATGACCTTCTAGTGAACTTTACCATGCTGACCACACTAACAACATGTGAAATGTTTGGACGAGTATAAACCATAACATTCATAATGCTTTCAACTACACTGGTATGGGTAACACCTGACATGTGCTCTTTATCCTCATTGGTTTCTAGTGAAAAGTTTAAAAATAACCTAAAATAGGTTGCAAGTGGAGTACATATTAGAAACGTTACTTTGACGTCTAGCTGTTCAAGCTCTAAGTCAAACAAAATAACCATAACAAGTTATGCTTGGATGGGATTATGCTTCATAACTAGAGAGAATACCTCATTGACGTCAACACCTTCTCTTTGTGTAAAACCCTTATGAACTAGGCATGCTTTAAAACATGTATCTTCAACCCTTGGGAATCTATCTATCCTCTTGTAAACCCATTTACACATAAACTTCTAGCTATATGGTGGTTTAACAAGCTTTTATGTCTAGTTCTTACAAAAAAACCCAATCTTCTCATTCATAGCAAATATCCAATAAGAAGATTTTTTTTGTAAGACATTGACTTTTTATAAGAACAAGGCTTATGATCATCAAGATTCTTTGCAAGATTCAAGGAAAAATAAACTAAATCAATATAACCATATTTAACTAGTACTTTTATCTATCTTATTTGTCTTCTTGTTGCAATACTGTAATGTTGTTCTTTAGATGTATTTTTTTCAAGTACATCCCGCACCATTTTCTTAACAAGCTCAGCTTAAGCATTATATTATATGTCTCTGAAGCTTTAATCTAAGGTCCACCTTAACATCAATACCATTCAACTTTTTCCTTGCGAAACATAGTAAACTTATCAAAAGTTCACATCCCTACTAGTAATAAACTTAAACTCCTTCACTATAGGTGTCATGTCAATGTTCCTAAAAGTAAAACATCTATAATTGGGATCCTAAATATTCAGTAGGGTTTTTACAGGTACTCTTTATACTAGAAATCTCATTAGCTATGCAATCCTCTCATATTTCTTCTCAAAGAGAACCTCATTGACATATCCCATGACGGGTAGCAGTTTATCCATGTAATTTACCATATGATTTATCTTCTTAATGCGTGGAAATCCACTAGAATTGATTCTTGAATAATTTCCCTTAGCTATTTGTGTCAGCCCAAATTCTTGCCTGAATTATTGAAAAGATGGATATTTTATGAAAATCATGATTTGAATTTAGAATCTTGTAATATATGATAAGTATGGTCAGACTTGTCTTGATGCAACTTACATGTGACACATACATCCTAAAGATATATTCTATTCATTAAGTGATGGTCTTCATAAAGATAATATGAGAATGTTACGAGGACTGGTTAAGGCACATATGCCCACCGCTACCAAGCAAGCACTCAATATAAGCTAAGTGTTTTACATATTTGAACACTGACCAATAGTCATAGGCTGATCGATAATCCCCTGCCTAACTTAGAACCTTTTGTATACTTTAAAAACTTAAGACATGTGATTTATGAGGTAATTTTATACAATACACGAGGAATATGTAAAAAAATTAAAGCATATAAGAAAAATTAAAGAAAATGCATATTAAAAATAAATACATATATCAAATAATTAAAACAAAACAATCAGAAAAAAAGCATCGTCTACGGGAAGTCCTAATAGAGTCGCTATTTTTTCACACATGCGGCGTCGCAACGATCATCCTCTTGGATCAGGATTTTCAGGGTTTAGGTGGAAAGAATAAGGAATTCTTGTCCTATATCAGTAAAAAAAGTGATGGAGTCGCCACCTAGTATTTTGATCTTTAGGAACCCTACCTAATTTCAAAGTCTATATAAGAGGACTAATTGTGTATATGGAGGATGTATTATCCTTACTACACCTTACCTAAGATAAACTACATTATTTATTTGTCTGAATCATGTTTTTATTTGTTAGCTTGTCTAAGGTTTAAGAAAAGTCCTCCTTAGTAAAAAGATCTTTATCCTATCAGGCTAAAACCTAATAATTCCAAAGCCCAAAAAATTAAAGGTGTATTCTTGTCAATTCATTTAGTTTAACACCAGGAATATGCATTATTTTGTAAAATTCATACCCTAAATATTAATTAAACAAATTGATTTTTATGGTGTTTTTGAGATTTTAGCTAAATTCTAACAGATAATCACAAACTTGTTGTGATAGCAATTAATATAATTTTTATATTTTTCAAGTATGATAAAAATGTATTTTTTGTTTATTTTTTATGAAGTATGCATGAAAATTTTAGAATTTATTTGTATGCACTCAAGTAAAAACACATATATATATATATATATATATATATTTTTTTTTTTTCATTTTTTAAATAAGGAATTTTTATATTTTCTCTTATTTTTTTCTGAAAGTTTGAAGAAAAAAACAAGTATATTTAATATTGAATCAGTATCTTACAATATAAATTTACAACCCAAATATTAAATAAATTTAAAATGGTCTATGAATTCCTTCAAATTTCTTAGAAATTATTTGGGTTATGTTTGACAAAAGCATAAAAAACGAGAAATCAAACATTGTTAGAAAAATTAGTATGACATGTTTGCCAAACACGACCTTAAAACATGTCTTAAGAACTAAAAAAACATTTTTTTCTTTTATAAAAATGAATATGCCAAACGCCACCTTATGGAGAATGGACTTAGCCCAATCACGTGGGATGAGCTTCCTAACCTAAAGGTCCAAACCCATAAACAAAGTCCATCAACAAAAACAAGAATTAGAAGATCAAACGAGATTTTTGGTTTGAATCTAACGAAGAACATGAAGATAAAACCTAAAAATATGAATTGATAAACATAGCATATTACATTGAATTGAAAGCATAGACACATGTGAAATCAACATTCAAACAAGATCTTGGGGCTGGGTTATCATGATAATCAAACAAAAGTCATGATTATTTGATTTTTTTTAAAAAAGAAGAAGAAACGAACATCAAAGCCATTAAATCAATGTTTTTATGCTAAAACCTTAGATTAAAGATTAGTAATCATGCATGTATATGTAAAAACCATCAATCAACCAAAATAACATTGAAATCAACCACCTAAAGCAAAGTTCATGGCAAGAACATCAACTCAGAAAAGCATGTCTAACCCAAAAGTGTCTAATAAGGGTAAAACCTAGAAAAGAGGCAAAAAGAGCCTAGAAAACAACATAAACTTAGCAACCAAAGCTTAAACATGTTCAAAACAACTTGCTTATATCATCAAAACAGAAAGAAACAAAAAATTAAAAGTAAATCATTAAATAAAACAAACTAAAGACAATAAGCAAAAATAACATTTTATTAGGCAAAAACATTGTTTTATTGAATAAAATCATTGTCTTGAAACTTAAACAATATGCCCACATCTTTAACAAACCCAACAGGCTAACTTAAAATAACTTAATCCACAACAATTTCAATACCTCAAACTTATTACATTAAATTAAAAAAAAAATTTGATTAACCTAACATCAAAGCCTACAAAACATCATTTTATATTAACATTTAACACTTCAATGAACGAACCGAATAATTCGAACAAGTTTCAAATAAAACATACATACACTAAATCATGTCACAACTAGTCATTTGAAAAAGATTAAATAAGGCACCAAATGCATTGAAACTAACAAATAGTTGAAAAGGGAATGCATAATGAACATCTAATATAAAAATCTAATAAGCAGAATGAAAGGGGAAGGGGTGTGCTAATTGAACTTTACCCTCTCATCAAAGTTTAAGGAATACCTTAACAATGTTATCTCATTTGCTTGGAATTTCTTGCTCTTTCCTTAAGTTTCTAGTCCTTTGGTACTTCTGCTTTCACTCTTGGACTCAAGAGCTTTGCCTTTTATCTCTTTCTTTCCACTTCTTATCAATATTTCATAACCTTTATATCAATGGATTTTTGGTAATCTAATCTTCCAAATTTTTCTCCATTTTCTTTCTGTGATTCCTCCTCCTTCTTCTCTATGATTTCCTTTTCTTTTATAGGCTCAAAAGGCAGGTAGTTGTAAAACCATTTATAGGTTTGAAAGTGGTTTTTCAAAACTAGATCATAGAAGATTCCTTTCTATTTTTTTGCTTCTTTTTGTTAGGATACAATTTTTATCTCTTATTCTTTTGTTTTACTGCTCTCTAAATGTCTGACAAAGTCTTGGAGCTTCTAGAAAAAGTTAGGAATTTTATAACTGAAACTTGGCTGAAAATGGCTGACTGAGGGTGCACTTTTCATGAATTAATTGTGGCAAATGAGAGGTTCTTGAAGCCAACTAAGCCATAGATCTTGTAGAGACGGTGTCATTCTTCAACTAGGATCAAACCATGATTAATTTGGTGGCTTGTAGCTTTGCCACCATTGATCCAAAATTAGGTGTCACACCACTAATTTTAACTAAATTAGAGAAGACTGCCTTGGGACAAAAAGTTGAGGGCTTCCACATGGCAAGTGGGGGTACAAACGCCAAACAAAGGTGGCATAAACTTGTAAAGGGGAAACTCCTCTATTGAATGGTGGTGGTTGGAGTCCATTAAGTGGTCAAAGATGCCACATTCATTCACCTAAATATAGCAACTCGATCAACCTTATCGGCCGAGAAAAATAATAAAATAAACATATACGACATGCCACTCAATCTCTTCATTAAAAACGAGTGACATGTCGTCTAATTAAACCCTAAAAATTAGGGATTTCTAATTGGGATTTCGGTAAATTTCAAATTAGTCTTTGTTATTTCAATTTAAGCTCAAATATCCTTAATTAAGACAAAACTGAGTACTTTTATGCAATTAGGTCCTTGCGGAAAATCAATTGAGATCCTCCACGTCTGGCGCCTTTGACGAAGTAGCCCTTGTTTTTCAATTTGTTCAATTTAATTCCCAATTAAGTCTTAAACTTTGGTTTTCTTCAATTTAGTCCCTTAAAAAGTTCAGTACAACCCCCAATATTGTGCGTCTTTTGCATAAAGGTCCTTGATCTTGAAATTTTTGTAATTTTCCCCTACCTTTCAAACTTCAAATTTCTTGCAATTGAACCCCTGATTTTACCAATTTGGCATTCCAAAGTTTTAATTTTATCCCTAATCTTCTAATCTTTGTGAATTGACCCGAATTAGGTCTCCAAACTTGATTTTTCTTTAATTAAGTCTTAATTGAATCCACAAAACACATTAGAAGTTTAATTAAGTCCTTAAGCTTAATTAATTATTCTAATTTTGGTCAAGTTTGGATTTCAACCTCTATTTTTTTTCTTCATCCCATCTTGTTAAAATATCCCGATCTGGCTATTATTCTGGTATTTTGGGATGTTGTAGCTTAGAGGTCTATCTTCTCGTGTCCCAAAAATATTTTTGGATTTTATATTTTTATTTTTATGGATTTTCTTGGAAATATATATATATATAAAATAAAATTTTAGGGGTTCAGGTTATGACAAATACAATATCTAGATACCTTATATCCATTATGCAAAGTCTTTCCTGTAAAGTAAAAGGAAATGAGATGAGGACCACCGAAAGTGGACCCATATTACTTATCCTCCCCCCTTTTCCTACTCCCACATTCTTTTCTCTTATAAGTCCAATGCATGAACGGTGCTCCATCACTCTCTAGGATGTGAAGGCAGTTGTTAATAATAGCTGGAATTAGTCAAACTTTGAGTGATCTCTATCCTGGTAACTAATTAGCTATCCTCATGTTGAGTTTTGATTGTTTTTATATTTTAAAAAATTAATTTTTTTATATTCTTATTATTTTAATATGTTAATGTCAAAAATAATTTTTAAAAAATAAAAAAAATATTATTTTAATATATTTTCAAACGAAAAAACACTTTAAAAAATAACAACTACCATACTCTTAAACACCCTCTTAATTGTCTTTCGTGCATTGAGGATCTTCTCCATTATTGACATCTATAGACGGTTCAGATGGAATTGAGAAACAGTGATCAGTTGAAGGTAAGTATCAAATAAATCAAATATTATTGCTGCTTGAAGAGAGTTCAGTAGTAGTTAGCTGTTGGATGACACATGAATCAAGTGGTCCCTCGATGAAGAACCCACCTTCATTTATAGGGTTGCAAGTTGCCTGCTTGAAATTTACATGATAAACATAAGTTCTCTAAAATTTTGTTTCCATGGTTAGTGATGAACAATGTGGCATTGACCCATCTGCTTTTAGTTTTCTGAATATGACATTTTGTAGGTATTAGCTGTGATTAGTTGGCTATGAATCTGTCGAGATCAGGAAGTTTCAAATTTAGAATAAAAATGCAAGTTATATATATATATATATATATATATATATATATATATATATAGTTTAAATTAAAAAAAATTAAATTAATATTTTTTAAGTAATTTTATATGGCTATTAATATGGAGTTGTAAATTATATATAAAAAAACATCCTAAAAAATATTAATTTAACATATTTTAGTAAAAAAATACTTTTATAATGTCGCACGATGCATTATCAAACAAAATAAAACATAAAAAAACAAGAATTATACATTGATTTGATGGAAAAGTGTCCTTAGTAGGTGTAGCACCACCACCGAGTCCATGCCACCTACCACTAGCGGAGCAAACCCTGAGCACCAGGCTTTGTAGCTGGAGTGGCACCGAGAGCATGATGATTTTGGAGAAGAGGTCAGCGCGAGTAATTAACAGAGGCAATGGCCCCAATCATGCCAGAAAAAGAGTGAAGAAGTTCTTCTAATATGGCGAGTAACATATCCTTCAACAGTTGAATATCTTTCAAAGTCGAAAGAATCTGGATTAGTGGTACGTACCAGCACCCATGCATATTATATATCATACAAATTACAACACAGTAAATATTAACAAGGTGAGGCACCAAGTACTTCCAAACCGATTGATCCGTGCCAAAGTCATGGCCTATAGGACGACTATCACTTGTTTTCCTGAACCCAAAACCTTCACGTTATGAGTTTCGTCCATTATCCCCATTATTTACTTCCTACGTAGGTTGGTTTTCCTTCAAGTTCTGCTTGTAGTATTATTTATCTTGCTTCGTGATAAATGTTATGGAACACCTTCCAAGAAGCACATGAAGAGGTATGTATGGTCAGAAAGGTTTATGTAACTTTGTCCAAGAATCACATGAAGAGGTGGTTCGGCATTTACAGACTATGGTCACAGTGAATTTTGCTACCTACCCAAAAAAAAACAAAACAAAATTTGACTGTTTAAATCTTGAGGGGATGTAATTCAACTAATTAGATCTTGAATTTACTTTCTAAAAATCATCAGTTTGAGTACTACAAATTTTAAAATTATTAAAAACTTATTTAATCGTTAACTTCAAAATCTCAGAATATTAATTGATTTTCATAAACTAGCTACGATAGCTATGATAATTGGTTGCCAAAAACAAAAAAAAATAAAATAAAAATTTGACCACTTGTCTGGGGAAGTGGCCCGTTGTCCAATTTTACCAGGTAAGCAAGTACTTCAAATAACGTGCTAGTCTCTCACCTTGAGCAGACGCATCATAGAGATTTCAATTAAACAAGGTTCAAATTATCATTTTTACATGAGATATATAAATTACTTGATCTCAATTTTTACTCCATTCAACAAAGTTAATTTGTAAACCAAACCTGAATCTCATTTAGTTTCAGCAAATTTATACTAAAATAAACCTCATGAAACATCTCCTGCACTAATGCTACTAGTTCAGTAATCATAAATTACATTAAATGTATTATTTCAGCGAGGGATAGACTGCTAGACACAACTATTAACGTTAATTGTTTCAGTTGGTGCGGTGTCTAGTCCGCCATTAAACCTTAGTCTACGTTGTAAGGGACATTTTGGCCAGCTAGTTTAGAATTGAATGGGGTGAGACAAACAAAAGTTTACAGAAATCTTAATTAGTTTTTAAATATTTTAGATAAGAACAAATTAAAAATTATTTTAAAATATTGTATCTGATATAAGTTGTTTTATATTTATTTTTAATTATAGAAATGTTCTTATTATACTTACAGCTAAAAATTTATCTAAACTAATATATATGTGTGTATGTGAATTTATTGTTGAAGGTAAATGACTACTAAGACTTAAAACAATGCTTTGGGTCCAAACTCGATAACAAGATTTAATCTTTCCTTTTAAAATATAAGTGTTGAATAAAAAAAAAATGGTAGATGATAAATTAAGTTTTGGCCTATTGTTTTTATTGTGTTCTACAATAGGTCAATTATAATCACACGGCACAAATAAAAAAAATACTTCAATTATAAAAAATATTAAAAAAATATTTATATAATAAAGAAGAAGAAGAAATAACATTTTTCAATTGTAGAATGGTATTAAAACACCAGAAATTGTGGTGGCATGTATACATCTTGCATGTGGTCAGAGCACGGCATACAAAAGTAATAGTGGTCGTGGCATGCACACACAGGTGGGCAAATCAAGTTATGAATGGTGTATTACACTTTTTGATGGCTAGGAGGGCACTTGACCTACTGTATTAGAAATGCCTCTTTTTTTTCTTTCTCCCTACGTCGACAATGTAGATCAACAATGCTTATGGTGGGAGATCAAGCCTTTAAACATTTTATCTTTTCTTTCTTAACCAGTTTATGATTATATTTT
>Ga0307518_10001935_pt1 | contig 15279 bp, 16 predicted proteins | sample 25_EM_MG_FD_203889 | JGI IMG/M metagenome (GOLD analysis project Ga0307518, IMG submission 203889) | Populus trichocarpa ectomycorrhiza microbial communities from riparian zone in the Pacific Northwest, United States - 25_EM | ecosystem: Host-associated > Plants > Roots > Unclassified | place...
CCAATGCCTTTGTCAAGTTCGGAAATGCAACAAAGTATGGTCCTACGACATATTATAATTAGCCATTTCATCGGTTATCATGGGCCAACTCACCCTTCCAAGCAGACCTTCCAGATCTCAAAATCAAACATGGCTGCATGTTGAGTAGGAACAAATAATTTTGTACAGAAATGTAAGTAAGCATCTACACAGCCACCGACAACCTTGACGATGTAGGTCCATGGGTGTCCCTACTGTCGATGGAATCCACCAGGACTCCATCGATAGTAGGTGCGCGTATTTTATGGCTGTTCATCCAAATCCATTGAATAGTGCATTTCCTCTTTCATCGTATCTCGGGTTCTTGGGGAGGAAAGAAGGCTATTCTTCTAGGGTTTTCAAACTCCAGCGAAGCGTGCCCTTTTTTCGATTCAGACCTTCATATACGTATGAGTCTAATTTGCTTATGGATAAGCTGACAAAGTTGCAATCTTCAGTTCCCTTCCCCGAGCAGGAATCATTTGAATGACAATTGGATCCGAGTCAGAGGTCGCATGAACTCAGATGGCCATGAAATGCCGCACTACGGTAACCGTAGTATTGTCATCCAAAGCAGACCCTCCCTTTGAAGGAACGACTATCTTCCTTCAAATTTTGAGGTTTCCTGGTACGGTAGACTAAAGATGACCAGGTTCAATTATCGCCATCGTTTCAACGTCTGGCATTTTCACACCGCCACACGATATCGGGCACTGGTGTCTCCCCTCCAGTGCCTTTCTTTATTGTGCCTATTCGTGACGGGCGTGCTTTTTCTTGCATGTCTTGACGACTTGGAACGCGGCGCTCGAAGTTGACTCCCGCTGTCCAACGGGATACTAGATACTGACAGCTCCGGTGCGTTTCATAGTACACGAGTCATGTCGTGTTGGAAGCACAAATGTTTGTCACGAACTCCAGCAATGTCAACTCAACTCTCTCTGGGAATGTGGCCGTAACACTTTTGAAGTCAGCACGCCCCCATAGCTAATGGTCATTGCACCCTGGCCATCATACAACAGTCAGTCCTCCCTCAGGATCTCGCAGACTACATCATCCATAGCACTCACTTGTAGCCTTTGGTCAACATCATTACAATTTCATATCAATATCTTGTTATGCTACAGGGTATCTACAATACGCAGTCATACCAAGCTGGAAACGTACAATAAAGCTACAGCAAGCATCTCCGTGCCCTATTCGAGTATACATAATGGACGCAGATATTATGAGTGGCGTATAGCTTGATTAGGGATTTCGGAACGGGCACGATTCTAATCAATCTATGAGATGTCGCCTGTAGAACATACAAGAACACCCACGTATTCTAACTCCGTAATTAAGGCTGTTAAGTCAACATCAATCCTATAGAGTGTTGGGCGGTTCTCTGGCAACAGTTTTGGCTGTGAGGTTCGTTAGCCTGGAACTAGTAGTGTGCAAGTTGGTTACACACTCGAAGCACATCGCATGCGTGTCTCATGGAATCTGCACAAGAAGCAAGAGTACGAAAATCTGCATCTTGGAGGATATTGTGTTTTCGGGTGCGTGCCATATTTTCGACAATTCCATCCGCAAGCCTCAAATCCCTGGTAGCAGAGGATCCAGTTATTCCTCCTATCCAGTTTGGTTATACAAAGGGCGGCTTACTTTGCGAAATTGCTGATCGCTGACTTCAGTTCACCTGTTAAGCGCGCTTTTTGAGCATGTGCGGTTATCACACCGATCAGCAGCGCGGCGTGTTCTACGACCCGGAGAAGTGTATGGTGTGTTCCTTCCATGGCCTAAGGTAAAGAATTTGTTACCTCCGACCAAAATAAACGGGAAAAATTACCTCAATAGCCTGAGCAATGCTAAGGGATGGAACGATGGCATCTTTTAGACAGCGAATGCGAACTAGTTCCGTGGAACTTTGAGCGAGCTTTAGGGAGAGAATTGCGCTTTCCAGTGCAGTTTTATAGCCATGTTCACTAAGGGTCCCAGCGGAGATGTCGATACTAGCACCTGTACTAGCATCCGTACTAGCATCCGTACAAACCGATTCGTCCGTTGTGACTCCGGAACTATGGGAGGAGAGAGATGAGACCGAACTTGACGAGGGTGACCTTAAAAGGTGGTGGCGCTGTGAAGGTAAGGGAGCTTTATCCTGACTGTTCTTGCTGCCTTTCGGGCCCTTACTAAAGAAGCCCTTGACGCCCAAGAAAATATCAGTAATGGAACGGATAATGGCCCTCCCCGTTGAAGTCTTGTGTAACGGTTTTCTTTCATCCACTATCTCCCGCTGAATTTGAAGAGGGCATCCACCCGGTTGGGGTTCAGAAAATCTCTTGATAATTTCCCATGCAGATTCCTCCGTAAGGTGGAAACGGTAAATGGTTGAGCCCAGCCTGATCATACTATGCCACCAATCTTGCTGTAATTCTTGTTCGTGCTGAATGCCAACGTCTTCCAATACGCTGTCCCACATTGTGGTGACGAGAACAATGTTCTTGAAACTATGCCTTCCACATAACTCTTTAAACATATTCAAGTTCCTCAATGGTGTCCCAGCGGTCTTGTTGTCAGAGATTCGGTGAAAGTACAAAAGACCGCTCAGCTTGGCGTTGTTTGTGTAACTGAAGTAACATCAAGACAAGTTCATTCTGAGTTATAACAGGACCTACGTGGTCTTCAACCAGTTCGCTATGCTCCGCAGAATCTGAGTGTCGCTCACGAATGTATCGTCGAATCCGGGGGTGTCTACCAAAACGAAGTTTCTTTCCCCATCAGGGTGGGGATATCGGACGGCCCGTATTTCCTTTGTATACGAAACCAAGTCGTGACCAACCCTAACGCCTGGTCTTCCGGTTGCGCAAGCGATAAACTATGCATGTTAAATCACGGATAAATAATGAAACAACGTTGATACTTACAGTGCTCTTCCCCGCACCGGTGGGGCCCATGACACTGGCGGGATGGATCAGTGTTGGTATTTACATACATCAATGCTGACGCACGCGATGATGATATCATTTTCGTCAATTGCAATCTCGCTTATGGGCGACGATACTCCTGGTTCGTCATCCGCCGTGTCACGTTCTCTGTTTCTGATGTCCAAGGGAGGAGCAGGTTGGAGTAAAGACTTCGCGAGGCATGAGCTAGCTGGTTCCGCCGAAGCGGAGATATCAGAGGAAGTGGTCGCTGGACTTTCAACCATAGTCTTCGGTGACAGAGTTTCGCGGAGGGCGAGGCTCGATGGACATGATCTCGTCCCGGTATTCCTAGACTTCCTGGGAACTACCTGTGAGTAAGGCTTCTATTTCCGCCATTAGCAATGAGAGCATTGTCCATGGACCATTCTACCTTTGACTGAGACATCACAAATGGTAGATAAAACGACGTTGAAAGGAGGCGGCAGCAAGGTGCAGACAAGCCATTAATCGACATCCCTGAGGCTGTAACATGATCACGTGACGTGCTAACCAAAAATGGACTGCAACATGCATGCATGAGTTGAACCACGGTGCATCATCGTGCATCCGAATGCATCATGCATGAACATCTTGGCATAACGCGCTCCTTCTCGGTATTCACCACTCTCATTCTTTCCTCTCGGGCGTCGTCCGACTGGGTTGCTCTTGTTCACCTTACTAGTAGGTCACTCCGTTCTTGCGATAATCACTGTATGTACTTCCATCTCATTACTTTGTTGTCCATCAGGTGGACTCTTTACCTACTTTATCTCGCTCTTCTTCTCTCACCGCCGATACAGGCCTTCATTTGTTTCCACGCAGTCTTACTTCTGTGTTAGTGGTGAGCCAGTTTTGGATGCTTCCCTCCAAAGCTGACCACTAGTATTCAAGCAGGTGAGACTTTCAAGGATCGCCGGCGTAAAGGCCTACACCGTGTGCAGGGGTTGACCACCATGGCGAACTTGGACCGCCAGATCGTTCTCATTCAGAGAAAATTAGAACGTCGTCCCCGAGGAAATGCCCGGGCTGCAACCCTCTCTCGGCTCGCAGTCACCTTGAAGCGCAGGTTCTCGGAGCAAGGGGTAATTGCGGATTTGGATGAGGCCATTGCGCTACATCGATCAGTGTTAGACCTCCTCCCGGCCAGTCATCCTGATCAGTCCAACTCTATCCATCAGCTCGCGCTTTGTTTATGGCGCAGGTACAGCAATCAAGCCACCATGGATGATTTGGATGAAGCTATCACACTCGCTCGAGCTGTGTTAGATCTTCGTTTACCTGACCACCCTCATCGTGTTACTTCCCTATACAGCCTTGCGGTTTACCTGAGGGATAGGTTCCTACAACACGGTGCAGACTCTGATCTAGACGAGGCGATTTCGCTGCATCAATCAGCATTAGAACTCCCTCCAACAAGTCACCCCGATGTGTCAGACTTGTCTCATGAGCTTGCGTTTTGTCTTTCGAAGAGGTACAGCAAACAGGCCAAATTAACTGATTTGGATGAAGCTATCACTCTTGGTCGAGTTGTGGTCGAGCTTCGTCCGCTGGGTCACTCCAAGCGTCCTGCATCTTTATACAACCTTGCAGTTGACCTGAAGGACAGGTTCCTGCAACGAGGCGTAGACAGTGATCTAGAGGAGGCGATCTCACTGCATCGATCACTGTTGGATTTCCTTCCGGTAGATCACCCTGATCGGTCAGACTCGCTCCACGGGCTTGCATTCTGTCTTTTAGAAGGGTACAGAAGACGGGGCACACCAAGCATTTTGGATGAAGCCACCGCGCTTGGTCGAGATGCGTTATACCTTCGTCCACTAGGTCACCCCTGTCATGCCGACTCCCTTTACAACCTTGCAGAGTGCCTGAAGGACAGGTTCATGAAGCAAGGCGACAATACTGCTTTGGACGAGGCAATTGCGTTGCATCGATCAGCGTTAGCCCTCCACCAACCAGGTCATCGCAATCGGCCAGACTCACTTCATGGGCTTGCGTTTTGTCTTTTAGAGAAATACAGAAAACAGGCTACGATGACCAATTTGGATGAAGCCATCACGCTTGGTCGGGCTGCACTAGACCTTCGTCCAATGGGTCACCCCCGTGCTGACTCCCTCTACACCCTTGCAGAATGCCTGAAAGCCAAGTTCGTGAAGCAAGGCGGAATTAGTGCACTGGATGAGGCGATTGCGCTGCATCGATTAGCGTTGGACCTCCGCCCATCGGACCATGCTCTTCGGACAGACTCACTCAAGCAGCTCGTGCATTGCCTCAGCACACGGTTCGAGAAGCAGAAGGCAGCAGTAGACTTGGATGAGGTGATTTCCCTTCATCGAGCCTTACTGGTCATCCAGCCGCCGGGGCATCCTGATCGCGCTACATCTCTTCACAAACTCTTGAGTTATCTTTGGAAACAGTTTCAGACACGCGCTATGATGGGTGACCTGGAGGAGTGTACCTCATTTGGGTGAGCTGCATTGGCGTTCCGCAAAGTCGGGAGCCCTGACCATTCCATATACCTCGTCACCTATCTTCTTACCAGATTCCGCAACCGAGGAAGTACTGCTGATCTTCAAGAGATAGTACTACTCAAACAAGCTGTGCTGGAGCTTTGTCCACTTGGACGCCCTGATCACACTATGACTTCCCATAATCTCCTGGTTCATGAGAGGGATACGGTCAATAATGACGATTTTGCAATGGACACGGATGGGATTGTGAACCTCGCTCGAGCTTCATTGATACCCTCCCACGGGCATCCCGATCACATCATGTCTCTCACCACTCTTGCGACTTCCCTTCGGTGCAGGTTCCGACAACAGGATGCAATCACTGATCTGGATGAAGCCATTGACTTGTATCGGAGGGCGTTAGACGTATGTCCATCGGAAAGTCCGGCCTGTGCATCAGTTCTGCACGACCTTGCGCGCTGTCTATATGACAGGTTTACCAAACTAGCGACAACGAGTGACTTGCAGGATGCCATCAAGTACGAACAGACAGCATTGAACTTTCGTCCCCCAGGTCACCCTGACCATGCCCAGTCTCATGACAGTCTCGCCAATTATCTTCAGCTGAAAATGAAATGTCGCGGTGCATTATCTCAATTAGAACATTCCTCTGGCCCAATTTCCAGTTCACGGACCAGGAAAATGATTGGACATGTTGTTTTCGAAGTTCTGAAGGCATTTCCGCCGCGTTTGCTGGAAACCCACACCGGTACTCTATGTGGCCGAGACTTGCAAATTTTACGTTTTGAACAAAGCCAAGTCTACAACCAGCTATTGGCGTCGTCCTCTGCACTCGACAACCTCCCATCAACCAGTCATATCCGGGAGGTGGTGTCTACCTATTTCCGATATGTCACACTGTCTCATCGATGGGGAAGGTTTGAACCATTATTGCGGGACATCGAGGGGCAGGCTGTCTATGACCTAGATCCCACGGATGGTCTTTCCAAATTGCAATTTTTCTGTCTTACTTCTTTCCGGCATGGGTACTTGTGGGCTTGGAGTGATACCTGCTGCATAGATAAAGATAGCAGTGCGGAACTCCAAGAAGCGATCGGGTCGATGTTCTCATGGTATCGACAGTCGGCCCTTACTATGGTCCATCTTGCCGACGTCTTGGACGGTGGTGTGCTAACCGATAGTGAGTGGTTCAAACGCGGTTGGACACTCCAAGAGCTGTTGGCCCCCAGAACTATGCTGTTCTTTACGCGAGACTGGTCGCTCTACAAGGATGGTACCTCCCCAAATCACAAAGAAAATAGCATCATAATTGGCGAATTGAAACGGGTGACCCGCATCGCATCACGTCATCTCACTCATTTCCATCCAGGTGTGGATGATCCACGATCGATGCTCGAGTGGGCCTCCGCGCGTTGTACTACACGGCCAGAGGATATAGCGTACTCGCTTCTCGGAATCTTCAATCTCCACATACCGGTCCTATATGGGGAGTCCGAGGAGAACGCTCTCGGGCGTCTGCTCGCTGAGGTGATCTCGAAGTCGGGGGACACATCAATCCTGGATTGGGTCGGGCAACCATCCTCATTTCACAGTTGCTTTCCGGCCACTCTCACACCATACCAAACATTTCCTCCCTCTCAGCCATTGTCGGCTGATCCCAGACGATGTTCATTCATCGGAGACATTTGGAAGAAGCTTTTCGCTCCTGGACCACGGAATGCAGCACGCAAAATGCACCAGGCGCTTTCTAACCTGCCACGCACTCAATTTACTAACTTCAGACTTCTCCTACCATGTATCATTTATCGAATCCAAACCATTAGGCAGGTTCGAGTGGATACCAGCAGCGGGATGCATATCCACCAAATCCACGCGGTGGGCCTAGAGCCCATCGAAATCGCACTGTCTGAGAAACTCAAAAATACATCGAGGAAAAGAGCGCCATATATCTTGATACGCCCAAGGCACTCCGACTTACTTAACCCGGACGTCGAGACTGACGACACCTCTGCTCACGAATGGCTTGCCCGGCTGGAGCAACCATTCAGCGCACTCCTATTAACGAAACTACCGCATTTTGATGAATACCGGAGAGTTGCATCATCTTGTAACATTATCGCTCGTCCCACAGATTCAGCTGGTGTATTAAAAGGCCAAGTTGGCACACTAACTATTGTATAAATTACCTCAATGCATCATGGTCAGCGAGATGGCATAAAAAATCTCCATGCCTCCCGGCACATATGATGGCGGTGTGACGCCAATTGAAAAGAGTGTCCTAACTTCAACAGCACTTGATCCAGTTATTGTATGATACTGAGAAAAAAAGCTGCTGAGGGCAAGAACAATACCAGCCGAACTTAAGCAAGCAAATGGGTGAGCAATTTATGGATTTGTACATGGACTTTTCTTACTCGAAATGCCACCTGCGTTGGCAGAACCCTTGCTTGGCGGGAATGGCCTAAGTTCAAAATTACAGCTATTGTGAAGCAATAACTAAGTCCAAACCTACGAAGATACTAGTCACTAGTCAACGCCGAAGGACGGAACCGACTACTACTGCAGAGGTCACATTCCAAATTCACACGCTCGGCCAGGAAAGGAAGGACTTTCAAAAGTTACATATTCTCACGACTTAAGGTACTCGAAATGCCGCCTGCGTTGGCAGAACCCTTGCTTGGCGGGAATGGCCTAAGTTCAAAATTACAGCTATTGTGAAGCAATAACTAAGTCCAAACCTACAAAGATACTAGTCAACGCCGAAGGACGGAACCGACTACTACCGCAGAGGTCGCATTCCAAATTCACACGCTCGGCCAGGAAAGGAAGGACTTTCAAAAGTTACATATTCTCACGACTTAAGGTATTCCCAGAACCCTTGCTCTCCAAGCAAGGGAATCTCTGCGAGAATATTTACATCTGTTTGTTATGGAGGTTGGGACTGTCGCGCTAAGACGGAAGCCAGCCATTGACCATATATAGTCAACTTTCACACCAGGACTCCGGATACTGTGTGATGTAGGATATAATATTGTTAATAAAACCCGTGTGGCTGGGCACTGTCCCTATACCAAGAATCAACATGGATCGCATCCAACTGAAGCACAATGCACCCCCTGGGCTGGAACTGCGTCACCACCTTCACCATTTCTGCCGCCATTGCCATTGTTTCGCCCTCAATGTCTCTCATGTGGTTGTTTAATCCTGTCGCCTGCGGTCTCGTTCATCCCAACACAAACGATCGACTTGTGCACTCTAAATTGGCACATTATCATCCAGCAGGCCTGGGTCGCTCGATTTTGAACACTTTGGGTGAGTCTTGCGCTCTCGAGTGCTTTCGCTGCATTCTGATGTTTTCCGGCCTGTTTGCGTGTTGTTCCCAATGCCTGGTGCATCCGCTCTTGCGCTCGACACATCCGCGTGGTATCCAAGTCTGTTCGGCTGCTCTGTGTGCTCTCTTGCACTTCCAGTGGGCGAGTTTGACAGTTCTGGCTCTTTTTGTACTGTTCTGATGCTTTCTGGCGTGTTTCTAGGTGTTTTCGCGCCGTTTTCAACATGCACCCGCTCAATCTGTCTGCGATCTCTGGAGTGGGTCAAGTGCACCCTCTCGTGCCTCCAGCGCTCGCATGCATGCACCCCCAGCCCAATCACTCACCCCCATTGACGAACAACGGCTCAGAATCACACGATAAATTTGGTGAATGCTGCATCATACCTGTGGCTACAACAGTGGCAGTTTCGGAGGTAGACAGTTTCGGAGGTAGACAGTTTCGGAGGTAGACGAGGACAGGTAGACGAGGACATAGACTTAGATTCCCCTTACATGATCCAATTGCATGAAGAATACCGTCTTCTCATCTTCGTGTTTAGCAACACCACCAGCGGTTGAAGTTGTAACAACTTATATTTGCAACCATGTAACAAGAAAGTAGGTAATAGTACATTAATGGCAGCAACTACACACCGAAGGTCCGAAGTGTTGAATGCACAACATATCAAGATGGGAGAGATGTCCAAAAGTGTCTCTAAAACCAGAAGCAGCACCAATGCCGTGCTAAAACTCATCAAGTAACTCATCAAGTGCAAAACCAGGCCATCTACAGTAGGCATTGCAAATGTGTTGTTCCTTGAAAATTTCGACTGTTCCCTCCAAATTTCCTTCTCCAAACAACGAAGTGTCCTCCATAGTATTCGCGGATCTATATGAATTAGCATCAGCTGCATGCGCGGAAGTGTAATACCATGAAGAACGTACGGGTGCGTCAAGATTTGAGGGTCCGTGAGAAGTTGACCAATACCTATTAATCGTCAGATCAGACAAAAGTTTCAGGAGTCGGGTCATTCCTCTCACCTTGGAAATCAGATATAAATGCTTAGGGTTCATCACGGGTATACCCACGGGTGGGAATAGCTCAACCCATACCCACACCCACACTACATACCCACACCCACCAAGCGGGTATGGGTATGGTCAACGGGTATTGCGGGTACCATACCCGTTGGCATACCCACAACGGGTATGAACGAGTATACCCGCGGGTCTGAGTACAATGTAGGTACAGTCTGGGCAAAGCATAGATACATGTGCAATGTAGATGTAGGTGTACTACTAACTAATCTAAGTTTGTGCCACCCTCAGTCTCATCTTCATCGTCGACTTCTGGTAGCGCGCCAACCTTGAGGACGTCTTCATTCTTGACAAGCCCAAGGTGGCTCCATGCACCGAGGCATAGCAATGCCCTGGTTGAATCAACAGACAGACGAGAGCGAACATGTGAAAGAAGTAGCCGGCCACGGCTAAAGAGGCGCTCAACATCGATTGAAGTAGCTAGCAGAGATGTCAGTAAAAGAAATAATGCAAGGCCAACTGTGCAGTGCACACCTGGGACAGAAAGGTAATCGAGTGCCATCCTTGAAAGGCAAGGATATGTGGCACGGTGCTCATGCCACCATGCAATGGCATCTGTGACGTGCTCAACGTCAGTGGTAAGGTAGCGGTCGAGCTCCGTATGATGATCGGAGGATCGGGGAGGAGGTAAAGCATCAAGACGGTCGAACATGTTGGGCACGGCAGCACTCTGCACGGCATCTGTTGAAGTGCCAGCATCCAGTATCTCGACATCAGAGTCTTCTTCGGGCACAGAATATGACTGCTCAAAGGTATCGCGTACGAGTTTTTCTGTATTCCTGATCCAGGTGGGCAATCGGTGAGTGTTCTTGAAGTATGTTAATTTGTAGCGTGGGTGAAGAACTAGTATAATGTATGAATGTCCGAGACCAGATTCAGAAAACAAAGGATAACTTACCCATTGCGATGCGGTAAAGCACTGACTTGTCTGTTGATGAGTAGTAACGACTTAATGTTTTCTGTGCAAGCTCCATGGAAGCACGGATTGGGGCAGAATAAGATTGACTGTGAGCATAGCCGGTAAATTCCCTGTCCATGAGATCCATGGCAGGGATGATGGATGCGAGATTGGGGATGCAAACTGGTTGTTCTTTCGTAGCTTTCGTTGGGATGTATGTACTGCCGCGCGAGAAGTAGAGCGTAGTGTCTTTGAGAATCTGCAAATGTGTCATTTGTTTGTTTGTTTGACGGAACACATGACCAACATGCGGCCACTACTGACCTTCAAAACATCGTGCAGCTCCCCCAGCACTTCCCACTCATGGTCACTCAACTCAAACGCCCTCAACCCCAAGTCCCTACGCTGGGTAACTCCATCCACTGCATCCCGGTAGTCAACGCCAACGTCAACCATATCGCAACACGAATTCCAGCGAGTGGAAACATCACGCGGTATCAGGCAGGGCTCCAGCTCAAGATCGCGGCAGATTTCTCTCCAAGCAGGGAGAACAATGGTCGTCGAATGAACAACCTTGAAGGCCAGCTTGCGCAGCTGTTCCAGGCAATTAACAGCTTGTCTCAGGTAAGTGTTTTCGCTCACCTTGCCAACTGCTAATCTGATTGGACGAATCGATGCCTGTAGCTGACGCCGCTCGACATCACTCAATGCTTCAACTTCATCCACCCATCCTTCAGCATTGTCATTCTCGACTGCCTGTCCGTCAACTTCACCGCTTGTCTCAGCAATCATTGTCGCATCCTCTTCCTCCAACTCTGTCTCAAGCTCAGCCAGTTCAATGTCCCCCAAATCTTTTTTCTTTGGATCAAACAGCCACATCAGCAACTTGGCCACAAGATTTGTTATATGCAAGAAGCAGCACAATCGTGTGGTTGCCCCATTAAAGCTGGGTACTTTTTCTTCCAGCTTGCAGACCATCACATCATTGTTCGATGCGTTATCGCATGTCACGGCGAGTATCTACTGTTGTTAGTTGAAGGTAAGTCATCAAGCTTATAATATGTACCTTATTTGATATGTTAAACTCATCCAGAACCTGAGCAAAGACATTTGCAAGTTCGTCCCCTGTGTGGAACTGTAATCCAATTGCCATCAGTCTTATTACATGATAGGTAAGTTATTCTTACCCTAGCAACTTCGACAATATCTAATGGAATGCTCTGCAGTGAGCCATTATTTTCAAAGTGGATGCCAAATGCTATATATGCACGATGGTTGGGTGATGTCCACCCATCCGTCGTGAAATTGAGTTTTCCTGGGTACTCCTAGTAAGTTTTTCAGCGTCATCACACTGTCAGTCCTCAAAGATACTGACCATCATCATTGTAGCCATCCACTTCCGTGTTTGAATGAAGACCGCACGAATGTCTCGAACAATTGTGCTCACAGATGGTAAGTAGTATGCTGGTCTACCTGTCTTCATCAAGCACTGAAAAGCACGGTCTTCAACAATATGAAATGGCCGCAGGCTTTCAGCCACCCAGCATACAATTTCTGCCCTTCATAGGTGCTACATGTCAGTCAATACACTTGTAGGTTGGCCAGCAATGTTACCTGGTTTCTGCAGGCGTGTGTGGTCGAGTGGAGTGAGTAGGCTTTCCCTTTCCCTTCCTTTCAAAAGCCTCCATAATTGACCCGTTGCGCAGAATCCTGTTGACAATCTTTGTTCGGACATCATTAACATCCTTTGCATCATCAGCGGTGTTCATCATGTCTTCACCCCAGCAGCTCTTGATGTGCTTGTGCAGGTTACTTGTAGACTTGGAATCTTTGGTGTCGAGAAACCTCCGGATCTTGACACTGCAACGAAGCCCACGGCAGCGGAATTGATGTGCACGGCGCCCATCACTATAAATCACTTCGGCCTTAAAAAAGGTATAAACTGGTGAGGACCACTCCTTCAGCATACGCTCTACAAAATAAATTAGAAATAATGTGAATTTACAGATCCTTGAACGTACCCAACTCATCTTCGGGGCTCTCTGCTGGTTCAGCTGCAGGGCTCGAGTTGCGTGTGGACTCTTCACGGATCGGGACATCCTTGTCAACATTGGTCATTGCATGTGCCTTCTTTCCGACTACATCACCACTATCAGTGTTCTTACGCTTTGTTGGTAGCTTCGTGGAGGCAACCTCTGGAGTCTCCCTTTCATTGGGAGTGTCTGCATTGCTGTCTGGTGGTTTATTCAGCAATGCATGCCTCTCCTCAACAGCTGCTTTGGCTTTCTCGGTCAATTTTGGTACCCGTTTGCTTGTTGTGGTGGACATGGTGGGGAATATGGCTGCATAAGACAAATTTCACTTTCTCACTTCAGTAATGCCACAGTCTGTCACCGGAGTTTGGAAGCTTGACATTTGTCCATTGCAAGTTAGTTTGTGTACTTGGAGATTTGAAATACACTGCTTGGTCTGACATACTCAGGTACCCGCACACCTGCATACCCGTGGTAAAACCCACAGCACGGGTATGGGTATGGGTACCAAATTTCACGGGTGGCTAGATTGGCAACCTGTACCCGTATCCGTGTGGTACCCGTACCCGCATACCCGTGCGGGTCAGCCATACCCGTGACAAACCCTATAAATGCTAACCCACCCGTCTTCACATACTGTACATGCTGTGTGAAGGAGAAAAAGAGTGCAAGTTCATATCCTTCTTCGTCAGGATCCAAGAGAGGGGTGGCACTCAAATTGTGGATATACTTGATAAAATTGTTGTTCCCACCCTCGATGAATTCCTCAATGAGGAATGCAGTGTGTATGGACCCGACCTTTGAATACCTCGTTACTCCTGGTGCGTATGACAGCGCTAATCCTGCATCAACAAAGCGTACACGAGGGATGACAAATGGAGGAGGGACAGGGTATGCCACCACAGCCCTATCAATAATGTCATAAGCAAGCTTGAGTGAAGAAAAGATGCCACGGACCTATCAACAAAGTCGTAAGTAAGCTTGAGGAGACATTTTGCCCAGTACATGACATTTGCTTCACGGAACAATTTCTGCATCTCGTCCACAAGTGAGTAACAACCGATCTTAGTTAAAAACTTTTTGATCTTGGTGGTGTCGTCCAAGGCTGGAACGTTTGAGGGGGCCTTACCACTAGTATTGACATAAAAGAAAGGTCGTTTCACTACAACATACTGGCATGATGTAGAGGCCTCGAGACCTGTTGCTGTAGGAGAAGTTGATGTGAGCGTCAGCCAGCCAGGGTGCGCAGTTTTGAATGCTCCGATGCCAATAAGATTGGCGTGCGATCCATCAATGGTCAGCTGACCAATGGTCGACTGTGCTGCACTGATGGTAAATGAATAGTTCTTCTTGCTAAGCATGGTCTCCAGAGATGGTGTAGGGATAGAATAAAAGTGGATGTTCTCATTTTGCTGGTTAAAGACTATAGTACGTTTCAGTGTGTTGAAAGATAAGACAGGATATAAACGAATACCTCTTTCGACATCCCAATCTGCACCGCCTCCAACTTTCAGGCCTTCACGCAGTTGCTCGGTGTCCGGGGAACAAAAGACGGTTTGTGGAACATTGATCTTCTTCCGAGGTGGTGATACAGTGATAGCACGTAGCAGATGTGGGTTGGGGGGACTAACTGTTCACTCATGTGGGCGGCGTTTCAGGTTTGGTGTTGTGGCAGATGCATGCAATGAACTGGCACCCTGGCTCATGGGTACGTGTGGGTGAACTCCAGTGGCAGAGGTAGTATTGATGTGGCTGACGTGGCTAGAGGGGGCAGGAGTGCAGTACTGGCGAACTTCAGCATTGGAAGTGTTGGATGGTGAAGTGATAGAAGCAGGATTCATGGGCACGTGCCGGTGAACTACAGTAGCAGAGGTATTGACATGGCTGGAGGGGGTGGGAGTGCGGTACTGGTGAACTTCAGCATTGGCGGTGTTAAGGTGGCCAGCGTTACTAACGGTGGCCACAGATGGCAAAGCAATACTAGAAGTGGGATGGCGGGAGGGATGGCGGGAGGAGTCAGGAGTGCAGTAATGGTGAACTTCAGTGATCTTGGTGGAAGACTGGGACTCTGCCTGGAAATGTGTCGCATTAGCCTTTTGTCACGTAAATTTTGGTGGCCTACTCACAGCATCGTTTGAGTCCTGCCATGTCTCAAAATTGTTCCACTGTTTCTCACTGACAACCACAATAAGGCCAAATTGTTTGGGCTTGAATTGCGATTTTGTGCCCTTGCGTGAGGCTTGTAGGCACTGATTGTAGAAATACAGGACATTAGTGGTATAGAAAGGTGGTGGTCTGCACAGGGAAGGTCTAGCCTAAGGAAGGGAGAAGGAGAGCTGTAGGTAACCTCAGTAGTCTGGCAAGCTACTGTATATTAGTATGTACAGTGACTCCAAAAACCCTTTCCATAACTAACCCTAACGGCAGTGCGCGAAGCGCACTGCCAGACACATGGAAAATGACACTAGGCTTTGGTGGAGTTGTAAATAGTACATACTCTTGGCTACAA